>Ga0123337_10000389_pt1 | contig 77229 bp, 84 predicted proteins | sample frozenSSSSmetaG_FD_89792 | JGI IMG/M metagenome (GOLD analysis project Ga0123337, IMG submission 89792) | Glacier valley bacterial and archeal communities from Borup Fiord, Nunavut, Canada, to study Microbial Dark Matter (Phase II) -... | ecosystem: Environmental > Aquatic > Freshwater > Ice >...
ATTTTTTGATGTTCAGGGAACAAACTCAGAACAGCCTTCTTGGAGTAAACGGAGTGAAAGTGTCCATCCTTTCTGATGTAGTAAAAATTCTTCTGAGGAAAAAGCGTGATCACCCTTTTGTCGACAATTTTCTCCTGACGTTGCTTTGTTCTCCTGACAAGCGCCTTGGTATTACCTCCGTATAACAGATCATAGAAGCCCGTGCGCATTGAAGGCTCTATCTCCTCTCCACTGATCAGACGCTCATAACTGTGATTCATAAGGTTAAAATACTTCACCTTTGCCGGCTGTAGAAGGAGGTTGTCTCCATTAAAATGTTTGATAACAACCTCATCTCTCACAATGTCGTACAGCATTTGAATACTGTCATAACGCTGACCATCATAATATATGACACCCTTGGTCCACTTCCGGCTTTCGAAAAACTGATGCTCGTCCTGCCGGGCGTCATAAACATAATAGAGGCGGCCATTGTACAAGTTTTGTGAAATTGCGGTGGCTTCTCTATACTGGTTAACGGGCAGATTTATTACGTTTTTTACAGACAGCGAGGAGTCTGCTACCTGAGCATATGAGATGTGGTTTGTAAATAGGAAAGCAAAAAACAGGATCGTAAAAAATCTCATATCGTATTGGGCCATATTATTTGATTACGAGAAGAAAATAGACTTTGTGGCAGACCCGAACTACCAAAAGAAGTTCACCGCAGTTACTTACTTCGAATTATAATACATTTATTTTGAAATAAATAAGGAAAGCACTGTTATTTACAAAACTGCCAGTTAAAAATTCAGAATATCATTATTCTATGTTATCGAATCGTCCTAACTTTGAAGCTCGTAACTTCACCAAATGCTTGGCGTGAGAAGTTGCATTCATTTCCAAGTTCTGATTTTTGAAATCTCAGCAAATCAAATATTATACAAATTAATTACCCATGAAAATTTTAATTACCGGAGGTGCTGGTTTTGTAGGTTCAGCGTTGGCTATATCACTCAAGATCAACTATCCGGAATACCAGATTTTTGCACTTGATAATCTAAAGCGTCGTGGATCCGAGCTTAATCTGAGCAGATTAAAGAAACACGGCGTAGAGTTTGTCCATGGCGATATACGTAACAAAGAAGATTTCGACTCTATCCCTGCGGTAGATACTGTTATTGAGGCATCTGCCGAGCCATCTGTTTTGGCTGGCCTTGATGGAACACCCGACTATCTGATCAATACCAATCTGGTCGGGACAGTGAACTGCCTGAATTATGCTCTTAAACATAAAGCTGATTTCATTTTCCTTTCAACAAGCCGGGTTTATCCAATCAAGACCATTGAAACGCTGAATTTTGTTGAAGAAGAAACAAGATTTTCTCTGGCAGATGAACAACCGGTTCCTGGCGTATCGTCCAAGGGAATTGCAGAAGATTTCCCACTTAATGGCGCCCGCTCCTTATACGGTACCACGAAGCTGGCGTCCGAACTGATCATCCAGGAATACAATGAATTTTACAATTTGCGCACCGTTATCAACCGATGTGGCGTAATTACTGGTCCATGGCAAATGGGCAAAGTAGATCAAGGTGTTATGGTGCTCTGGATTGCCAAACATTATTTTGAGCAGCAACTAGGTTATTTTGGATATGGCGGTACTGGTAAGCAAATGCGCGACATGCTCCATGTAGCAGACCTTTATCGGTTGGTTGATTGGCAGCTACACAATATTGAAAAAATAAACGGGGAAATTCTGAATGCGGGTGGTGGATTGCAAAGCAGCGCCTCACTGCAGGAGCTCACTAAAATCTGCCAGGAGGTTACCGGCAAAACAATCCCTATCAAAGTGGTACCTGAAACAAGAACGGCAGATATTCGTCTGTATTTGACAGACAATACCAAGGTTACAAACCTGACCGGCTGGAAACCTGAAATCGGAATACGTCAAATTGTTGAAGATATTACGGCCTGGCTGAAAGAAAATGAATCAGATCTGGCTCCCATTTTGAAGTAGACCATACCTGAAAACATTAAAAAGGCCGTTCCGAATTCTTTCCGGACCGGCCTTTTTTCTAACTTGACAGATAAGAAGACCGGAATCGTTTCGTTGATAACAATTTCAAGTAACGACCTTATCTTAACCCATTTCCGAGATGAAACTGATTGAATGTCCGCGAGATGCATGGCAGGGCCACCATCCGTTTATTCCAACTGACCAGAAAGCAAGCTATATTAATCAATTGCTTCGGGTTGGGTTTGACACCATCGATTTCGGGAGTTTCGTCTCTCCAAAAGCAATGCCGCAGGTCAGTGACACGGGAATTCTCATCGACATGCTTGACCTTTCTCATTCTTTCACAAAGATTCTCGCCATTGTTGCCAATGAGCGCGGCGCTCACGAAGCGTGTCAGTTTGAAAAAATATCGACCTTAGGTTACCCCTTTTCTATTTCAGAAACCTTTCAGCTAAGAAATACAAATGCTTCCATTGAGGAGTCTTTGCAGCGGGTAATAAAAATAGCAGACCTCTGCCATAAGCATCAAAAAGAATTGGTTCTATACATTTCGATGGGTTTCGGGAATCCATATGGAGATATTTGGAATCCGGATATCGTACTTTACTGGATTGAAAAATTGGCCCAATTTGGAATAAATACCTTTTCCCTCGCAGACACCGTGGGGCTTGCTTCTGAAACCGACATTACAACTTTATTTGAGCAGCTAATTCTATCAAGACCCGATTTACAGTTTGGAGCCCATTTTCACACTACGCCGGATCGCTGGCACGCTAAAATTGATGCAGCCTATAAATCCGGTTGTCGGCGATTTGATGGTGCACTACTGGGATATGGAGGATGCCCGATGGCCCAGGATGACCTGGTGGGCAACATGCCTATGGAAAAACTACTGGAATATTCCGTTGAAAAAGAAGGACCGTCTAATCTTAATTTATCCGCACTCAGGGAAGCTCGGCATATGTTCCTGGACCTGATCAATAAATAATCAAGGTTATTCTTTTTGTTTCAGTTCTCTGATGGAGTATGCGAGAGAAAAATGATGCGACCAACCCAACTGAGCATTCGAATGTGCGCCATAATCTACCGAAAACCTGCCATGCGTGAATCCAGTCCCGAAGTGATGCGTCAAAGGCTTTGACGCTAGCCCGGTACGCAGCGATATTTTTTTCCAAACCTGATATGCCAAACCCACTTTAAGTGATAAAGGCAATTCCGTATTTTTTTCTATTTCCGTACTCAGACGAACGGTTTTTAAAGGTAGATATAGGAGGCCAACCCGAACAGAGGTAGGGACACGATTTCCGTATACACCCGAAAAGGAAGATTGTGTGAGATTATAAAGGTGTGCACCAAAGGATAAATCGCTGCGTATGCGTGCGATGCCGCCAAATTCTACCACAAAGGCCTTTCCGCTAAAAGCCAGAGAAGGCGCGTTGATCGCAGTTTGCAGGTAATTGATTTTGATTCCCAAACTGAACCGCTCAATTCGATGGCCTACCCCAATTCCCATAGAAAGCTCATTATAGAGTTTATCACCAAATCGCTGAATTGAAAACCCTGAACTAAAATCCTCAGAAATAGGTAAAACAGCAGCAAATCCCATTGTGCTCAGCCCCTCAAACCCATAGTGAGAATCGTAAGAGGATAAAAGAGATGCTTCCCGATTCCCAGCGAGTCCCGCAACATTATTGTAAACGGAATAGCTATCGACACCTGCGACAGTTGCATTGGCAATTCCCCACGATCTTGCCCCAACAGTCATCGGATTGATCTGAGCAGTCGCTCTTGTGAACAGCGCGAGAATAATAAAAAATGTGAGTTTGAAGTTTTTCTGTCGAGATAAATATCCAGATTGCTCTTTCATTTACTACGGCAGTTTATTATGAACTTACGCTATATCATCTCTGCGAGACAAGAAGGGCTTCGTTAGGGAACGAAATAAAGACTTGCCTGGTCGGAACAAGTCTTTATTTCTATGAAAAAGAATCAGTTTGTGAATTTTCTCTTTACAATCGCCAGCAAGGCAGAAACAGCCTCGCCATTCACGTCCCATGCATGCTTGGACGCGTATCTATGCCAGATCAGATCTTCTGCTTCAGCGTAACTCTTCACCGTATCCAATTCATAAATGGCTTTTTCAAAGTGCTCACTATTTTTGCTAAACAATTGATTAACAAACATAAATCGCTGTCCCAACGGAATAGAGGAGGCGATACTCTCTACCTTAATCTGAACGTTACCGTATGATTTGTCCTCTGTCGGCTTTGGAATGTCAACCTTAAAACGGTTGTTTAAAGATTCCTTCTCAGCGGAATTTCCCTGGGATACAATTTCAGAAATTATGGTCCCCGCCGGCGCGGCACGCTGAATGTTTGAAGGCATCGTTTTTATGCTCTCAATTTCTGATAGAGCCGAATCAAAAAACGATTTAGGTTCGTCCTTTTTGGATGCATTAACTGGCGTCGGTTCTGCAACTGGGACAAATAAATCACTGGATTCCAACGAGATAATCTCAGAAAACTGTTGTTCAAAAATGGCCTTTTCGTCAAATAGAACAGAGTCTTTCACCAAATCCAGTAACCAGTTACCTGCACGAGCAACTGAAACCGAGTCTGTTTCGCATTCAATTAGCTGAACTTCCAGTGCTTTCGCTATCCCCTGATGGATACTCGTATATTTTACAAGTTCTTCGGCCTTCTCAATATTGTAAAGGGCCTCTGGAAGTGATTTTAGCTTTTCCTCAAAATAATACTCCGGTGTATAAAGTAATGTAATTGCGTCCTTAACTGATTGTTTAAGCAGTGGCCCCAGATCAACCCGTTTCACGGATATATGCTGAGACGCCGTATTCATAAACATCTCCAAAGCATGCTTCACCTCTTCTTTTTCGAAGTCAAAGTACACACTGCGAAAAGCAAGAGCATTATTTTTCCATTGTTCAAATAATCGGTTCAGTATGCCCAGATTTACCTGACGTACAGGCGTTATTTTTAGTAGATCGAATCCTCCGACTGTTTCGCGAGACCGGTAGGTTTCATCCAAAACCTTTGTCGCGAAACGATCAGCGTATTGATTAAGCTTGTTTATGTTTAAATTACCCGACATAACGAATAAGCGCTTTTTAACGAATGTGTTTAAAAAAAATGTGTTTGATTTGTAAAGATAAATAAAAAATAGCTGTCGACTCCCCCGATTAATCAATCAATATGTTCATTGAACCTTCACACAAGAGAGAAACTCAGAATCCAAGAACCGGATGGATTGAGGTAATTTGCGGATCTATGTTTTCCGGAAAAACGGAAGAATTGATCCGTAGACTCAACCGTGCTAAAATTGCCCGTCAAAAAATACAGATTTTCAAACCCGCGTTGGATAAACGTTATCACCATGAGAACATTGTTTCTCATAACGACAATTCCATTCCTTCCGTACCTGTCACATCGGCCTCGGCAATCCTGGATCTAGCAGGAAATTGTGAAGTCGTGGGGCTGGACGAAGCGCAATTCTTCGATGAAAATGTTGTACATGTATGTGACCAGCTTGCAAACTCTGGAAAGAGAGTGATTATCGCAGGGCTCGACATGGATTATTTGGGAAGACCGTTCGGGTCAATGCCTCAGTTAATGGCACTTGCAGAATACGTCACCAAAGTGCACGCCATCTGCATGGTTTGTGGGGAGGTTGCTTCGCATTCTTACAGACTTTCAGAATCGAACGAACGCGTGCTACTTGGCGAAACTGATCTTTACGAAGCCCGATGCAGAAGGTGCTTTAATTTGGGAGAGACTGTTGATCGCTTTGTTGAAAGAGATTGATCATTTAGAAAAATGGAATTGGGAAATCGATGAAATCTAAATCCGTGCTAATCATTTCACTCCTATTAAATGCCGTTCTTTTTCTTTTTGTTCTTACTACGGCCATTATTTACCGCGACCGAATTTTGCAAAGATTTGCAAGATGGAAGGATGATGCCAAAATCGTGACATTCGGAGACTCAATTACGGCCCAAGGAAACTGGGTGGAATTGTTAGGGAGGACTGATGTTATCAACAGCGGCTTTCCAGGGCTCTGTACGCATCATTTTGTGGAACTGGTTCAATCCCAGGTGATCGATCTGGAGCCGCAAGTTTGTTTTATCATGGCGGGAATCAATGATATTATGGTGGGAGTTTGTCCTGAAAAGGCACAGGCCAATTATCAATCTATTTTAGAAAAGATTACAAGCAAAAACATCACTCCAATAGTAACACTCACGCTGTACGAGCAGAACGATCCTGCCAGTAAAAAGGAAGTTGAACAATTAAACAACTTTCTGATCCATTACTGCACTGCTAATAAAATTGAATATCTGGACCTGAACGTGCTCATATCTGATTCGACTGGCTTGAAATCAGAGTTCGCAGCAGATAAAACACATTTGAATGGCAAAGCTTACAAATTGTGGGCAAAAGAAATTAATAAGATACTTAAAAGAAAAGAAGTTTAATGTCCTATGAACCTCGGGGTTCCTAAATAAAAAAGTGCCGCAATCTTCTCGATACGGCACTTTGAGAACTCAAAATTACTATCTATTTCAGGCACTAACCTGGTTCATCACCTCAGTCTGCTTACGGATTGATTCCATATGGACCAACTTGAAAAGCTCATCAACGAGATTAGGATACAAATTTAAACTTTTGCCCCATCCTGCTCTCGTTTCCAGCACTTCCCTGAAACGATCAACCTGATATGCCGCAACATTATTGTCACGCTTATATTCCGCAAGTTTTTCTACAAGTGACATACGCGCCGCAAGATTTTCAAGCAATTCGCGATCAAGGTTATCAATCTTTCCACGAACAACTTCCAATTGAGATTGGTAGTCACTTCCGTAAGATACCTTACGTACATGAAGATCGTGCAACATCTGCCCTAAAGCAGCGGGAGTCAACTGTTGAGATGCATCCGACCATGCTGCATCCGGATCTCTGTGAGATTCAATAATTAAACCGTCATAGTTCAAATCCATAGCACGCTGAGCTAACTCATAAAGATATGCTCGCTTTCCGGCCATATGACTTGGATCTCCGATTACCGGAAGTTCAGGAAATAATGTTTTTAGCTCAATGGCTATATTCCACATTGGCGAATTCCTGAATTTCGTTTCCTGTGCATTGGAGAAACCTCGGTGTATTGCTCCGATTTTCTTCACACCCGCCTGATTAAGGCGTTCCAGCGCACCAATCCATAATTGAAGGTCTGGATTTACAGGATTTTTTACCAATACAGGCACGTCAATCCCTTTCAAAGCATCAGCTAATTCCTGTACATTGAAAGGATTTACAGTTGTGCGAGCACCTATCCAAAGAATATCAACTCCATATTTCAAAGCAAGTTCGATGTGTTGCGGAGTCGCAACCTCAACTGCTACTGGCATTCCTGTTTCCTTTTTCACTTGCTGAAGCCAGGGAAGTGCAGCCTCGCCCATTCCTTCAAAGCTACCAGGACGAGTCCTTGGTTTCCAAATTCCCGCACGAATGATGTGCGCAAATCCTTCCTTCTTGATCTGGGTTGCGGTTTCTAACATTTGTTCCTCGGTCTCTGCACTGCAAGGCCCGGCGATTACCAAAGGTTTTCCTTCGGTATTGATCCAACTGCTAAGCGGAAGGATATCTAAAGAAGCATTCATATTCAAAAACTGGTCCTTAATAAAAATTAGATAATTGTAATATTTCGATTCTGCATTATGCGCATTTCACGGATTCGCGTACATTTGATCCTCCAAAGTCCCACATAAAGTAGTGATGGGTATTCTTTTAGGAGACCTGTTTCTGCTGGGATTGCGAAATACTCACTAATGAAAAATAGTTAATAGAAAATGGCATATATTCCCAAAACAGATAACATTCCTGTATTTTTTGAAGACACATCCGTTGCTTTTGCTTCAAAATCTAACGCTCAACTTCGCAAAACTTACTGGTTGTTTAGCGTTATGAATCAGGCTCGAGTAGTAAATTTAGGCACTTTTTTTATAAAGCTTGCACTAAAGCTTCAGTTACCCATAAAAAATCTTATTCGGGTAACGATTTTTGAACAATTCTGTGGTGGTGAAACAATTGCAGATTGTAACCTGACAATCACCTCTTTGGGGGCCTCGCACATTGGAACGATACTTGATTATTCGGTAGAAGGAGAAGATAAAGAAGCAAGTTTTGAATCTACCGCAGCTGAGATTCTCAGAACAATCGACAAGGCGCATTCATCGACAAACATCCCATTTTCTGTATTCAAAATAACGGGTATTGCCTCGTCAGAACTACTCGAAAAGATACAGCGCAAAGATGTATTGACGCCCGACGAAAACAGCGCATATGTTCGATTAAAGGTTCGCCTCGAAAAATTGTGCGAGCACGCCCACGAGTTTAATGTAAGACTATTTATCGATGCCGAAGAAAGTTGGATTCAAGGGATTATAGATGAATTGACTTATGAAATGATGGCAAAATACAATAAGGATAGAGCTATCGTTTACAATACGTATCAGCTATATCGATATGAAACACTGGAAGCGCTTAAGACTGCTTACCTGACCGCGCGCCAAAAAGGGTACATTTTGGGTGGAAAACTTGTACGCGGCGCTTACATTGAAAAGGAACGCATGCGTGCGCGGGAAAATGAATACTTCAACCCCATTCACACGTCAAAGGAAGCTACTGATCGTGATTATAACTCTGCTATCGATTTCTGTCTGGAACATCTGGAATATATTGCAATTTGCCTGGGGACTCACAATGAATTCAGCTCTCAATATTGCGCAACCAAAATGAAGAAATTGTGCCTTGCAAATGATGATGAGAGAATTTGGTTCGCACAACTTCTCGGCATGAGCGACAATATTTCTTATAACCTGGCAAAGGCAGGTTATAATGTTGCAAAATATGTTCCTTACGGCCCGATAGATGCCGTATTACCCTATTTGATAAGAAGAGCGGAAGAAAACACTTCTATCGCCGGACAAAGCAGCAGGGAGTTTTTGTTAGTCCAAAGTGAATTGAAAAGGAGAGGAATCGGTTCTTTCTAAGGAAGTTCCTATTTTCGCATTCTCTTAAGCGTTTCCAATTCTTTTAATCCGGAATGAATCAACCAAAAAATCCTGCAAAATATCTGATATTTAGCCTTGTACTGATCGTTGTTGACCAAATATCCAAGCTACTGGTTTACAAATTTATGGAACCCGGATTTTCCGGACAAATCGCACTTATCGGAAGCTGGCTAAAACTTCACTACGTTCTCAATCCCGGTATGGCTTTTGGAATGCAACTGGGGCATGAATACGGAAAGTTATTCTTGACGCTATTCCGTTTGTTCGCTATGTTCGCAATTGGCTGGTATCTGGTTCATCTTGCAAGATCGGGCGCAGCAAAGGGTCTCCTTTGGGCACTCGCAATGATTCTTGCAGGAGCAGTTGGCAATGTTATAGACAGTACGTTTTATGGTGTATTTCTGGATAATGCCCCTTTTGGCGTTCCGACACCGTGGTTTCATGGCCAGGTAATTGACATGATCTTCGTTGATTTCTGGGAAGGTTTTGTACCAGAATGGGTTCCAGTCTGGGGAGGACAGTACTATTCAACCCCTATCTTCAATATTGCTGACTCCTGCATTTTTATTGGAGTTTGTAGTATTCTCATTTTTCAGGGCCATTTTCACCCCGTGCAAAAGGACGAGACCTCAGACCCTGAGCCGATAGCAGCTTCGGAGGATGAATTGAACGACGATAGCATGTCGATTCATGAGGAAGAGACCCTTGCCCGCGAAGAGAGCATTCCGATTACGTCAGATGAAAATATCGACGAACCTGGGGAGGAACAGAGTCCCTATACTGACGACAAAAAGGAATAATTACAATATTCGTCTTGTGATCCTACAACATCCGCACAGTGGCTATTTCTTCTGTTGCCCATTTTCTCTAAAAAGCACTTTTATCGCAGGTGCGTTCACATCTCCAATAAACTGACTTCCGATAATTGGAATTTGGGACAGGTTTTTAATGCTATCACTATCAAAAGGCTTTGCAATATTAGTCCTGAAACCAGTTCCGGGATGGCCTGTTACAGGGATCAGAACAATATTTAAAGGCGTTATTGCACATAAGCACCATAGAATCAATGTGCAAACCGATACAAAATTGGCTTTACTGAAAAACGTGCTCCTTTGAGAGATAAGATCTTCCAGTATTCTGCATACAACTTTCGAAAAAGTAATTACCAGAAAAAACATCGGAACTATCCCCACTTTATTGGAAAAATCGTTGTAAAACCCAAGGTAAATGAAAGGTATCAGGAGCAGGGATGCAATGTTAATTTTCACAATGGTGTAGTCATCGTCTGTCAGATACTTTTTATGATGTGCAAAAATTGCGAATGAGAATAACCCAACCTCGATGCATACAAAAAACAAGTAGTTTAACCACCAACGTTTCCCACATTCCCAAATAAAACCACGGACCATCTCTTCAGAGGTACTGTGCGCACCAAAGTAAAATACAAACGGGAGAAACAGAATAATTGCCAAGACCGTGTCCAGTGTAAACAACTGCCTGGTATACCGCCAGACACCAATGAGCACCAGGGGAACTAAGCCTAAAACAACAAAAGGAGACCAAATCAAAGCCGCTCCCGCAATCAAAGGCAAAGCGCCCATGGTTTTGCGGCTTACGATCTGGTAATAAACCATACTCGGAAATAGTATTCCGGAAATGTAGTGATACGGCCCCCATGCCATGGTGGTCATTGTGGAAGCATATTTCAAGGAGCAGTGAAAAGGCACAGATGTGTCAAGAATTTGCTTGCCCCCACTCCACCACGTGCTCAGAAATGTATAGGGATAACTGAAATCTTCAACGGCTCTCAGAAATTTCCAGTCTAATGTATTAAAGACAGTTGTTGCGGTGCACAGCGTTCCGGCGAGTAAAAACACAAGTACCATCCACGTATATCGGACACGTAAAAGCAAATACACCCAAAAAACGCACAATACAACTCCGCCCCATGCCCAGATAAAAGAGAAAAACTCGGCATAGTTCAAGTTTGACGACAGCTTGGTTGCCAGGGCAATAGGAAGGTAAAAACCAAAGTAGTAGCAGTAAAATGCCTGTTTTTCAGGATATAGGACTGGCCATGGATTTACGATAAGATCGTAAAGTTTGATATTGTCATAAACATAGTTATAACTCTGCTCGACCATCCCCCCAGCACCTGTGGAAAAAGCAATGTAACCAGCTATACCAATAATGGTAAGAATAGCCCCAGGCGTGATCGTTGATTTCTCGTCAATGTTTTTGTTCTCTCCAGCAAATGCTTTGTAGAAAAGGTAGACTAAAATCGTCAGTAAAGGAAGAGACCATTGTAGTTTAAGCCAGCCACCAAAAAACAATATTGTAGGTAACGAAACGTAAATAAGCGTGGCTTTAAAAAGAAGTTTATTGTTAATCGAAGGGGAGAATTTTAGCATGAATCAACGTGTTACTAAATAAAAATTTTGAAGTAAGAAACTGTAAATCAACAGCTGCGCTTGCTATTCATCTAATCACTGATCCCTTCCATTTTAATTTGTTGAAGCAGATATAAAAAGAGCTTGGCATTGGTATACTCAAAATATCCCAACTCACAATTGCAGTTAATTGTTATACCCTAAGTTCACCAAGTATATTGAACCAAAGTTTCCGTCAGTTGAGCAAGCTTCCTCTCGGTCGATTCTTATACGTCAATTTTCATCCTTTGAAAATGGCACAAAATCTTTGAACGCTTTTTTCAAAGCCGTATCCGTAGCCTGCTTTTTGTTTTCCCAATTAGCATCCAGCTCCAAAGCGACTAATCCACTCAGGTTCATTAAGGCCTTAAATTCATCCAGCTTACGAATGAAATCAGGTTGTCTACGAGATGATTTTTGTGCGTATTCGCGCGAAAATACGTCTCCTTTATTCTGCAGCTCGTTCTTTTTCTGGAGTACATAGTTAAAGCGTTCCAGCAAACCATTTGTGGACTTCCCGATCACCTCAGTCGCTTCCAAGGTTCCGATTGTCGCAACTGTTGTACCTCCGATTGTGGTTATATATCCTCTCACGTCGGGGTTCCCTTTGGTAAACTGAGGTGCAACTCCAGTAGTAGCTCCTAAAGACGCGTTCAGTAAGGAGCGACTTCGTTTTCCTTTTTTGGCCCGTGCATATGCCCTTTTCAGATAAGTTTCTTTCTCCTGCATTTGTTCAAGCAGTCCCCAAGCGTTGACGAGTGCACCTTTATACAAACCATAAACATACGCGTCTCGCTGCCTTTGATCAATGGTATTTTTGATGACAAAGCGTACAGTCTTTTCCTTCTTATTTTGCGACTTATCTACGGCGTAGAAGGTAATATTAAACGCAAGCGTATCAAACGGATCGTTTACAAATTCATAGCCGGGCTCCCATATAAATTCATAGTTGGTAGGTGTGTTCTTCACCAAAGCAGAAGCAGGAACATTCTTATTTTCAGAAATAAAATTGAACCCTGCCAAATCGTCGTCACCATTGGGATCGGACAACGAGAAACGCAGGTTTATCCTGTTGTTTTCCAAACTATTCACAACCAAGCTTTGTGGTGCGATCGTAAAGTCTGGCACCAGGTCCATCTGTGTTACATCAAGTTTTATTTTGCCGGCCGTCCTCGTCTTTGCCGGCTGGTCTTCCACAAAAAAATCGAGATAACGGGGTGCAGCCTTTAAATCATAAAATTGCCGGGTAGAAGCGTCCCATGTAATTTCTCCCGCTGCTGACAACTTCATGCCTTGAGGCAGGTCACTCAGTACAGGAATAAATACAATTGGGTCACCATCTGGGTCCCGAACCGAGTTCATGTCAATCTGATATGTATTCTGCGTTTTATACTGAACATAGAAAGGCTTCAATTCATCAATCACCGGAGGACGGTTTACATGATTTACTTTAAGTATCACCTCCCTAGAAGCCGTCTCTCCCGCACCGTTGATTGCCTCAAAAACTATTGGAAAACTTTTTACGGTATTAATTCGGTCAGCTATATCATATCCGGGAGTCCATACAAAATGGCCTGTCGAGTCAAATTTCATATCTCTCCGAAGCCCGCTCGAAACATAATACCGCACAGAATCGCTCTTGCCTCCCTTTACCTGTAAATGAAAGTTTAGTTCTTTCCCTTCATCCAAACTATTCCACTCTGAGGCGTTTGGAAAAATAAGCTGAAGGGGTTGCGTAACCGCCTGAGTCTGGGTATTATCCTGAGAAAATGCCCATTGAAAGTTAGAGAAGGTGAGTAAAACTATGATTGTAATCGATATATTCTTAACTGTCATAACGTCAGAAATATAATTTATTCTTGGATTCAATAATACTTGATCTTAACGCAAAAATAGGAAATAGCGTATGGTTAACACTGGCAATAGCTCTGTTTTTTCAAAAAAGCCGAATTAGCCATTTCTTAAACAAGCCCATTTTGTATTTTTTTAATATCCGGGATATCTCACAAAATTAGCTAAAATTGGATACTTTTTGACCACGGACCGTAATGCAAATACCGGAGGGCAGTCCAATGTAGACTCCCCTCCGGTACTTTAAGACTACCAAACTAAATATTATTTTTTCTTTGGAGTAGCGGCAGGTGTTGCTGAAGACTTAGCTGGCGCAGTAGATGCAGGCGCAGCAGTCGCTGGCTTCGTAGCCGGGGCAGCAGCTTCCACTTTATCCGGATCAACACCCAATTTCCTCAAAATAAGATTGGTTGCATTGTTATCTTCAGACGAAGTATACAAAATTGTTGGGTTACCTTGTCCGCCATCCATATTAATAATGTAAAGAAAGCCTTGCTCCTTGCCAACCGCCTGAATAGCATCATTCACCTTGGTGATCAATGGCTCCATCAACTGCTGCTGCTTGGTAGCCAATGACTGTTGTGCATTGGTTTGCATTTCCTGGATGCGTGCCTGTAGATTTGACAACTCCTTTTCCTTGTCAGCGCGGATAACTTCAGTCATGCTTGGGCCATTTTTTTGATATGCCTCATATTTTTCCTGAGCTTCCTTGTAGGTTTCCTGCAATGCTTTATCCAGCTGAGCTTTGGTTACCTCCAGTTGATTCTGAACTACTTTACCCTCAGGTATTCTGCTTAGAAGAAAATCCACACTTGTATAAACTATCTTTCCGGTTCCGCTTGCAGGGGTAGTTTGAGCCAACAGAGGGGTACTGATTATGGTCATCACGACCATATAGGCTATTAATTTTTGTTTCATTGCTTTGTTAACTTATTTTGGTTTAATGGTTGTACTCTTTTTTGTTTTTGGGTTTTCTTTCAAGGTCGTTTCGGGAGTAACATCGGCAACTTTTGATTTTTTCGATGCCGCTTCCGTAACAGGAATATCTTTATTTTGCTTCTCATTCAGTCCCAGTTCATCCATGATATAGTCAGAATAATCATGCTTAGGATTTGTAAATAAAAGGCCGACATCACTGGATTTATCAAACAAAAAGTCGAGCCGACGTTGACTACAAACTTTGCTCACGGCTCTTTGAACCTTTTCTAGTACGGGTTTCATAAGTTCCTTTTTTTTTTGAAAAAGCAACCCCTCCATCCCAAAAATCTTACTGTTATACTCTCTCGCCTCTAGCTCTTTCTCTTTTATTTCTGTTTGTCTCTTTCTTTTCAAATCATCGGTCAGCAAAACCTCCTCTGCCATGTAAGCTCGCTGCATTCTTGCAATTTCTGCAAACTTATCATCAATCTCTTTAGCCCATTTTTCAGAAAACTTCTTCATTTCGGCCTGCGCAAGCTGATATTCAGGCATTTTACTGGTTATGAATTCCATATCGGTGTAACCGAATTTCTGGGTCCAGCCAGTCGAAATTGAAAAGAAGGACAAAACTAGTAAAATTAAAATCTTCTTCATGCGTAGGGGCGAATAATTTGCACTGTTTTAACGAAATGCACCCTTTTATATTATCTGATCTGTTGCCCAATGGTAAAATGGAACTGCGGTCCGCTACGTCCGGGAGCTCCCTGAATCTTATCAAAACCATATGCCCAGTCAATTCCAAGAAGGCCGAAAGCAGGCATAAATATCCGCGCACCAACACCCGCAGAACGTTTCAGATCAAATGGGTTAAACTCCTTATAGCTTCCCCAGTTGTTTCCTCCTTCAGCAAAAGTCAATATGAAAATAGTAGCCTGAGGATTTAAAGAAACTGGGTAACGGAGCTCCATCACATATTTGTTGTAAACAATACCTCCCCCTGATGCAGGATAGCCCGATTGGTTCAATGGCCCTACCTGCTGATCTTTATAACCGCGAAGTCCGATGATATCCTGATCAGCAAGAGAGAACGACCCTTGTCCTGCAAGGCCCGACCCGCCAACGATGAAACGACCGAACGGACTGAACCCAACTTTGTCGCCATATTTACCAAGGTAACCCATGTGAGTCCTTGCACTTAAGACAAGCTTACCTGTAATGGTAGCATAATAGCTTGCGTCAAACATCCATTTATGGTATTCTACCCATCGATAGGTGTCGGTCACGTCCTTAAACTCCGTCTTACGCAATGCCGAATATGGCGGTGTAAAGGTTGCACTTAGCGAAATATTGCTTCCGCTTCTTGGAAATTGGAAGTCACTCAGTGTATTTCTGGAAATGGTTGTGTTAAAAGATATATTGTTGGAAGTTCCCTTGTAATAACCAATTCTAAATATGTCCAGACTATCCAATCTGTATCGTTGGTACGAAAGGGAATGGGTCATCACCAGCTGACGATCCGGTTCTTTTAATCTGCGTCCAAGGGACACAGTTATACCATTATTATAGTATCCTCCACGATAGCTAAGCTTACCAGACTGCTGTCCTCCATACTGACCATACAAAGACCTATAATCAGTCATACGGTAAACCGTCCTTTGCAATGAAACACCGAAGTTGATAGGCTTCTTGCCTCCAAGCCATGGTTCACTAAACGACATGGAATAGGTTTGATACTGCTTTCCATTTGCCTGGAACCGCAACGACAATTTTTGCCCATCACCGGAAGGCAGCGGGTGCCAGGTTTCACGGTTAGGAATATTTTTCATGGAAAAGTTATTAAAAACGAGTCCAAGTGTCCCTACAAAACCAATATATCCACCCCATCCACCTGATAGTTCTATCTGGTCAGACGGTTTTTCCTCAACGGTATACTCGATATCCACGGTACCATCCGACTGATTAGGAATAGGGTTGATCTGAATCTTCTCTGGGTTAAAGTACCCCATTTGCGACAACTGACGCTGTGTATTTATGATCTCAGTTTTGCTGAATTTTTGTCCTGGCAGCGTAAATAGTTCGCGAAGAACTACCTTGTCACTCGTCCTTGTGTTACCATTCAGTAAAATGCGGTTGATTGTTGCCTGCTTTCCTTCAAACATACGAAGCTCCACATCGATAGAATCCCCCTCAACCGCTTTTTCCGTAGGCTCAATCCTGAAATAAAGGTAACCGTCATCCATATAGAGCGAACTAACGTCCCCACCAGGAATTCCATTTATCTTTTTATCAAGTTCCTCCGGGTTGTAAACATCCCCTTTTTTAACCCCAAGGCGTTCCCCTAAATATTTTGCTGGATACAAATAGTTACCCGACCAGGAGATATTACGATAGAAGTATCTGGTTCCTTCTTCGATTTTCATATCAATGCTGATGGTTTCTCCATTGTTTTTGATCGTATCAAACTCAATAGTAGCATCACGATAGCCATTTTTCCGATAATAGGCTATGAGTTTTTCTTTATCCTCGTTGTATTTTTTGGGAATGTACTTGGAAGGATTGAAGAGCCTGCCGAGCATTTTCTGCTTCGTTCCCTTCATTTTCTTTTTAAGCTTAGCATCGCTGATTGCCGTGTTTCCCTCAAGATTTATCTCTTCAATCTTAACTTTCTTTCCCTTGGTAATGGTAAAATTAAGAGTTGCTTGTCCTCTGGTTGAATCCGGGATCTGCAGCACCTTTACTTTGGTGTTGTAGAAACCCTTATCCATATAATATTTTTTAATAATAAGCTGGGTGTTCTTGATTACGGTCGGCGTAATAACGCGGCCTTTGATCAACTTCACCTTGTCATTCATTGTCTCTCTTTCTCCTTTTCGGATACCAGAAAAAGACACTTTATAAAGCCTTGGACGTTCTTTGATGTGGATATTGAGCCATATTTTATCTCCCTCTACTTTTGTGGCAAGGATTTCTGCGTCGTCCAGCGTACCAAAATCCATCATTTTCTTGATGGATGAAGTTACCGCCGGTCCCGGAACACGAATTTTGTCACCTGGCTTCATTCCTGAAATGGAAACCATCGAATTAGGATCCAGGAATTGCGTTCCGGACACAGTCACCTCTGCAATCGTGTATTCTTTTGGATTGTCGGGATCAATACCCATATTAACCACAGGCCCGGCTGGCTTCTGCGTTGCACCTCCAAGCCCCACACGCTGGGCACTTGCCGAGATAGACCAGCAGAGTAAAACTGCTGCCAATATTCCGTTATAATGTGCTAATGATTTTATCAAATTTTTCACGAGGTTCATATTGTTCTACTTAGCCACATTCGCTTTTACTTGTTCACCGGTTTTACCAAAACGCCTTTCCGTTTTTTGGTATGCTAAAATTGCCTCGTAAAGATGTTCTCTCCGGAAATCCGGCCAAAATAAGTCTTCATAAAAATAAAGCTCCGCATAGGCCAGTTGCCAAAGCAAAAAATTACTGATTCGATGGTCACCGCCGGTACGAAGCATCAAATCTACTTCCGGGCGATCCTGTGTTGATAAATTTTGAGCTAACAACTTCTCATTAATTTCATCGACGCTCAAAGCTCCGTTTTGAACATCTGTGGCAAGTTTTTTTGTGGCTTGCACAATATCCCACTTCCCACTGTATCCAAGGGCAAGAATTAAATTCAACCCGGTATTCTCACGTGTACTGTCAATCGCTTCCTCAAGTTGCTTCTGACAACTCTTTGGCAGACTCTCAAAATCACCAATTGTGTCTAAACGCACATTATTTTTAAGCATTGTCGGCAGCTCATTACGTATCGACTGAACCAACAACTCCATCAAAGCACGAACCTCGAATTGTGGCCTCGCCCAGTTTTCTGTTGAAAATGCATAAAGTGTCAAATAAGAAACGCCAAGCTCAGCACAACCCTCCGTCACTTCTCTCACCGCCTTGATCGCATTTCTGTGACCAAACACTCTTGCAGCTCCTTGATTTTGAGCCCAACGCCCGTTGCCATCCATGATAACGGCTATGTGCTTTGGTACATTGCCCGAATCTATGAGTTCCTTCATTATTGTTGAACCCATTTAACCTTTTTTAACAAAACCGAATGAACCATTGTGAGTCGATCTTACAATTTCCTAACGAAGTTTTTCTCAGATACGACTTTCAATACAACTGACTTGCTGATTATCGTACGCAGTTTCCTGTACAAGTGTGTCAAATGCATGAAAAATCAAGGCTACCAACCTTCAAAAAAGATAGCCAAGCGACTAATGGTCAGCACATTGAATATCACTATTTTAAACACTGAATTTGAACAAGGGCGCAATTTAGGAATAAGTATGCCGTGTTCAAAATCAATATCTCAAGAGCTGTTTTTTATTTAACTGTCGAACAGCTGTAATCAACGCGCAAAATAAGTGGCGATCCCAATTTTGAATCGGACGAAATATGGCTGGAAATGTTAAGTATTGTTATCTGTTAATTGTCAAGGAGATGCCGGATTACTTCACCGTAGGTGCTGCCGCTAGAAACCTGGGAAGATTTACGGTCCCGCATGACGACCATGAATTTGCCATTGAAGTGCTTTTGAATTTCTTTAATGTGATGTGAATTGACAATACCGGCCCGGCTTATCCGAAGGTAATGGGTGGGGAGTTTTTCCTCTAGTGAGGTTAGCGTATAGTTTAAAAGATATTTTTGACCGTCGAGGGTATTCAGGAAGACGTATTTCTCCTCGGCTTCAAAATGAGTGATTTCGGTAAGAGGAATGAGCAGTATCCGATCTCCTGACTTGACCGAAAGCGAAAAGATTTCCTTTTTTGGTTTCATTTCTTCGAGCAACTTCAACAGATTCTCGGAATATGGATTATTATTTCCGCCTACGCTAAAACCAGTCTGTCTGATATTCTTAATCTTTTCAATCGTTTTTAACAAACGGTCATTTTCTACCGGTTTCAGCAAATAGTCGACAGAGTTTTCTTCAAAAGCTCTGATCGCGTATTGATCATAGGCTGTTGAAAAAACAACCAATGGCATTTTTCTCAATTTTGAAAGCATCTCAAATCCATTCAAAAGCGGCATTTCTATGTCCAGAAATATTACGTCGGGATTGTGCCTGTCTATTTCCACCAAACCCTCGGCGCCGTTCTTAGCTTCGGATACAATTGAGAAAACATCCTGATACTTTTCCAGAAGCCTTCTTAACCTGCTCAGAGCCAATGGTTCATCGTCTATTAATATCGTTTTTAACGGGAATTGCATAGTATAGAAAATGATTTGTTGAGAGAATATAACCGGCTAATTGTCTTTTTGAATGGCAGATTTTCTAATGGAGATGTTCACAGATTTGAGCGGCTCATTATGAAGCTCAAGCCTGGCATCGTCTCCATACAATAGTTTCAATTTATCCTGAATACTTCTGATACCATATCCCGCACCCATCGTTTCAGAAAACTGCGGACCATTGTCGTGAACACATAAGTGCAGCCAATCATCCTTTTCATAAATCTTAACAATAATACTTCCCTGTTCTGCGACTTTTGCAATTCCATGTTTGATCGCGTTCTCGACAATAGGCTGAAGAATAAATTTGGGTACCTGCAGACTTTTTAGAGCCTCGTCGGTTACCTCCGTAGTGAATAACAGTCGTTCACCAAACCTCACCTTTTCCACCTGAAGATAAGTTCGAACCATTTCCAGTTCATTTTCTATTGTATCAAAATAATCATCGTTTTTGCGGCCGGTTGTATATCTGAAAAGTTTGGAAAGAAGCAAGGTCATTTCCTCTGCCTTATCCGGATCAACGTGTACGAGACTTGCAATACTGTTTAACGAATTATACAGAAAATGAGGATTAATCCTTGCCTGTAAAGCATCCAATTCAGCACGGGTCTTAAGTTTTTCAAGGTTAAGTAGCTGATATTCCTGATCTGATATCTTCCGAGATATCTGTTTTCCCTGCCTGATAAAAAAATAGAAAACGTTTGCTACTAAGATCGGCCCCCATGTATACCAGTACCAGGGTGCATTCTGTGCAGGTTCATTAGGGTAAGCCGAAGTATATTTTGTCACGATATCGACCCCGAAAATATAATAGGTACCTGCACCAATCAAATTGGTAAAAAAAAAGATGACGATAGAAAGAATAAGGTGTTTTATCAACTGCCTTTTCAATCCCATGTCGAGCCACGTTGTTAACTGCTGGGTAAGAAGTATGGTTGCCACCCCGGTAGCAACATTTTGAAAAACAAGAAACTGGTAGAGTCGTACCCGAACGGGATCATCGGTAAAATAAATTTCAGCAGTAAAATAGCAAATCGCATTGATGCCGTACAGAATGATCGCTCCAAGAAAAACAGCGATAAGGGTACCTACCCATCCCTGATTCTGAATCAATCCTACAAGACTAAAATCCTGCCAGTTAAACGACTTATCCTGCGAGGTGAAACTAAAGTTGGCCCCGTCAACCTTTGCCCCGGTTAAATCAACATCCACCAAACTACTAAAACTCAGATCCGCATTTGAGAGGTCTGCGTTCCGGAAGGTGGTTTGATCAAGCGATGAGAAGCGAAGTTTTGCATGCCGCAGATTAGACCCGTCAAAGTTTAATCCTTTCAAAACAGAGAAACTGAAATCTGCATTTTCCAGGTCCATGTTACTAAAATCCCTTCCGTCAAGGGATGAGCCGGTCATGCGGAACGGTCTTGTTTTCTCCCCATTCATATCACTTTTCAAATTCATCTTTACTACAGTTTAAAGTAGGCAAAACTTCTCAACAGAACACCCGCCCTATTATTGGCCTTCTACTTCCGCAACCTTCCACCTGATCATCGTTTGAGCTGGGATTATCTTTTCCAAATAAAAAAGCTTCATGCCCAATAGAATAGTGTCGTTGCTGACACAAATCTATCGGGCACGAAGCTTCTTCTTAAGTGATTTTAGATGAACTATACCTAATCACCGAATGAACTTACCAACATTGTGAATGAAACCGCGGAGTTGGTGGGCCAATCCTTACAATTGTTCGAGCATTAAGTTTTTCCACCGGACTTTAATTCCGCCCCCATCGTGAATCTGGAGAGCGATAGATCCATCAGCAGCTCCGATTTTCGCATCATCAAAATCTACCATTGCATTGCCGTTAAGCCATGTCTGCACTTTTGGGCCTACAACGCGTATTCTGAGTGTATTCCACTCTCCCATTTTTAGAAAACCCTCTTTTTCCTCGGGAATCTGTACAAGCCAATTTCTTCCATACGATTCATAAACACCACCTGTATCATGGTTAGGCGGGGCTACTTCGACTTGCCATCCCGACACCTTCGTCCCATCCACAGTAGATCTGAAAAAGACGCCGCTGTTTCCATTGGATTCCTGCTTAAACTGCAAGGACAGATCAAAGTTTTTGTAAAACTTCTCTGTTGTCAGGTATCCGTACTTCTTATCCGGCCCGCTTTCGCAGATTAGTTCTCCTTTTTCGACATACCATTTTTCGGTCCCATTAATTTTCCACCCTGTGAGGTCCTTTCCATTGAAAAGTTTTATTGGCTTCTTTTTGACCTCGTAACCGTTTTCATTAATGGCTAAAAATGCCGAATTGATGAAAAATACTGCTGTGCAAAGCACCATTAACTGCTTCAGTTTTAACATTAGATTCTGGGGTTAGGATTAAAAAAATATTAGCTTTGACATTCTTCTTACAACTTTTACGTTACTAGATAGAAATTATATCATTCGAAAGCTATGAAAAAAAACAGTTTTATAGGGTCTTACCTGACATTATTTTTGCTCGCCTCCTTCATTGTCGGTTTCACGTTTTCATGCAAAGAAAAAAATAAAGATGTTATAAAGCCCAAAACCATCGCAGACATCATTTTAGAGAATAACGATTTCACCATTCTAAGGGAAATCATAAGGGGCACGGGCATGACAGATGCGCTTAGATCACAGGAATTTACACTCTTTGCGCCGAATGACGCCGCCTTCAGGTCCTCAAATATTACAAATGCAAGCATGATCACTTCCCTACCAAAGGATTCTGCTCTTTCTTTTGTAAAATACCACATCCTTGCCAAAAGAACTGAGTACAAAGACCTGAAAAAAGGTACGCTAAAAATGTTGAATGGAAGAAATGTACTCGTTTCGAAAACCGGAAGCGGCGACTCCATCACCGTCCTTGGAAGAGCTTATGTTATTCTGAAGAATCTCAACGCTGACAATGGCGTTATCCATGTCGTCGACAGAACGCTCACTGTAAAATAAACCACATAGAAAAGGGTCCGAGGTTTCAACAACCCAGACCCTTTTCATTTCTAAAATTACCCTTAATATTGCTCAGTATGGGCAAAAAAGAAGCTACCTTCAATTGCAGCATTCTCATCTGAATCGGATCCATGTATTGCATTGGCCTCTACTGATCTTGCATACAACTTACGAATTGTTCCCTCCTCAGCGTTTGCGGGATTTGTCGCTCCAATAAGTTTACGAAAATCTGCGACTGCATTTTCTTTCTCAAGTATCATGGGTATAATTGCGCCAGACGACATGTACTCGCATAAGTCATTGTAGAATGGACGCTCACTATGAACGGCATAAAATTCTCCGGCACGTTCGGCCGACAATTTTGTTTTCTTTGCGGCCACAATTCTAAATCCGGCCTCTTCGATCAATTTGATGATTGCTCCTGAATTCCCGTCTTGAACGGCATCAGGCTTGATCATCGTAAAAGTTTTATTTGTTGGCATACTCGGCTAAAATTAATTTGCTGCGAAATTACTATTTTCGTTTCAAATCCTGAAAATTATCTCAATCATTGATGGCCGGAACTGAAAATAAGGCTCTAGATCATCTGCTTTAGCCATCATAATTAAACAAATCTCAACAGTTTTATTAATTTTGTGCGCTAATTGGGTTTCCCAAGTTCCTTATTTGAAATAAATTACTGTGAATCAAACCGTTGAAGAGCTAACCGCTTTTCTTTCCACTCCACAAAAAATCATCATCACGATGCATAGAGACCCGGATGCAGATGCATTGGGTTCTTCTCTTGGATGGGGCAGTTATTTATCTAAAAATGGACACGATGTAACGATCATCAGTCCTACAGACTATTCTGCCAACCTTCGGTGGCTACCGGGAATAGAAAACGTGCTGATTTATGAAAGTACTTCTGATCAGGCAAAATGCAAAAAGAAAATCGAGCACGCTGATTTAATTTGTTGTCTTGACTTCTCGGCCTTATCCAGACTTAAAGATCTTGGCAAAGTTGTTCAAGATGCAAATGCAATCAAAATGATGATTGATCACCATCTTGAGCCTGAACATTTTGCTAAGTGGATGATCTGGGATACAAAAGCGGCTGCAACCGCTCAATTGGTTTATGAACTGATAAAAGAAATACATCCGGGTATCCCTATCGCAGAGTTGTTCGATATTCAGCAGGCCGAATGTCTGTATGCAGGAATAATGACTGATACTGGATCGTTTCGACATCCCAATGTAACACCCCAGGTTCACCTGGCGGTGGCTGATCTGATGCTTACGGGTTTGGATACCAGCAGAATTCACAGGCTGATTTACGATAACGCCCCGCTCTCGAGACTTCAGTTCCTGGGCTACGTGCTTTCACAGAAGCTAGTTGTCTTACCCGAATTCCGCACCGCCTACATGGTGCTTACTGAGGCGGAATTAACCAAATTCAATTCGAGCACAGGCGAAACCGAGGGAATAGTCAATTATGGCCTCCAAGTTGAAAATGTAGTAATGTCTGCCCTTTTCATTGAGAGAAAAGGGGAAGTAAAAATATCGTTTCGGTCTGTCGGCACTTTCTCCGTCCGTAACTTAGCAAGCAGCTATTTTTCAGGCGGCGGCCATAAAAATGCATCTGGCGGGCGCTCCGAGCTTTCAATTACCGAAACAGTTCACAAGTTTTTATCCGTTTTGCCGGAATACAAAGAATCTCTTTTAATCGTTGACTAATATAATTTTATAACTCAAACAATACCTATTTAATAAAACACGATCCGATGAATCTTAGAACAATTTGTTATGCGTTTGGCATAACCTTTCTTGCCACAGCCTGTAACAAATATAAGACGCAGGTAAATGAAAATGGCCTCAAGTATCAGATATTTGACCACAAAGATGACGCCCGCAAAGCTAAGGTTGGTGATATTATTTCCTTTCATTTGGTGCTAAAAAACGGAACAGATTCAACACTCCGCGACACCTATAAAGAGGGTGTACCAGTAAAAATGCCACTTCAGGCTCCTCCTTTCAAAGGTAGTTTTGAAGAAGGTTTGGCAATGCTGGCGTCAGGAGACAGCGCAAAATTTATGATAAGTGCTGACACATTGTTCGCGAAAATGATGCAGCCCATGCCTCCGATGATCAAAAAAGGATCGGAGCTCAGTTTTATCGTTAAGATATTGAGTGTACTTACAGCAGAAGAATTTCAAAAGCAACAGACTGAAGCGGTTGGTAAACAAAAAGCGATCGACGCCAAAGTAATCGAAGATTATCTTACCAAAAATAATCTTAAAGATAAAGCACAGAAAACTCCTTCAGGCTTATATTATGTACAGGAAACAGAAGGTGCAGGACCTTCGCCCGCCGCTGGCGATAATATCAAAGTGCATTACACTGGCAAGCTACTGGACGGCAAAGTATTTGACAGCTCTAAAAATTCTGGCAAACCGATCGATTTCCAGGTTGGTGTGGGCATGGTAATTCCAGGTTGGGATGAAGGTTTGATGATGATGAAAAAAGGTGGTAAGCGTACATTGATTATCCCATCTGGCTTGGCGTATGGTCCCGATGGCCAGCCAGGAGCAATACCTGGTAACTCAGTTTTATTGTTTGATGTTGAATTGCTGGATTTTAGCAAAGGCCAACAGCCCGGCGCACCGCAGGTAGCTCCCGCCAAATAATTCGCGCGAGATTAAATATATAAGTGGCTGCTTCATAATGGAGCGGCCATTTTTCGTTAAAATACATCCTAAATTATAATTTTTTGATCCAATGAAGCTCTGTTTTGCAACCAACAATGTTCATAAACTGGAAGAAATACAGGCATTACTAGGCAACTCCTTCGAACTGATCACCCTTAGCGAGATTGGATGTCATGAAGACATTCCGGAGCCCTTCGATACCATCGGTGAGAACTCCCGTGAAAAAGCAAGATACGTTTGGGATAATTTCCAAATGAATTGTTTTGCAGATGATACCGGGCTTGAAGTTGCTGCACTTAATGGGGAGCCAGGAGTAAAGTCTGCCCGCTACGCCGGCCCTCAGCGCAATGCGGAAGATAACATGGACCTTCTTTTGAAAAACCTATCCAAATTTCCGGACAATACCGCCCGATTCCTAACGATCATCACCTTGGTGGTGGAAGGACAATACACTCAGTTCGAAGGCACAGTTAATGGAATGATTACATTTACCAAAAGAGGACATCACGGGTTTGGGTATGACCCGATATTCATTCCCGAGGGCCACGAGAAAACTTTCGCAGAAATGACAATCCAGGAAAAAAGTACATTAAGTCATCGCGCAAGAGCATTTGCCAAGTTGGAAAAGTTTCTGAAACAATTGTAAATTAGCTCCTGTTGTACTGACAATTTCTTTCACTTCATAAATTTCAAGTCATGGCAAAGTTTAAATCAGAGTCATATCGTGTAGATGGAACAAAAAAATTTGAAATAAAAAAAGCTCCAACGCGATTTAAAGATATCTATGAGGGAAAGGAAGAATATGAAGCAATGATTGCAAGCTCAGCTAGTGAAATGGATGAGCTTCAAAGTATGATGTATGCCCATAACAGGTACGGCTTGCTTGTGGTTTTTCAGGCCATGGATGCCGCAGGTAAAGATGGCACTATAAAACACGTGCTTTCAGGGGTAAACCCGGTAGGTGTGAAAATTCATTCATTCAAAAGGCCAACTGACACAGAGTTGGGTCACGATTTTCTGTGGCGTACGAACCAGGTTTTGCCGCAAAGAGGGACTATAACCATATTTAACAGGAGCTACTATGAGGAAGTGCTTGTTGTAAAGGTCGAACCTGATATTCTGACCCAATCTCAGCGTTTACCAGTTGAGTTGACCGCTGATCTCGACAAGGTTTGGAAGCATCGTTATTCAGATATTAAAAATCTGGAAAAATACCTTCATAGAAATGGAATCAGGGTAATCAAATTCTTTCTGAATGTATCAAAAGAAGAACAAGCGAAACGGCTGATCGAAAGGATAGAAGACCCTTCCAAAAATTGGAAATTTGAAGAGCAGGATGTGAAGGTCCGGGACAAGTGGGACGAATATATGCAGGCCTATGAGGATTGTATCAACGCGACGGGAACCGAGAAGGCCCCCTGGTACATCGTTCCGGCAGACGACAAGAAAAACTTGCGATTGGTGGTGGGGAATATTATTGTGGAAGAACTAAAAAAGATGAATATGAATTACCCGGACTCCAGCCCCGCGCGTACAGAAGAGTTGCGCCGTTTCATCGACATAATCAATGACCAAACTCTTAAATAGAGATTTGGGGGCCGATTTATGTTTTTACGATAACAAAAAAAACAGGTGATCAACATTGCTGTTGTCACCTGTAGCTATCTGTATAGTGCGAATACTTGCCTTACTTCTTGATGGTAAATTTGGTGCCACCAATTTTATATCCTTCAGAATAAAGTTCTACGTTGTAGCTACCAGGACGAAACTTGGCTGTGTTATCATAAAGCATTTCTACTTTTTGATTGTTGTTCTGGTATGCAATGGATTCTCTTGTAGTGAATTTAGAAGGTGAACCGTCTATATCGAACTCGCCTGATCCAGTAGCATCATCTGCTAAAACAGCTCCTTCGGGATCCAATACCCTAACGTAGATATCTTTAGGCTCCTGGGCGGTAAGAGAATTTTCAGGCAGGTTGAATACCAACTTGATTTTATCAACACGGCTAGCTTTATATTCTTCCTTGTCCTTAACTTTTCCCCTCGAGGTAACAGTCAAAACTTTGAGATTCTGTGCTTTCAGAGCCGAAGCCTTGGACACTTTCTCTGACAAATCTTTATTCACTGCTGTAAATGTCACTACAGAATCCTTCAATTCCGTCTGGCGCTGAACAAGCCTCTCACGTTCGCTGGTCAATGTACCAACATGTGTACTTAAAGAGTCGTTAGAAGCAACCAGATGCTCATTCTCTGCTCTTAATTGAGCGATAACCTCGTCTTTTTCAGTAAGGAATTTCTCGTACTCTTTAATTTTCGATAAATATTTGCCTGTTTCAACTTTTTTGCTGCGGCTAAACGCGAGTTTATCTGACTCAAGACGCTCCTTTACTTTCGTTAGTTCAGTGATGTCTCCACCCAGTCTTTCGATTTCGGCTATTTTAGTATCAAGTACGGAAGAGATAGAGTCAAGTTTGGTTTTTGTGCCAGCTAGTTCCTTAGCCTTTTCTACCATCATAGACTCTTGCTTGGTAAGTTCGCTTTTTTGTGTTGTGAATAAATAGCCAAACATGGCCGTCGCTAGCCCAAGGACAACTACCATCGCCCATGCTATACTTTGCTTGTTTTTCTGCTCTTGTTGCATTGGTAAAAAGTTTAAATTAATTGTGATTTAGTTTTTGTTTGTGCTGGTTCCGAAAGCTTATGTCGTTTATTCCAACACATTGATACAGGCCTATTGCTGTTAATCTGAATTGAAATGTAAAGAAACCATACCCACCTGCAAATATGGGCGGGGACCGAACCAAAAACAGAAATAAGGATGTCTTATAAAATAGAAAAACGGCCTGGAATGATATCCCAGGCCATTTGCCATTCTCTAGTCAATTTTTATGGCTAAACACTTCTTGAATCTCCCGATGCTCCAAAACCCTACAAAACGGGTAATCTTTACCCAATTTAATTGAGCAGACATCAATATTTACTTTATCGCCATTTTGCCTTTTCGAAGGCAAACAACTGGTAAGATTCAATCAGTAAACCGAGCATTTAATTTCAAATTTGCTGGAATCCAGCACAGCTAATTTCTGATAGCCTTTTATATGGTACGCCACAATGCTCCATTCACCCATGATGGTTTTACACCGCAGTTCAACATATTTCTGTGATTCATATAGCTTATTCTTTGAACCAATGACTGCCCGAATCAAACGGGGTTTACCCGAATTATTATCCACCACAATTTTCAGTGTCTGGACGGGAAGGGTTTCCCCTGGTTTCAGAATATATTCGTAAGTTAGTGAATCGGGTCTAAAAATCTTGTAGCTCTTGCCATACGCAGGTTTATTGATATCCGCTTGTACAAACAATTCCAACTCCTTTTTCCAATTGACATTCTTTTGAGATCGTATTTCGGTCATTCCATCTGAAAACATGGTTTTCTTCACTATGGGATTTTTGCTACCCAATAAAGAGATCTGGCTGTTCACAAAGCTTTTGATATCAAAGTATGCGCTGAAACGGGGAGCCTGCTGATCTGAAGAGCCACAGCAAGTAAACAGAAGCAAAAAAAAGACTAAAAACGCGGTGTTTATCGAAATGCGCATGTAGGCAAATGTATGGTTAGAAATGAGGCATTGGGACTCTGCCTTAAAAGTACAAAATTCAGAAACCTCCTTTTGAACAAAAAAATCAGAGAGCCTCCTGAGGAAGGCTCTCTGAGCAACAAATATCGTTAAGAATATAAATTTACAAAATGCTGATTCCAGTCATTTCGACAGGTTTTTCAATACCCATTATGTCAAGGATAGTCGGCGCTATATCAGCTAGCTTGCCATCTTTTATTGGCTGTGTATATCCATTGGAGACCAAGATGCAAGGAACTAAATTCAACGAATGGGCCGTATTCGGAGATCCATCATCGTTTCGCATATAGTCTGAATTCCCATGATCAGCAATGATAATCGATGCATAACCATGGGCAAGTCCAGCAGTAACAACAGCCTCGACACACTGATCAACTGTTTCGCATGCCTTCACTGCTGCCTCAAAAACACCGGTGTGCCCTACCATATCGGGGTTAGCGAAATTAAGACACACAAAATCTACCTCTTCCTTGTTTAATTCAGGGATGATAGCATCACGAATCCCAAATGCAGACATTTCTGGTTGAAGATCGTAAGTTGCTACCTTTGGAGAAGGACACAACAATCTACTTTCTCCATCAAATGGTTTTTCCCTTCCTCCGGAAAAGAAGAAAGTCACGTGAGGATATTTCTCAGTTTCCGCAATACGAATTTGTTTTTTGCCAGCATCTTCCAATACCTCACCCAACGTATTGTTCAGGTTGTCCTTATCAAAAATTACCTCAATACCTTTAAAAGTATCGTCGTAATTAGTCATAGTGACATATTTGAGATTCAGTTTGTGCATGTTTTGCTCATGAAAATCCTGCTGCGTAAGCACTTCGGTAATTTCTCTTCCCCGATCAGTCCGAAAATTAAAACATAAAACAACGTCTCCGTCTTCAATTACAGCAACTGGAGAACCATCCGGATTAGTCGCGATGATTGGAAGAATAAATTCATCCGTCACACCTGCCTCATAAGAATCCTCGACGGCGCCTAAGATACCGGCTGCTGGAACATGTTTTCCCTCACCAAGCACCATGGCATCGTAAGCAAGCTTCACCCGCTCCCAGCGCTTATCACGATCCATAGCATAGTACCGTCCTGTAATACTTGCGACCTCACCCGTTGTATGTTGCATAGACGCCTTCAATTCACTCAAAAACCCAAGGGCACTTTTGGGGTCACAATCGCGACCGTCTGTGAACGCATGTACAAATACTTTAACAAGTCCTTTGTCGGCAGCTATTTTACATAAACCTTTCAAATGGTCGATGTGGGAATGAACGCCCCCATCGGACACTAAACCAATAAAATGCACCTTTTTACTTCCATTTTTGGCATAGTCCAAGGCGTCATTCAAAACTTTTTCCTGACCGAGAGTTCCTTCGGAAACCGCCAGATTAATTTTCACAAGGTCTTGATAAACCACACGCCCTGCACCAAGATTAGTATGACCTACTTCGGAATTACCCATTTGACCATCAGGAAGACCCACTGCCAGCCCACTTGCAGCAAGCTTACTATGCGGATACTCTGTCAAAATACGGTCGTAGAATGGCGTGTTCGCAGCTAGAACCGCAGAACGGTCTTCTTCTCCGGACTTCGCAATACCCCAGCCGTCCATGATGATTAGAATTACTTTTTTATCCAATTCAGGTCGAGTTTAAAGTTTTTAATATGATCAGATTACGTTAAAACAAAATCGGGAATTCTCTATTCCAGTCCGGCGTCCAAGCTGTGTTCTTCGATGATCCAGTTTAACAAGTTAACACCACTTCTAGAGACAATCTCGTACACGTTACGAAAAGCATCTATTTCATCATAATAAGGATCGGGAACAAGCAACGAACCCGCTCTAAGCGGGTCAAACATTCTGTACAAAAACAGTTGATTTTCGGGCAAGAAAGATCCGCTAACCCGGTAACTTTCTTTTTGGACATTTGCAAAATTTGACTCGTCCATAGTCATGATATATTCGAACCCGATGAAATCTTCGTAACAAAGCTGACGTGCATTGTGAGTCAGTTGCAGACCTCTCTCCTGAGCCACTTTTCTCATTCGCCGATCAGGTAGGCTTCCAGTGTGATAAGAAGCTGTACCGGCCGAATCACATTTAATTTTCCCTTGTAGTCCCCTTTCTCTTACCAGTTGTCTGAAAACCTCTTCAGCAATGGGTGAGCGGCAGATGTTTCCGAGGCAAACGAAAAGTACGTTGATCAAACTAAAAAATCGGATTGTGAAAAACTAATGTGGCAACCTCAGGCGGAAAAGAATTAATCAAACTCCTAATCCTCCTTAGTGCTCTCCAACGGCTTGTTACTTTCATCTACGATTACATAAACGTCTTCGTTGGGTCGTCGCATCAGATACTTTTCCCTGGCCCATTTTTCCAACAACTTGGGATTACCAAATACCTCACTTCGCTCCTTCTTCACCTGGGTAATTTTCTCTAAAAGAACATCTCTTTCTTTTTCCAGGGACTTCATCTTTACTCTATTCGAAAAAACAACCTTTAAGTTATTATTATCAAGAAAAAGAATCCATACAAGCCAGAAAACAAATGTTCCCGTGTAGAATTTCCTTAACCAATTGAGCAGCCAATAAGAGTTCTTTTTCAAATCGGACATGATAATAAGCCAAAAAACCGGAGCCACCTAGCCCCGGTCCGTTTTACAGAATAATCAAAATTTCAATCCAGGGAAGTAAGCGCTTTCACCAAGCTCTTCTTCGATACGAAGTAATTGATTGTACTTGGCCATACGGTCAGAGCGCGATGCAGATCCAGTTTTGATCTGTCCTGTATTTAACGCAACAGCCAGGTCAGCTATCGTAGAATCCTCAGTCTCCCCTGAGCGGTGCGACATGATCGTTTTATAGCTATTTCTTTTAGCAAGGTTTACCGTGTCAATTGTTTCTGTCAAAGATCCAATTTGATTCACCTTAACCAGAATTGCATTAGCAATTTGCGACTCGATTCCCTGCTGTAGACGCGTCACGTTTGTAACAAATAAATCATCTCCAACCAGTTGGCATTTTTTTCCCACTGATTCAGTAAGTGTCTTCCAACCAGCCCAATCGTCTTCGTCCATTCCGTCTTCAATCGAGATGATAGGGTATTTTGCAACCCATTGCGTCCAGTAATCCGCCATTTCATCAGAAGAGAGTTTACGTCCATCCGATTTTTTGAAATGATATAACCCATTTTCATAAAATTCAGACACTGCCGCATCCATAGCAATGAAAATATCCTCACCTGGTTTAAAACCTGCTTTTTCGATCGCCTGAAGAACCACCTCAATAGCCTCTTCATTTGATTTTATGTTCGGCGCAAAACCACCTTCATCACCTACGTTAGTAGAATATCCTTTGCTTTTCAAAACCGTCTTCAACGTATGAAAAACTTCGACGCCCATGCGTAATGAATCGCTGAAAGTATCCGCTTTTGCAGGAAGAATCATAAACTCCTGGAAATCTATTGAATTATCTGCATGACTACCACCATTCAGAATGTTCATCATCGGTACAGGCAGCGTGTTCGCATTCGTACCACCCACGTAACGATATAATGGCAGACCTGCTTCCTGAGCTGCTGCTTTTGCTACCGCCAAAGACACACCCAAAATCGCATTCGCCCCGAGTTTGCTTTTGTTCGGAGTTCCGTCCAACTCCAGCATAATTTTGTCAATCAGATTTTGTTCAAAAATTGAACAACCAATCAGTTCCGGAAAAATGATATCATTTACATTTTCAACTGCTTTCAAAACCCCTTTCCCAACATACACATTCTTATCATCGTCACGAAGTTCAACGGCTTCGTGCTTACCTGTGGAAGCACCAGAAGGAACAGCAGCGCGCCCTAAATAACCATTTTCGGTACGTATATCTACTTCAACTGTTGGGTTTCCTCTTGAATCAAGAATTTGTCTTGCATGTACTGACTGAATCGTACTCATTTGCAGCTTTTGGTTTTGATTTGAAATCGATTATGTTAACGGTACAAAATAACACAAAAAAATCGTCTTCCATAAACCCCGATACATTTTAAAGTAAATTAACCAACGGAAAGAAATCACCCACCTTCAGATAAAAAATATACTCACAATTTTTAGAGGCATAATACTGTTGGCGTTCGAGTTTAGAACCCCAAATTCCCCCAGTTTCAAAGGCTTCCACATGTAAATCAGCTCAATAATTAACTTGATTTTGGCAAATATCCAATTGGAAATAGTAAAACCCGTACTCAAAAAGTCAAATTCGAAAGGCATTTTAACAAGCAATGCATAAAAAAACCTCCCTCAGCCTAAGCAAAGGGAGGCACTTACATATTTGCTCCTCGCTAAACCGTGGATAGCAGAGTTGTAAAATTATCAAAAAGGTATCTCGAATCATGCGGTCCTGGCGATGCTTCCGGATGATATTGTACCGAAAATGCCGGTTGATCCTTTCTACGAATCCCTTCGATCGTTTTATCATTCAGGTTTACATGGGTAACTTCAACATCGGGATGGCTCGCTATTTCATCAGGATTTACTGCAAATCCGTGATTCTGCGACGTAATTTCGCATAGGCCAGTGATCATATTTTTTACCGGATGATTCAACCCCCGGTGTCCGTGATGCATTTTATACGTATTTATACCGCTGGACAGCGCAAGCAATTGATGTCCCAGACATATGCCAAAAAGCGGTTTTCCGGTATTGACCATCTTTGTCACATTCTCAACCGCATACTGCATTGCTGATGGATCCCCGGGCCCGTTAGAGATAAAAAACCCGTCGGGTTCCCATTGCATAATCTCTGCAAAGGACGTTTTCGCTGGAAAGACCTTGCAGTAACATCCGCGAGCAGTGAGATTAGTCAGAATACTCTTCTTAATGCCATAGTCCATTACTGCAATCCGCCATTTGCTGGTCATTTCGTTGCCTACAAAATATGCCTCAGATGTCGTCACTTCTGAAGACAACTCCAGTCCACCCATTGATGGTACCTTATGCAATTCAGTCATCAACTCCTTCTCGTCCAGTATCTGCGAAGAAATGATCGCATTCATAACTCCCCTTTGCCGTACATGACGAACAATGTGGCGCGTGTCCACATCGCTTATCCCTACAATCTTTGCTCTTTCAAAATATTGTTGCAGAGAAAAATCAGCCGTACCCCTTGAATAAATCGTCGAGAAAGTGTTACAAACCATCCCTTTGATTTTCACGGAAGCCGATTCCTCCTCGTCCTCCAACTGAACACCATAGTTCCCAATATGTGAAGTCGTATTCACGATGATCTGACCATAGTACGACGGATCCGTGTAGATCTCCTGATACCCCGTCATACCCGTATTAAAGCAAATTTCACCTCCGCTTGTACCGTCTATTCCCAAAGCCAGACCTCGGTAAGCAGTACCATCTTCCAGTAATAACAGCGCTTCTTTTTTCTTGTTCATTATCGTTTTTCTATTTTCAAGTGGTCCAGGGCAGTTCGTAGCTCTCATTTCCAGCAAGCATAAAACCTCCCTGCTTTTCTTTTCGATTTTTGGCGCTGCAAAATTAGCGAATTGCAGTCAATAAAAAGGGGTTAAACGAAAACGTTTAACCCCTTTTTAACAATATCAGCAATACAGTAAGAATGTGATCTTATTCACTATCACGACCTCCGATTAATTCATCCTGCAATGTTTTCAATTCATCCCATTTGCCGTCAGCAGCCAATTGTGACTGCGCTGGCCATGTAGCTGGGTTGTGAATATTATACTGAGGTCCAGCCTTTTCCAAAATTTCACTGATCGCTTCTGGCGTTGTAGCTGCAAGTTGCGCAAATGTCGCAATTCCAGCCTCAACCAAAAGGTCAGCGATTTTGGGTCCGATACCTTCAATAATTTTCAAGTCATCTCCTTCGGCAACTACCACAGGAGCCACTGCCTTCTCTGCAACCGCAACTGGCTCACTGCCTTCTTTCTTACCACCACGACGACTACGACGAGTCTTCGCAGGTTTATCTGCATTTGCAAGAAGCAATGCATCATTGAAATCCACCAATTCGATTAGGCAAGTTTCTGCAGCATCACCCAAACGGTTACCCAATTTGATGATACGCGTATACCCTCCTGGACGATCAGCGATTTTATCAGATACCACACCAAAAAGTTCTTTGGTCGATTCCTTGTCATTCAGATAAGAAAAAACCACACGCCTATTGTGTGTAGAGTCTTCTTTGGCACGAGTTAACAAAGGCTCAACATACTTCCTGAGTTCTTTCGCTTTTGCTAATGTCGTCTCAATTTTCTTGTGGATAATCAGGGAAGCGGCCATGTTTGAAAGCATTGCCTTGCGGTGTGATGCGGTTCTTCCTAAGTGATTATCTTTTTTACCGTGTCTCATTATTGTTTTTGTTTAGTTGCTTCGAGCTGCGTAACACGCGCTTCAGAATACATACTTATGGGGAATTATTAATTAATCCTCGTCTAACCGATATTTAGCAACATCCATGCCGAATACCAATTGTTTGTCTGCTACAAGTTGTTCTAGTTCAGTAAGTGACTTTTTACCGAAATTACGGAACTTCATCATGTCCGAAATTTCAAGCCTTACTAAATCACCAAGAGATTTAACATCGGCCGACTTCAAGCAATTGTATGCACGTACAGAAAGATCCAGTTCAGAAAGCGACGTCTTAAGAAGCTTCCTCATACGCAACATTTCCTCATCAACCTGGTTATCTTCCTCTGCTTTCTGCTTTTCAAACGTCATTGTTTGATCAGAGAATAACATGAAATGCTGAATCAAAATGTTAGCAGCTCCTTTCAAAGCTTCTTCAGGGTGGATTGAACCATCCGTTTGAATATCAATCAACAGACGCTCATAATCTGTACGTTGTTCTACACGTGTATTTTCTACACTGTATTTAACGTTCTTAATTGGTGTGTAGATAGAGTCCACCGCTATGTATCCGAAAGGCAATTCATTTGCTCTTGGTTCATCTGCTGGCACATACCCTCTGCCCTTATCCAACAAAAGCTCCATTTCGAACTCCTTGTTATCATCAATGTGGCAGATTACCTGATCCGGATTTAAGACCTCAAATGCGCTGGTAAACCTTCCAATATCTCCAGCAGTAATGACTGAAACATTTTTTAGGCTAACAACTATTCTACTTTCGTTTAAATCAGAAACTTTTTTAAAACGAACCATTTTCAGGTTCAGGATGATTTCTGTTACATCCTCAACGATACCTTCGATAGAGGAAAACTCGTGAAGCACACCTGGGAACTTCACACTCGTAATGGCGTAACCTTCCAAAGATGAAAGAAGTATTCTACGTAACGCATTACCAATGGTTACGCCGTATCCTTTCTCTAAAGGCTTAAACTCAAACAACCCGTGAAAGTCGTCTGCTTTTTCCATGACGACCTTATCAGGCATTTGGAAAGCTAATATTGACATAGTCCTTGCTCCTTTTATAGTAGTAAATGATAGTTGATCACGCTACCGTTACCTTTGCGATCGCAAAAAAGCCGTTTCCGGCTAAAAAAGCACTACCTCGCATAACGAGGAGTGCATGTAATATGAAGATTGTTATTTAGAATACAATTCAACGATAAGCTGCTCGTTGATGTTTTCCGGGATTGATTCGCGGTCCGGGAAAGTAACAAACTTTCCGGTCAGTTGCTGACCATCCCACTCCAACCAATTAAAGCCCTTAGCGCTATGCCCAGCCAAACTGTCAGTTACCGCTTCAAGAGACTTAGATTTCTCACGAACAGTAACGATTTGTCCCGGACGCAGAGAATAAGAAGGAATATTCACGATTTCTCCATCAACCAAGATATGTTTGTGAGAAACCAACTGGCGTGCAGCACGTCTTGTGGGAGCTATACCTAAACGGTAAACAGTATTGTCGAGACGAGCTTCGCAGTACTTAAGCAAATTCTCACCTGTAATACCATCCTTTACCGAAGCCTTCTCGAATAAATTACGAAACTGCCTTTCAAGAATGCCATAAATAAACTTAACCTTTTGCTTTTCCATTAACTGTAAAGCATATTCCGATTTCTTAGACCGGCGGCCTTTCCCGTGTACTCCGGGAGGATAATTTTTCTTTGCAAGCGCTTTGCTCGGGCCCATTATGGGTTCTCCGTAGCGTCTGGCAATCTTTGATTTGGGACCTGTGTAACGAGCCATTTTAAACTTTTTGTTTTTTCGAAATAATTAAAACCATTCAGTAACCCCAGTGTCCAAATTACGAATGGGCAACACTAATTGTAATACTAAACTCTGCGACGTTTGGGAGGACGACATCCGTTATGAGGTAGTGGCGTAATGTCCTGAATAGTAGTTACTTCAATCCCCGCATTTTGGATAGTCCGAATCGCAGACTCACGCCCTGATCCCGGTCCCTTAACGAATACCTCTGCTTTACGCATACCCAGGTCAAACGCAACCTGAGCGCAGTTTTGAGCAGCTGTCTGTGCTGCATACGGGGTATTCTTCTTAGAACCACGGAAACCCATCTTACCAGCCGAAGCCCATGAGATAACCTGTCCGTTGTTATTTGTGATAGAGATAATAATGTTGTTGAAAGAAGCTCTGATGTGTACCTGACCCACCGACTCCACTACGACAACTCTCTTTTTTGCTTTATCTTTTCTTTTATTTTGTGCCATTGCTCGGGAAATAAGTTATGTGCTTTCACACACCGCTCATTGTTTATTTAGTAGCCTTTTTCTTGTTCGCGATTGTTTTGCGTTTACCCTTACGAGTACGAGAGTTATTCTTCGTTCTTTGACCACGCAATGGCAATCCCTTACGATGACGAAGACCACGGTAGCAAGCAATGTCCATAAGGCGCTTGATGCTCAATTGCACCTCAGATTTAAGAGCGCCTTCAACTTTATATTCTCCTGCGATTACCGCACGAACTGCACCAGACTCTTCATCATTCCAGTCAATCACCTTTTTATTGATGTCAACTCCTGCTTTGTTTAGAATTTTAATCGCTGAACTGCGACCAATTCCAAAGATGTAAGTAAGTGAAATTTCGCCTCTTTTACGGTCGGGGATATCTACTCCTGAAATACGTGCCATATGATTAACCTTGTCTTTGTTTATACCGTGGGTTCTTCTTGTTAATTACGTATACCTTACCCTTTCGGCGTATAACTTTGCAGTCTTCACTGCGTTTCTTTACTGATGCTTTGACTTTCATCTTGAATGTTACTTATTTGTTAATATTCAGGTGATCTTCTCCTTATTTGTACCGGTAAGTAATTCTTGCCTTTGATAAGTCGTAAGGAGACATTTCCAACTTAACACGGTCGCCCGGTAAAATCTTTATATAATGCATTCGCATTTTACCCGAAATATGGGCAATCACTTCATGCTTATTTTCCAATACCACTCGAAACATAGCATTGGAGAGTGCTTCTAATATAACGCCGTCTTGTTCTATTGATGCTTGTTTTGCCATTCGTAGCTTTTATTACTTAACTTCAACCATCAGGCTGGTATTTGCTGTTACTTGCTCTATATAATCGAAGGTCGTTAGAATTTCCGCCTTCCCTTTACGCACAACCACCGTGTGTTCAAAATGAGCTGATGGTTTGCGATCACTTGTTCTGATCGTCCACCCATCTCTCTCCTGCATGACAGCTTTCGTACCAAGATTAATCATTGGCTCAATCGCCAACACCATCCCCTCCTTTAACCTAACACCTTTCCCCCTTTTTCCGTAATTTGGAACTTCCGGACTCTCATGCAAATTCCTACCTACACCATGTCCTACTAATTCACGAACAACTGTATAACCTCGTTCCTCAACATAACTCTGCACCGCGTACCCTATATCTCCAATTCGCATTCCGTCAACTGCCTGTTCAATACCCTTATAAAGCGATTTTTTTGTAGCCGTTAAAAGATCCATCACCCTTTGCTCAACTTCACCCACTGGATAAGTGTAAGCACTGTCACTGTGGAACCCATTCAACTTAACACCACAGTCAATGGAAATTATATCTCCGTCTTTAAGCTCATAGTTGCTAGGAAACCCATGAACAACTACCTCATTTACAGAGATACAAAGCGAAGCAGGAAAGCTATTAAACCCTTTGAAAGATGGAACCCCTCCATGAGACCGGATATAATCCTCGGCCACAGCATCTAATTTTTTCGTAGTCACACCTGGCTTTACCCACTGCGCAACTTCTGCATGAGCCTTACCTAATACCTGTGCACTTACCTTAATAAGGTCAATTTCCTCTTCTGTTTTCAGGTATATCATTGCAATCAGATAGCAACACTTTCAGTTCTTCCCGTGACACGTCCGGATTTCATCAATCCCTCATATCTCCGCATTAGCAAATAACTTTCTACTTGCTGTAGTGTATCCAACACCACTCCAACCATAATAAGCAAAGAAGTCCCTCCAAAGAAATGTCCAAAATCGTTTGAAATACCCAAAAGGCTTGCAAAAGCTGGAAGAATAGCGACTATTGCCAGCATCAACGAGCCTGGAAAGGTGATACGGTCTAAAACAGAACTAATGTATTCTGACGTTTGCTGACCTGGTTTCACTCCTGGGATAAATCCCCCACCCCTTTTCATATCGTCCGCAATCTGTTGTGGATTGACTGATATGGCAGTGTAGAAAAAAGTAAATACTATGATCAAAAACGCGAACAGTAGGTTATACTGCCAAGTCGCATAATTAGCAAATATTGTAGCCACATTCGCAGCAAAATCACTCTTCTCAGCAAAATATGACGCTCCAAGAGATGGAATGAACATCAAAGCCTGAGCAAAGATGATAGGCATTACGCCAGCTGCATTGAGCTTAAGCGGTAAATACTGACGCTGCCCTCCCATAACCCGGTTACCGACAACCTGCTTGGCATATTGAATTGGAATTCTACGCACAGCCTGGGTCAACATCACAGCACCCATTATAACAAAATACAAGGCAACAATTTCAAGCACGAAAAGCAGGATTGAACCACTTCCTCTTGACACAAATTCCTTGTAAATCGCACCAGGGAAACGCGACACGATACCAATCATGATCAACATAGAAATACCATTTCCAATACCCTTATCAGTAATACGTTCTCCGAGCCACATGCAGAACATAGTTCCGGCTGTCAAAACAAATACCGACGAAATATTGAACATACTCCTGGACACTAACAAAGCCTCATCTGGAACGGTAGTATTCAAATACGCCGTACCTTGAACAAGGGTTACTACTATCGTCAGTACTCTGGTAATCTGATTAAGCTTCTTACGCCCCGATTCGCCTTCCTTCTGCATCTTCTGAAAGTAAGGCAATGCCATTGTCAGGAGCTGTATAGCAATAGAAGCTGAAATGTAGGGCATGATACCCAAGGCAAAAATAGAAGCTTTACTAAAAGCACCACCAAGAAAGGTATCCAATAAACCCAACAACCCCTGAGTCGAAACACTCATCTGATCCGGCTCAACCCCTGGCAACGCAACATAAGACCCTAAACGGAAGATGGTTATAAACAAAAGAGTGTTGAGAATACGTGTTCTCAACTCCTCAATCGCAAATATATGTTTTATCGTCTCAAAAAATCTTTTCATGTTATCGGGCTCACTTATCTATTCGATAATTAAACATAGACATCTTTAAATTGAAACCAACCAGGTTACAATTTCACTGCTTTACCACCTGCCTTTTCAATCGCTTCGATCGCCGCTGAAGAAAACCCGTTTGCCTGTATCTCAACTGCAGATGTAATTACTCCACGGCTTAAAATTTTAACAAGATCTTTCTTTGCACACAAACCATTTTCACGGATTAAATCCAAGGTAATCACAGCTGAACTTGTCTTATCAGCCAACGCTTGGATAGCATCCAGATTCAATGCCTTGTATTCGACTCTGTTGATATTATTGAAACCGAACTTAGGCAACCGTCTCTGAAGGGGCATTTGACCACCCTCGAAACCCGCTTTGCGGCTATAACCTGAACGTGATTGCGCTCCTTTATGTCCACGTGCCGAAGTTCCTCCCTTACCGGATCCCTGACCACGTCCAACACGTTTTCCGGTTTTTACGGATCCAGCTGCCGGTTTTAATGAACTAAGATTCATACTATTCGTATTTATTAGATTTCTTCTACTTTAACCAAGTGGCTTATCTTACGGATCATTCCCGCAATAGCGTCACTATTTTCCTTTTCAACCGAACGATTCATTTTCCCTAAACCCAAAGCTTTAATAGTAAGCTTTTGTCTTTCAGGACGATCGATTGTACTCTTAATTTGGGTAATACGTACTTTTGACATGATTACTCTGAGGTATAGGATATCCAATCTTGGACTATCCGTTGAATACTTTATCCAGTTTAACTCCGCGCTGGAAGGCTACTTCGTGCGGCGCTCTCATTTTCAACAGCGCATCAATTGTAGCTTTAATTACATTGTGTGGATTGGACGATCCCTTTGATTTAGCAAGTACATCCTTAATACCAGCGCTTTCTAGCACTGCACGCATCGGACCGCCAGCAAGTACACCAGTACCAGGAGCCGCAGGTTTGATCAAAACGAAACCGCCACTAAATTTTCCTTCCATTTGGTGGGGAACAGTGTGCTTTAGCATTGGAATTGTGATCAAGTTTTTCTTGGCATCGTCTATCCCTTTCGCAATTGCATCAGTTACCTCATTTGCTTTACCCAAACCGTAACCAACAACACCTTTTCCATCACCTACTACCACAATAGCAGAGAAACTGAACCGACGACCACCCTTTACTACTTTAGCTACACGGTTGATTGCAACAACGCGTTCCTTAAGATCTGACTCGTTAACCTTTGAAGGTTTTGTATTTGTAGACATAGTCTTTATTAATTCTTAGAATTTCAGGCCACCCTCACGAGCTCCTTCGGCCAATGCTTTAACTTTACCATGGTACAAATATCCGTTACGGTCAAATACCACCGCTTGAATACCTGCTTCCTGAGCCTTTGCGGCTATTTTCTTCCCAACCTGAAGTGCTACTTCCATATTGGAATTCTCTTTTCTCTCTCCAAGATCAGTTGATGATGCACTTACTAATGTAATCCCTTGCACATCATCAATAATCTGAGCATAAATACTGGTGTTTGAACGGAAAACCGATAACCTCGGGCGCTCAGCACTACCTTTCACTTTCTTACGAATGTGGTATTTAAGTCTTTGTCTTCTATCTACTTTTGCGGTAGCCATTTTTTAATCTTATCTAACTGTTTATAACACTATCCCGTGGCTACGCACTATTTCTTAGAGGCAGACTTACCAGCTTTACGACGTACAACTTCGCCAACAAAACGGATACCCTTACCCTTATAAGGCTCTACTTTACGTAGTGACTTAATTTTAGCAGCAACAGAACCTATCAATTCTTTGTCAATTCCCTCCAAAATCACTTTTGGATTCTGACCTTTTTCAGAAGTAGTCGTAAGTTTAATCTCCTCAGGAATCGCCATAAAAATGTTATGTGAGTATCCTAATTGCAATTCAAGTACATTATTGGAAGCAGTTGCTTTGTAACCCACACCAATAATCTCCAATTCCTTTTTATAACCAGCATCAACACCAATTATCATATTGTTGATCAAAGACCGGTATAAACCATGCAACGCTTTATGACGTTTCTGCTCAGTAGGGCGTTTAACTTTTAATTCATTCCCCTCTATTTCAACTACAATATCCGTATCAACAGATTGAGTAAGTGTACCCTTTGGCCCCTTTACCGACACCACATTGTCATCTGCAACCGATACGGTCACATTCGCAGGTACAACGATTAATTTATTTCCTATTCGTGACATTTCCTGAATAATTTAAAATATTAATACACGAAACATAACACTTCACCACCTACATTAAGGGTCTTGGCTTCCTTATCCGTCATTACACCCTTAGATGTCGAGATGATAACTGTTCCTAAACCACCCAAAACCCGTGGAAGCGTCGATGAACCTGAGTACTTACGTAATCCAGGTTTACTAACCCTCTCCAATTTAACAATTGCAGATTGTTTCGTGACAGGATTGTACTTCAAAGCAATCTTAATCACACCCTGAGGCCCGATTTCGTCAAATTTATAACTCTGTATATATCCTTTGTCGAATAATACTTTAGTTATCTCTTTTTTTATGTTGGACGCAGGTATCTCTACAACCCTGTGTTTCGCTTTGATGGCGTTTCTGAGTCTGGTTAGATAATCTGCTATTGGATCCGTTAACATTTTTATGCCTGGTTTTAAACACCCCTTTTAAATGGGAGTGCAAAGTTAAGTAATTGAAATCAGAATTGAAAGTATTACTACCAACTTGATTTTGTAACACCCGGAATTTTACCCTCAGAGGCCATATCCCGGAAAAGAACTCTTGAAATTCCAAATTTACGCATGTATCCACGAGGTCTTCCTGTGATTTTGCAACGATTGTGCAGACGAACAGGTGATGAATTACGTGGTAACTTGTCAAGGCCAACCCAATCTTCAGCAGCCTTCAACGCTTTACGCTTTTCAGCGTAACGAGCTACCAATGCTTGCTTTTTTCTGTCACGTGCTTTAACTGATTCTTTTGCCATGGTCGGTATATATCTTATTTCTTAAGAATTATCCTTGTTTGTTTGCATTAGCGAAAGGCATTCCGAGCGCCTTCAATAATTCGTAACTCTCTTCGTCAGAATTTGTTGAAGTGACAAACGTAATATCCATCCCAGTGATCTTATTTACTTTTTCGATTGAAATCTCAGGAAAGATTATTTGCTCTTTCACTCCGAAAGTGTAGTTTCCACGACCATCGAAACCTTTGTCGCTGATACCTTTAAAATCACGTACACGAGGCATTGCGATAGAAGTCAAACGATCAAGGAATTCATACATGCGGTCACCACGAAGAGTCACTTTTGCTCCAATCGGCATGTTTTCGCGCAACTTAAAGTTGGAAACCGCCTTTTTGGATAGGGTAGCTATTGCTTTTTGTCCTGTAATCAAACCAAGCTCTTCAACACCAACATCAACCAGTTTCTTGTCAGCTACGGCTGCCCCGATTCCTTTGTTGATCACGATTTTGGTCAAGCGAGGTACTTGCATTACTGACTTGTACTCGAACTTTTGTTTCAGTTGGTCAACTATTTCACCAACATATTTTTCTTTTAGTCTCGGCTGTGCCATTATTTCTAATTTTTATTGTGGATTGCCGACCCACGCGCTTTTTATATAAAACCAACAACTGCTGTCAAAACAGGCAATCCCTATAGGAATTTACCCGTCTTTTTAGAAAACCGCTGTAACTTTCTCTTGTCATCCGCCTTGCGACCCGTCCGAGTTGCCTCGCCGGTTTTAGGATCAACCACCATCAAATTACTGATATGGATCGTTCCCTCCAGTTTTTCAATGCTACCCTGCGGATTTTGCGCATTAGGTTTAACATGCTTCGTAATCATGTTTACTCCTTCCACCGTAGCTCTTGATTTATCTACGATGATCGTTTTTATACGGCCAGTTTCACCTTTCGCATTTCCGGCAATTACCTTTACGGTATCTCCGCTGCGTACGTGCAATTTAGCTGGACCTTTTTTGCTTTTACTTTCCATTTGAGGTATTCTCTTTTCGGTTCAAAGAAACACGTTTGTTCTTACTTCTTACAACACTTCCGGTGCCAGGGAAACGATCTTCATGAACTGTTTCTCACGCAATTCACGCGCAACTGGTCCAAAGATACGAGTGCCGCGTGGCTCATCGTTGTTATTCAACAAAACGGCTGCATTATCTTCGAAGCGAATGTATGTTCCATCCTTGCGGCGTACTTCCTTTTTAGTCCGTACCACCACGGCTTTCGAAACCGTTCCTTTTTTCATATTGCTCGAAGACAGAGCAGACTTTACTGTTACGACGATCTTATCGCCTACTGAGGCATAGCGTTTGCCAGTTCCGCCAAGTACACGTATTACGAGTACTTCCTTCGCTCCACTGTTGTCTGCTACCGACAGTCTTGATTCTTGCTGTACCATTTGTTACTTAGCTTTTTCAAGGATTTCAATTAATCTCCAACGCTTGTTCTTACTAAGCGGACGGGTTTCCATAACTTTAATGGTATCACCGATACCAACCTGATTGTTTTCGTCATGCACCATCAATTTGGTAGTTTTAGTCATAAACTTACCGTACATCGGGTGTTTCACTTTACGTTCAACAGTGATCACGCAGGATTTCTCCATTTTGTTGCTCACTACTTTGCCTACTCTTTCTTTGCGTAAATTTCTTTCTGTTGCCTCCATAATTTCTTAGCTGTTTTCTATTGGTTACTTTTCGCTGACTGTTCAGTCAATAACCTTGCAATTTCCTTACGTGAGGCGCGAATACGCAAAGGGTTTTCGATTGGAGAAATCGCATGCGCGAATTTCAACCGTAGTAAGCGCTCTCTCTCCTGGGCGACCTGCTCTTTCAGCTGGTCAGGTGATAAATCCTTAATTTCTTTACTAGTCATTGCTTTTAATAATTAGCGTTCTTAATACATTCGGGGTTACTCCTATTCCTGATAATCCCGACGTACCACGAACTTTGTTTTAATTGGCAACTTTTGTGCAGCCAAACGCAATGCTTCGTTAGCAGTTTCCAGTGGAACACCGGTTGCTTCGAAGATAATTGTTCCCGGCTTGATTGGTGCTACCCAATACTCAGGAGCTCCTTTACCTTTACCCATACGAACCTCTGCAGGTTTCTTTGTAATAGGCTTGTCAGGGAACACACGAATCCATACCTGGCCTTCACGTTTCATAGCCCGCGTCACTGAAATACGCGCTGCTTCAATCTGACGTGCTGTTAGCCAGCCTGGTTCAAGCGACTTGATGGCAAAGGATCCGAAAGCGATTTCAGCACCACGAGTGGCAAGACCTTTTTCTGCTCCTTTGTTTTTTTGTTGCTTGCGAAATTTTGTTCTTTTCGGCTGTAACATGATTTCAATCTATTTGAACCGACCCTTGCAAATCGGAAAATGTCTGATTATTTCTTCTTCTTATTATTGGTGTTGCCTGCATTACGCTTACGACGATCTGCTTCGCTTCCACCACCTTCACTTCCACCACGTGGAGCTCCGTCACGCCCACCTCTTCTATCACCTCTACCTCCACGGTCGTTTCCACCACGGTCATTTCCTCCGCCTGCACGACTTTCTGCCCTATCCGAAGCAGCAGTAGCTGCGCTTGGAGTCAAATCACGTTTTCCGTAGAGTTCTCCTTTGAAGATCCAAACTTTGATACCTATTTTACCATATATCGTCTGAGCCTCAGAAATTGCATAATCAATGTCAGCCCTCAAAGTGTGCAATGGAATACGTCCCTCTTTGTATTCTTCAGTCCGTGCCATTTCAGCACCACCCAAGCGTCCCGCAAGACGAATTTTAATTCCCTGCGTTCCAACCCTCATGGCCGAAGCGATAGACTGCTTCATTGCACGACGGTACGAAATACGAGCCTGCAACTGCTGCGCGATTGCCTCGCCAACCAGTTTAGCATCGATCTCAGGACGTTTAATTTCGTAGATGTTAATCTGAACATCCTTTCCAGTGATCTTTTTAAGCTCCTCTTTGATTTTATCAACTTCACTACCACCCTTACCGATAACGATACCAGGACGAGCTGTGTGGATTGTTAATGTAATGCGCTTCAAAGTGCGCTCAATAACTACCTTGGAAATCGACCCCTTTGGGATACGTGCCTTTATGTAGTTACGAATTTTTTCGTCTTCAACAAGTTTGTCAGAAAAGTCTTTTCCTCCGTACCAACTCGAGTCCCATCCTCTGACAATTCCTAGTCTCAGACCTATAGGATTAACCTTTTGTCCCATTCGAAATAGATCGTTTTACTTATGATTCGGTGATTACTGCTTGTTTGTCTGCGCTTGCGACAGAAACTTTTGCCTCATCAATTACTAACGTAATATGATTCGAACGCTTACGAATTCTGTGTGCTCTTCCTTGCGGTGCAGGGCGCAAACGCTTTAACATACGCCCACCATCGATAAACACGGTCTTAACAATCAGATCGGCATCTTCAAGCTTTGTTTCTTCATTCAGTTGTTGCCAGTTGGCAACTGCAGAAAGCAAAACTTTATGCAATACTGGCGAAGCAGCTTGTGGTTGATACTTTAACAGCGCCAACGCTTTGCTGACCTTTTGTCCGCGAATCATGTCGGCCACCAATCTCATCTTACGAGGAGAAGTTGGCACATTTCTTAATATAGCTCTTGCTTCCATGTTCTTTCAGATATAGGCTCGTTTCACATAAATGAAACCAGCTATCGTCGACTAATTATTTTCTACCTTTATCTTTTTTCGCTGTGTGACCACGGAAGTTACGTGTAGGAGAAAATTCTCCCAGTTTGTGTCCTACCATGTTTTCAGTTACATAAACCGGAATGAATTTATTTCCGTTGTGAACTGCAAATGTATGACCGATAAAATCCGGTGATATCATTGAGCGTCGTGACCATGTTTTAATTACCGACTTACGAGCTGCGCTGTTCATCACCTGAATCTTGTTGTCCAGGCGAAAGTCTATATATGGTCCTTTTTTTAATGAGCGTGCCATGTTCTTATATTATTTTTTACGACGGCTGATAATCAATTTCTCAGAATGCTTGTTACGATCACGAGTCTTAAGTCCTTTTGAGAACTGACCGTTTCTTGACCGAGGCTGCCCACCTGATGAGCGACCCTCACCACCACCCATTGGGTGATCAACTGGGTTCATGGCAACACCACGAACACGGGGACGACGACCCAACCAACGTTTACGACCGGCTTTACCAATGCTCACATTCATGTGGCTTGAATTTGAAACCGTTCCAACCGTAGCGATACATGTAGAGAGAATCATACGCATTTCACCAGAAGGCATTTTAATAACAGCGTATTTTCCTTCACGGGCAACAAGCTGAGCATAAGCTCCTGCGCTTCTTGCGAACTGACCTCCTTTACCAGGAGTCAATTCGATATTGTGAACGATTGTACCAATTGGCATAGAACCAAGGGGAAGTGCATTTCCCATTTCTGGTGCTACTGAACTTCCTGATACAATTACCTGTCCTACTTTCAAACCATTAGGAGCAATTACATATCTTTTCTCGTCATCTGCATATTGTACCAAGGCAATACGAGCCGAGCGGTTTGGATCGTACTCAATTGTAAGAACTGTGGCTGGTGAATCGAAACGATTTCTTTTGAAATCGATAACACGGTATTTCCGTTTGTGACCACCACCTATATGACGCATTGTACGACGTCCTGCGCTGTTACGACCGCCTGTTCTTTTTACGACCTCCAACAGACTTTTTTCAGGCTTTGCTGCCGTTACCTCCTCGAAGGTAGGCGCTGAGCGAAAACGCTGTCCAGCACTTGTGGGTTTTAATTTTTTAACTGCCATTGCTATAAACTCGTCAAAGATTTATCGATCAACTATTTTTTATGCTTCACCGTAAATATCGATGATCTCACCTTCGGCAACCGTTATAATTGCCTTTTTGATAGTTGATGTTTTTCCACTTACAAACTTACCTCCCGAGGTGCGGGACTTGCTCTTTCCAATGCTGCGCATTGTGTGAACGCTTTCTACGGTAACCCCAAATAGTTTCTCAATAGCCTTTTTGATCTCAACTTTGTTTGAAGTAAGGGATACTTCAAAGGCATATTTTCCTTGACCACCCTGAGCCGTTACCTTTTCGGTTATAATCGGACGTTTCAGTACACTCATGATTATTTGTTCAATTGGGTTTCCAAAATAGACAGAGCAGATTCACTTATTAAAAGGCGGTCTGCATTCATCAGGTCGTAAGTATTAACCGCATCAACAGTAGTAACCTTCGCCTTTGGAACGTTACGGCTTGACAGATATACATTATTGTCAATAGCTGAAAGGATTAATAATGTTTTCGTATTCACCAATGAGAGTGAATTCAAAACATTCAAATACGATTTAGTTTTAGGAGCGTCAAAAGTGAATGCTTCAAGAACTGAAATTGCATCAGATTGTGCTTTGGCGGAAAAAGCTGACTTACGAGCCAATACTTTTACTTTTTTATTGATTTTAAAACCGTAATCGCGGGGTCTTGGTCCAAATATACGACCACCACCTACGAACACTGGAGATTTAATGCTACCCGCACGTGCTCCACCAGTTCCCTTTTGTTTTTTGATTTTGCGTGTTGAGTGATTTATCTCAGCACGTTCCTTCGATTTGTGTGTTCCTTGACGCTGGTTAGCCAGGTACAATTTCACATCGAGATAGATTGCATGGGTGTTCGGTTCAATGCCGAAGATCTCCTCCGACACACTTACCTTCTTCCCAGTATCTTCTCCTTTTATGTTAAATACGGACAGTTCCATAGGTGCTATTTCTCTAGGATTAGAAATGAATTCTTTGAACCAGGTACCGAGCCACTTACAACGATAAGATTCTGCTCAGGGATCACTTTCAGAATACGCAAATTCTGAATCTTTACACGATTGTTGCCCATGCGTCCACCCATACGGATACCTTTAAAAACACGAGATGGGAATGAACAAGCACCAATCGAACCTGGGTGACGTGCGCGGTTATGCTGCCCGTGTGTTTGACCACCTACACCTGCGAATCCGTGGCGTTTTACAACACCCTGAAACCCGCGGCCTTTGGCATTTCCAACGACATCAATGAATTCACCCTCTGCAAAAATATCTTGCACTGATAGTGAAGTTCCAAGTTCATGCTCCACTTCAAATTCCTTAAACTCAACCAGCTTCTGCTTTGGAGTTGTATTGGCTTTTTTGAAGTGACCAATCATCGGCCTGGTGGAGCTCTTCTCCTTCTTCTCACCAAAACCTAACTGAATAGCTTTGTAGCCATCCTTTTCTTCGGACCTAACTTGTGTAACGACACAAGGACCAGCTTGAATAACCGTACATGCCAGAGCCTGCCCGTCAGCATTGTACAAACTAGTCATTCCGATTTTTTTACCTATTAAACCAGACATGTAAATTAATTTAAATTAGCAGGTAAAACCCCTTATTCTTTAAAACGGACTGCAAAGGTAGAAAATCAATTTTCAAATTCCAAGCAGTATTTTATTATTTCTCACTGATAATCAGCAAAAAAGGTCAGATGTTTTTGCACATCTGACCTTCGTTTCTTTCAGATTGTAAATATCGGCAATAAATCACCGTACTTATCTGATTTTATCGAGCTCAGATGTGGTTTCCAGAATTCCGGACCTTCATCTAACTTATGTTCTAACCTACCCTAGTAGGCTGCAATCATTATACTTTGATCTCCACGTCAACACCGCTTGGCAATTCCAGCTTCATTAGCGCATCAACTGTCTTTGCACTTGTCGAAAAAATATCCACCAAACGTTTGTAAGTACAAAGCTGGAATTGTTCACGCGATTTCTTGTTAACGTGTGGCGAACGAAGAACGGTAAACTTTTCAGTTTTTGTCGGCAAAGGAATTGGACCACTTACAACTGCTCCTGTTGCTTTTACCGCCTTTACAATCTTCTCAGCTGACTTATCAACCAAGTTGTGGTCGAACGACCGAAGTTTGATACGAATTTTTTGATTCATGATTTTTTATTATTTCCGGTTCTGAGAATACTTGAACGAAACTTGTTCCGACAATCCACAGGCAAAAGAACCATTTACTTCACCCGCTTAATATTTATAAATAAAATGGTGTGCGTTAAATGAATAACACACACCATCGTCTTATGCCTTAACCAGACCCTTTGCTTTTTCAATAACTGCTTCCGCGATGTTGTTAGGAACGATCTCGTAGTAAGCGAATGTCAGCGATGCAGTAGCGCGTCCCGATGACATAGTACGAAGATCAGTAACATATCCGAAAAGTTCAGAAAGAGGAACGTCACACTTGATAACCTGTGCACCATTACGCGAATCCATACCTCTCATAATACCACGACGACGGTTAAGGTCACCAGTGATAGGACCTGTGTACTCATCAGGTGTAAGCACCTCAACGTGCATAATCGGCTCCATCAATTTCGACCCCGCATGACGTGCAGCTTCTTTGAAACCAATTTTCGCGGCAAGTTCAAAAGAAAGAGAATCTGAATCGACATCATGGAATGAACCATGATACAGACGTACTTTCATAGAGTCCAAAGGATATCCTGCCAAAGCACCGTTTGCCATAGAAGCTTCGAAGCCCTTTTGTACAGGAGCAATAAATTCACGTGGAATTGTACCCCCCACAATTTGGTTAACAAACTGCAAACCTGTTTTTGGTTCTTTTCCTTCTTCGTTATCATCACGTGGTCCGATTTCGAAAAGGATATCGGCAAATTTACCACGACCACCCGTTTGTTTCTTATAAACTTCACGGTGTTCAAAGTTCTTTGTAAGAATCTCTTTGTAAGCAACCTGAGGGGCTCCCTGGTTTACCTCAACTTTGAATTCACGACGCATACGGTCAATAATGATTTCAAGGTGAAGCTCACCCATTCCTTTGATGATCGTTTGACCTGTTTCCTCGTTACTTTCAACCTGTAACGTCGGATCTTCTTCGATCAATTTCGTGATTGCCTTAGAGAAGTTATCGCTATCCGCAGCTTTCTTAGGCTCAATTGCGTAACCAATTACTGGCTCAGGGAATACCATTGATTCCAAAATGATTGGGAATTTCTCATCAGACAGGGTATCACCAGTCTTAATATCCTTGAAACCAACTACCGCACCAATATCACCCGCCTCAAGACGATCGATTTGATTTTGCTTGTTGGCATGCATCTGGAAGATGCGCGAGATACGTTCTTTATTACCTGAACGGTTGTTCAATACATAAGAGCCCGAATCAAGGTAACCCGAATAAGAACGTATAAAGCAAAGACGTCCTACGTAAGGATCAGTTGCAATTTTAAACGCCAATGCACAAAAAGGATCTTTGTCAGTAGGTTGACGAGATATCTCCAATCCTGTGCGAGGATCAGTTCCAATAATGCTTTCGCGATCCTGAGGTGAAGGCAAAATAGCCATCACGTAGTCAAGCATCGTTTGAACACCTTTGTTTTTGAATGAAGAACCACACACCATTGGTACAATCTTCATGCTGATGGTGGCAGCCCTTAGAGCAGCCAATATCTCAGCTTCGGAAATAGATGCAGGATCCTCAAAATATTTTTCCATCAAGGTATCATCAAACTCAGCAACCGCTTCGAGAAGTTTTTCTCTCCACTCAGTCGCTTCTTCAATCATATCTTCAGGAATCGGAACTTCTTTGAAAGTCATTCCTTTATCCTCTTCGTTCCACTCAATTCCACGAAAATTAATAAGATCCACAACACCTCTGAAGGTATCTTCGGCACCGATAGGCAACTGAAGGGGGACAGCGTAGCTTCCCAACATTTCTTTAACCTGCGTACAAACTTTAAGGAAGTCTGCACCTGAACGGTCCATTTTATTCACGAAACCGATACGGGCAACATTGTAATTGTTAGCCAGACGCCAGTTCGTTTCAGACTGTGGCTCAACACCATCAACTGCGCTAAAAAGGAATACAAGACCATCCAATACACGAAGTGACCTGTTTACTTCAACTGTAAAGTCAACGTGTCCTGGGGTATCGATGATGTTGATATGATATTTTTCACCACGGTAATTCCAATCAACCGTAGTAGCAGCGGAAGTAATGGTGATACCACGCTCCTGCTCCTGCTCCATCCAGTCCATTGTAGCTGCACCGTCGTGTACCTCTCCAATTTTGTGACTGACACCAGCGTAATAAAGAATCCGCTCAGTTGTCGTCGTTTTACCGGCATCAATGTGCGCAGCAATACCAATGTTTCTTGTTAATCTTAGATCACGTGCCATAACAAATGGTGATGTGTTATATTTTATTCGATGTGCAATTCAATTCGGGAGGCAATCTTGAACTTATCGGCAGCAAATTTTGCCATACTTTCAAAAATTCAGAGCGCAAAAGTATAAAATGTTGATTATAAAAACAATGGAGAGTGGCTTATTTTTTTGAGATATTTACTAAAGATGATTAGACCTCATGTTTTGACGAGAAAACCGGTAAAATACAAAGACTACGTATCAGTTACAGAGTTTGAACTCCGTTTGGTTTGGCTTTATCCAATTTGTGTCAGTCAAACCAAGCAAAGTATTTACACAGATTCTATCAAGACTGTGAGAATTTGTGATTATGCATTTTTGAAGTTTTTACATGATCTAAGATCCAGCTCCTTTATTGACATCCAGTCGTAGGCGTACAACTCATGGAGATTGCTTTTTTTTGTAAGATTTAATTGGAGCTGATCGAGCTTCTGAATAGTCAGGATCTCTAAATTTTCATTTGCGGACACATCCACCACTCCGTATACCCTCAGAACTTTTTATTGTGTATTGACCGAAAGGTCCAACATTTGTAAATTATAATTATCTGAACAATCCAACTCGGCCAGCTTCCTATTTTGGCTAAGATCCAAGCTGCTCAACCTATTGCTCTTGCAGTTTAGGCATTTCAGCTCCTTACAATTACTGACATTTAGATATTTAAGCGTTTTTCGTTCACCCACACCTTCATAACCCGTTTCAATATATAAATATTCAAGTTTTGTATTTTTACTTGAATCCAAGGTGTCCGGCTTGACATACAGTGTCGTCAGCGATTTTAGATTTGTAAAATACTCAATTCCCTTCAAACCCTGAATGTCGTCCTTGATCTGGGGACGTACAATAAGATTTTCTACATCCTTAACATCCGAGTAACGGATCTTCCCGTCCACCTTCCCAATTTGTCGATACCGAGTCTGATCAGTTCTTTTTCAAAACCTTTATCAAATCGCACAAGAAGCTCGTCTTCCGCAGATGATTCTATGGTCTTCCTGGTGGTGTCCTAGATAATTTCAACCAGCAGGTCCGGTGGCGAGCTGTGCTTCTTATAATGAGAAAGCGTGAAAACTGCGATAAACCCGAAACAAAAAATTGCTCTCATATGCCGGAATGTTGTTGTCGGTGAGAGGCAATAAATAGAAGCCTCTTTACAAACTATTCTAGCAAAATATTGGATGCACTCCCTTATTATAGTTACCAGGCAAACATATTGCTGGCTGCCAAACTACCTTTAATCACAAAAAAAACGGATACCACATCTAAATGTGATATCCGAATCAATACTCTTATTAAAAGTCGTTTCCTAGAACCGGAAATGCGAGAATGCCTTGTTCGCATCCGCCATACGGTGCGTATCATCTTTCTTTTTAACAGCAGCACCTTCACCTTTTGCAGCGGCAACGATTTCACCGGCAAGGCGATCTACCATGGTTTTTTCTCCACGCTTGCGAGCGTAATTGATTAACCATTTCATTCCCAACGCTTGTTTACGCTCAGGACGAACTTCGGTAGGAACCTGGAAAGTAGCACCACCAACACGGCGGCTTTTTACTTCAACAGACGGCGTTACGTTGTTCAAAGCCTTTTTCCATGTTTCAAGACCACTTTCGCTGGTTTTTTTCTCAACCAATTCAAGCGCATCGTAGAATATTGTAAAAGCAATGCTTTTCTTGCCCTGAAGCATCAGGTTGTTTACAAATTTTGTAACCTGCACATCTCTGAACTTAGGATCAGGCAGGATATATCTTTTCTTTGGTTTGGACTTTCTCATTTTTGTACTTAATGTTTACACGAGGTTTCGTTTTGCAACTTATTCACCTGGCGCAAGGCGCCAGATTACTTCCCTTTTATCAGAATATTTCTTTAATAAAAGCAGAGAGAGTTACTTTTTATTTTTTCTTACCTTTTGTTGGCGCTGCAACAACTTGTCCTGGCTTAGGACGTTTCGCACCGTATTTAGAACGACGTTGTTTACGGCCATTTACACCGGCAGTATCCAACGCACCACGGATAATGTGGTAACGAACACCTGGTAAATCCTTCACACGACCACCACGGATCAATACGATCGAGTGCTCTTGCAAGTTGTGACCTTCTCCAGGAATGTAGGCATTCACTTCCTTGTTGTTGGAAAGACGAACACGAGCTACTTTACGAAGTGCTGAGTTCGGTTTTTTAGGCGTTGTGGTGTACACACGTGTGCACACTCCCCTACGCTGGGGGCAGGAATCCAAAGCCGGTGACTTTGACTTCCAAGTAATGGTCTCTCTACCCTTACGGACTAATTGTGAAATAGTTGGCATTTAACAAATTGATTTTGACTTGGTTAATCACCGAGCCGATTGTTTTGAAAACAGTTTTCCCGAAAAATCGGACTGCAAAATTAGAATAGTTTAATTGATTTACAAAACGATGCTCATGATTTTTAGTAAAACCCCAGAACAGCGGAAAAAATATAGACTAAAATTATTAGAAATAATTCTATTATTTCTCTGAGACACTCTCAAACTCAGGCAAATAGATGTATTTTTAATTTTTACAAATTGATCTGTTTCAAGATTAGCTCCATGCTGTTTACTTGATAAAGTTTCTTCAAATTGTCAAATCTCAACATATGGATTATTTTAAATCACTTTATAGCGCTCATCCTATTGACCGAAGGCTCTGGCTGCTAAGTTCTGTGATCGGCTTTATCTGCCTGATATACCTACTTTCTGAGGCCTATTATATCATCAGACTCACAGCGATTCACAAGAACGACATGTCGCTCTATTACCGAACTGCGACCAGGATTATGGAAGGCCAAATCCCATTTAAGGATTTCCGTCTCGAATACCCTGTCTTTGCAATTTTTCCAATTATCATTCCCGCAATTATAAACCTCTTGTTTGGATCCTCCTTCGAGTCTTACTGTATACTGTTTTGCCTGCAAAACATCATATTCGGAATCGTTGCGGCCGGCTTTTTAGCCAAAATTTCTATCACAGAATCAAATACAATTGCAAGACAACCGGTATACTGGTTACTGATCATTTTTTCCCTACCGATATACCTCTTTAGATACGACCCGTTTCTTGCCATATTGACAATGATGGTAGTTTACGCGATGATTACCCGACCTTACCTCGCTGGCGTAGTGTTGATGCTGGCCATAGAGGCCAAATTATATCCGATCATATTTTTGCCTATCCTGGTATTATTCTACCTGGTCAACAAAGACTATCATAAAATGACTGCATTCTTTGTTGGAAGCGTTGTTACATTATTATTTACACTTCTGATTGTCCTCCCATTGACAGGTATCTCGTTTTTTGATTTCCTTGCATACCATCAACAAAGAGGCATTCAACTGGAAAGCATCGTCGCCGGGTTGCTATTATTGCTTAATCAGTTTGATTTGGTCGATCTAAGACTCACGAACAGTTTCGGGTCGTTTAATATAGATACGGAGTCGTCACCAATGATATTAAAAACAATCGGTGTGATTACACCAATTGTTTTTATCCTCTTAATTTCATTTCTAGGCCGCACGTTCATGTCGGAGAAACGTATGTATGGCTCAATAAGAGCAATCACATTAATCAGAGCTTTGGGTGCTATCACCCTGGTCTTTCTTCTGTTGAACAAAGTAATGTCTCCGCAATACGTGATCTGGCTTTTTCCATTTATCCCATTTTATGAGAACCCCATCAGAATTAAGTTTATTATCGTAGTGATGCTAACCATATCAATCTATCCAGGCTGGTATCACTATTTACAAAACTTTCACCCTGTTATGATTATCATGGTTAATCTCCGAACCATATTGATAATCTGGATGCTTGTCGACCTGCTGAAATCCGTTGTATCTGCCAAAAATCATATCACTCCGAAACCCATCGGAGATTTGTAGGCATTAATCTCAGAAATAGACGATATTGTCTAAATCTGACGTCTTGCTGGAAACCCGGCTCGCAAGATCAGCATGGGAGATTGATCGGTCCACGCATCATTTACGCAAAAATCTACGTAAGGAAGAAGGAGACCCGGCTTCAAAAAACGTCAATGCTCTTATATTTTCCGAAAAACAGTGTGGGCGCCAGATACGATACCCCTGAAAGCAACTACCATGAATACATTATTTTAAAGAAAATAAACGTTAGCATATCCAAGAATTTTATTTCCAAACGTTGTTTTAGTACTATTGTCTTTTTGAACCCAAATCCTGCACTAAATCGTTTGCATTTATATATTGAATTATGAAAATATTGCGGTTTAAATTCCCTTTCCTCATCGGTATCCTGGTACTTAGTACGTTTATATTGAGCTGTAATTCAGCAATGCAGGCCTATAAGGATGGTGTTAAGAAATTTGATAATGGGGAATACGATCTCGCCATAAACGGGTTTGAGAAAGCCGTTGCCGAAAACTATGAGCCGGTTCAAACCAACTTTCTGATTGCTGAGTCCTATCGGTTATCCAACCGTTTTAAGGAAGCCATACCATTCTACAAAAAAGCACTTGATGGTGGAGTGGCAAACCCTGAAGCACAGTTTCAATATGCATACGCTCTAAAAACGACGGGCCAATACCAGGAAGCGGCCAATGAGTTTTCTCTATTTGCTAAGGCACCAAATAGCCCTAAAAATTTACAGGAAAGAGCGTTAAGGGAAATTGAGATCCTTAAAATAACCGATAAGCTTCGTGCCGAAAAAATGGAAGTCGAATTGAAAGATATTCCGCTTAACAGTGCTGCTTCGGAATTCGGGCCTACAATACTTGGTAACGAACTTGTTTTTTCTGCATCCAAGAAAGAAAAAATTTATAAAAGCAATGGACAACCTATGCTGGGACTATACCAGGTTTCGCTTGCCCAAGATCCTGGGCAAACCCAGGGGGTCCCTGTTTTGTTCAGCAAAGAAATATTTGCGGAAGAAGCGAATGAAGGTTCGCCTGCCTTCTCTCCAGACGGAAAAACGCTGGTATTTGCACGTGGAAACACCGGTAAGAAGAAAGGAACTGTTGATGTAGACCTTTACATGAGCCGGAATGTGGGTGGTACATGGACCTCACCTGCCATACTGCCAGTCAATGACTCGCTTGCATGGGACGGCTCCCCTGCGTTTTCGCGTGATGGAAAAACACTTTATTTCGCATCGAACAGACCTGGTGGTGCCGGGGGCATTGACTTGTATCGTACAAACATGGATGCATCGGGGCGTTTCAGCAAACCCGTTAACATGGGACGCGACATTAATACGGCAGGGGACGAAATGTTTCCTTATGTTGCAGAAGGCGGCAAACTATATTTCGCATCCGACGGCCATCCTGGTTTAGGTAAACTGGATCTGTTTTCAGCAACCCGGTCTCAGGGTGTTATCACTATTGAGAATATGGGACTGCCTTTTAATAGTCCGCAGGATGATTTTGGTTTGGTGTTTTACAAAAATTTGAAAAAAGGATTTTTCTCTTCCAATCGCGAAGGCGGCAAAGGGGATGATGACATTTATTATTTTTCTGCACCCGAAGAACCGGATACCACTTCTATTGCCCGCAGGGACGATCCAACTGACCCTTTGAGTCCGAAAAATCCAAACTACATCAACGGTAAACCAAAAATAGTCCGGTATTTCCTGGCGGGAGAAGTTTTTGCGAACACCAGTCCATCAACACCGATAGACTCGGCTATCATACGTGTTTTGCCAGACACTTCCGACACAGAAATTACCAGGTTGAGAACTGATAAAACGGGCAAGTTTGGAAATCAACCCGTTGAAGTCGGAAAATCCTACGTGTTGCTTGTCGAGCACAAAGGATACATTACCAAACGCGAGCCATTTTCAATGAATGGCCGCAGTATCCCGCCCATTTTTCTGACCAAAGAACTCACAGATACAACTTTCTCGGTTCGGGTAAATTTGGATAAGCTAGAACTGAACAAGACGTTTGTACTGGAAAATATATATTATGATTTGAATAAATATAACATTCGGCCGGATGCAGCATTTGAATTGGACAAGCTTGTTCAGATCCTGAAAGACAATCCTAGTGTGAAAATTGAACTAAGCTCTCACACGGATGCGCGGGCAACGGATGCCTACAACATGACTCTTTCACAAAACCGTGCTGAATCTGCGGTTAATTATCTGAATCTTAAGGGAATTGACGCCGATCGAATGACCGCCAGAGGGTACGGAGAACGTCAGCTTATTGTTCCGGACGCTAAAACAGAAGAAGAACATCAGCGTAACCGTAGAACGGAATTTACAATACTTGGTTATTGATCTTAATTAAAGAAAATTTATAAACCTGCCTCGGACATGGATTTCGAGGCAGGTTTTATTGCTTGGGACCAAACCATTTTTTCTACATTTGCACCTTCATTTCTATTTCAGGTACTTTATTCTGCGCAATGTCTCAACGTATTATATATTGGTTTCGCAATGACCTAAGGCTTCATGACAACGAGGGCATTTATACCGCTTCTGTAAACGCAGGGGAGGTTCTGCCGGTTTATGTTTTCGATCCGCGGCAATTTGCAAAAACAAGGTTTGGTTTCAGACGAGCCGGTGCATTACGTGCGCAGTTTCTACTGGAGTCAGTAGCCGCGCTTAGAAAGAAGCTTCGTGAAAAGGGCAGTGATCTTTTGATCAGAGTGGGGGAACCAGAAAAGATAATTGCTCAGCTTGCAGAAGATTTTGGAGCAGAGTATGTGTTTACAAGTAAAGAAATTGCTCCCGATGAAACACACGTCGAATCGTCTCTGAGTAAAAAATTAAAGGTAAACAATATAGATATCAAGCTCTTTTGGATGAACACGCTCGTCAATGCTGACAGGCTGCCTTTCCCCATCTCGAAACTCCCTGGCGATTTCAATGAATTCTACGCTCAGTTAAGCCATATCAAGATAGACTCAATATTTCCTGAACCAGATCGCATCAACCTTCCCGTAGAATATACTGCAGGAATTTTGCCAACACTTCCTATGCTTGGGATTGACCCGCATGAGATTTCGCCAAACGAGGGTAGCTCCCCAAAATCAGGTGGAGAAAACGTCGCGTTGGAGAGCCTAAGGGAATTGGTTGATTCGTATCCAGAGACTCTCCATGAGAACAGGACGTCAGATTTACTTATGGAGGTGAAGTTATCTAAATGGATTTCATTGGGTTGCTTATCGCCTCGCTTAATCTTAAAACTGAGTTCCGCAAATAACGCCGGCCCTGTTTTATTGCGTGCACTGCTAAGGAGAGACTATTTCCATTGGACCCTGCTTCGTTTTGGTTCACGGATATTTAAGCCTAGTGGTATTAACCACGACATGAGCCATATTTGGAATAATGACGTCACAATCTTTGAGCAATGGAAACTTGGACAAACGCCTGACGACGAAATCAATAAGCTTGTAATAAAACTAAATGAAACAGGCTATCTTACATTCGAAGAACGATCAGCTGTTGCGGGCTACCTTGCACATGACCTGAATGTAAACTGGACATGGGGTGCCATGTATTTCGAGAGCCTCCTTATCGATTACAATGTATCAAACAGCTGGTGTAACTGGAATTATGTTGCCGGAGTAGCAGGCAATACGCCAAAAAAACAGGCTTTTTTGTAAGCATCTCCAATATATCGCCCCAGCCATCACCTCCGGGAACGTTACGTAATCACTCAACACCGATTGTGTAGTTTTTCCTAAAGAATTTGCTAGCTTTGATCAATTTTGGGCTTAATCATTAACTCTAAACTAAAGTAAAATGTCAAAAGGACTTATTGCGGTTGTCGTTATTCTTCTGATTTTTGGATTTGTAGGATGCGGAAAATATAATGGACTTGTCACAAAAGACGAAAGCGTAAAATCATCCTGGGCTCAGGTCGAGAACCAATATCAACGGAGAGCTGACTTGATACCAAATTTGGTAAATACCGTAAAAGGAGCAGCGGATTTCGAGAAAAGTACATTGACCGCTGTTATTGAGGCTCGTTCAAAAGCGACGCAAACAACCATTAACCCGGACCAACTTACTCCGGAAAACATTGCGAAATTCCAAGGCGCACAAGATCAGCTTGGTGGAGCTATATCCAGGCTTCTGGTATCGGTTGAGCAATATCCGCAGTTGAAGGCGAATCAAAACTTTCTTGAACTTCAGGCTCAACTGGAAGGTACCGAAAGCAGAATTGCAGTTGCAAGAAAAGACTTCAATGAAGTAGTGCAGGACTACAATAAGGAAGTTCGAACTTTTCCTACCAACTTATTTGCAGGCATATTCGGTTTCGCACAAAAAGGTTATTTCCAGGCAACCGCTGGCTCTGATAAGGCTCCGACCGTTAAATTTTAATCCTTGGTGAAGTGTTCCAGGTAATGCGCTGTAAGGCAGCCATTACCTGGAAGCTTTTGCCCATTTCACTTTTTTATTCCCTTAAACTCTTTATTCATGTCTGCTGAATCACTTTTTTTTGGAGAGGGAGAGCAACAGCTTATCATTGAAGCCATACGGGAAGCTGAAAATCAGACTTCCGGAGAGATCAAGGTTCACATTGAAAAGAAATGTGCGACACAGAATGTTATGGAGAGAGCAACTGAGGTCTTCGGATTACTAAACCTGCATCAAACCGTGGCACGTAACGGAGTACTCTTTTATCTGGCCTACGAAGACAGAAAATTTGCAGTTCTTGGCGACAAAGGAATTTACGAAAAGGTATCTCTTAATTTCTGGGATAGCACGAAGCAGCTACTTCGATCACACTTTGCTTCCAATCAATTCGCAAAGGGTTTATGCGAAGGAATAAAAGAAGCTGGTATTCAACTGAAAACTCATTTCCCATACCAATCTGACGACATCAATGAACTCCCCGATGACATATCATTCGGGTCATGACTATGAAAAAATACCTTATTTTTTCTTTTTTAATATTATTTTTTTCCTGCCAGGTAACTGCACAGGATATACCTGCTAAACCTAACCCTCCGAGGTTGGTCAACGATTTTGCTCACCAGCTGAATGCGACGGAAATTGCACAGTTAGAGCAAAAACTGGTTGCCTACAACGACTCGACATCTTCTCAGATCGTTATTGTAATCGTTCCTACCACAGGTGAGTATCCTATTGGCGATTATGCTTTCAAAATTGGAAGAGAATGGGGAGTGGGACAGAAAGGCAAGGACAATGGCATCGTTTTACTCTGGGCGTCAACTGATCGTAAAATCTTCATCAGTACTGGGTATGGAATGGAAGGCGTCATACCTGACGCCATCGCAAAACGCATCATATCCACTGTAATATCCCCCGATTTTAAAAACGGGATGTTCTATCGAGGCCTTGACCAGGGAGTGGATATGATTTTCAAATATGCCACCGGAGAATACAAGGCAGAAGCAAATAAGGATAACGGTGACGGATCAATCTCACCCTTTCTAATTTTTCTGATCATTTTTATCGTGTTTATGGTCATTATATACTTTAACCGAAACAAACGAGGTGGTGGTGGTGGTGGTGGTGGATTTGGGACTATGGGCGGCGGCCCTATCTTCTGGCCGTACACAACACACTCTAGTCGCGGAAGCTCATCAGGAGACTGGGGTGGCGGAAGTTGGGGTGGTGGCGACGGAGGTGGGTTTGGCGGCTTTGGAGGCGGTAGCTTTGGCGGTGGCGGTGCCGGAGGTGACTATTGAATTGAAAATAACAAGTCTATAAATCAACAAAAAGAGGCTGCCCGGTTCTGAACTCGGCAGCCTCTTTTTGTTCGAAAATAAAAATGAATGCACAATTGCATCACAATGTATTAAGTATTGGATTTAACAAAAGCCAGTCCGTCACGCATCAACTGCTCTTCCGAATCAAACATTTTCCGCCAAATATTTGCAACAGGTAATTTCGGGCTGAATGCCTCAATACTTAGCCACCCATCGTATTTAATGTCTCTGATAGCCTCAAATACACCATCCCAGGCAACATTACCTTTGCCAGGTGTGGAACGGTCATTTTCAGACAGTTGAATAAATGAAATACGGTCCCCTGCCTTTCTAATAGCATCCCCAATATTTTTCTCTTCGATATTAGCGTGAAAGGTGTCAAACATGATCTTACAGGCAGGATGGTTCGCTTCGTCAACGAACCTTATGAGCTCGTCCGTACAGCTCGTTAAATAGAGCTCAAACCTATTCAAATATTCAAGACCTAATGTTATGTCAAGCGATTCGGCATAGTCGGCAACTTCCCTGATCCCTTCTAAGCCCCATTGCCACTCATCTTCTGTTGCTGGCAGTCCGCTGAAAACGCTCAAAGCCGAATGGATAGGCCCCATGAGGCGTGTTGCTCCAAGTACCAACGAACAATCCAGGCAACTTTTTAAATATGCAACAGATGCTCTTCTAACAGAATAGTCGCTGCTGATCAAATGGTGGCCAGGACCGCATATTGTATCCGTTTCGCACGCAAGCCCAAGGTCATCCAGCTTTTTGCGAAACTTAAACCAATGCTCGGGATTTGTATTAAATATGGGGACTTCAACGCCATCAAACCCAATCTCTTTGATAAGTTCCAGCGTAGGAAAAAGGCTATCGTCAATTTGATTTCCCCATAGAAGGAGATTCATGCTATATTTCATGCCAGAATATTAGAGTTCAAAATGCAATTTTACACTAAGATAGTACCAAATGCTTCGTCGCATTTGATTAGAAGTGAACATATTTTGATTTTCTCCGCCTCGTTGGTGAAGCTTTCCAGGCAAAACTGACTGCAATCAGTCAGCGGCTTGCAGTCAGGGTTTGATCTGTGGCAGCTACCCTGCTGAATATCAATTTATTATTGTGGTCATAAAACAGGGTAAGACGTGTTGGCTGCAGGTCATAGAAGTTTACACTCGGGAGTGCATTGACAAATATATCACCCCAAGCTGTTTCTTGTCGCTCGGTGCCATCTCCCCCCAGCTGTATGCTGTTCTGTTGAGAGGTTTCATAAAATCCGGTTAAGTAATTATTAGCGGATGTCGCTTCTAATTCTCCTTTATCTTTAAATGTAAGGCTCACATCATATGCGCCCTGACGTGCATTTGGCTTCTTGATCGTGACATTCCCCTGAACAACAGATTCTAACTGCCACTTACCTGTTAACTCCACACTGCTATTAATCGCAGGTGCTTTACCACAACCCGAGAGTAATGGAACACAAAATAGGATGATTAAACATAGTTTGAAATTATTCATGTTTGTATGTGTTGAAACTGATATTGGAGACTTGATTTGGAATCAATTGGTTGTAACGTTCATAGTATAATTTTAGGGACGAATACCACTAATTTTATACCAAAACCTTAGTTATATAAAATGATGCCAGCACGCGGTTTGACCATTCAATATACTAAATTTTCAAACGAAGAGAAAACGGGATTCTTTTAAAACAGACAAAAAATGGAAAATTTTATTTTTGGGTTTTCCTTGCTTTGACGAACATAAAAATTAACGATCTTTCATAGTATTAATTGAAAAAACGAGGCCTGGCTGGCAGAAATGACTATATTTTAACTGAATATAAAAAATTAACATATATTTGGTCAAAATAAGGCTACTTCATGAAAGCACCTATTCACAAGAATATTGAAAGTCAGGTACGGTCCGTCACCGTCCAGGAGCTCATTGAGCCTCATTTTGACGCCAATTGGCACTTTCATCCACACTATCAGCTGTTCACTGTGCTAGAGGGAACAGGCAAGCGACTCATAGGAGATTCCATTCAAACTTTTGGTCCTGGAGACACGGTCTTCCTGGGTCCCGACCTTCCTCATCTATGGCGTAGCGACCCCGCTTTTTTTGAAGCAAATGCTGCTTTATTTACCCATGGGATTGTACTTTATTTTCAGGAAGATTTTTTGGGAAAAGATTTCCTTGAACGGAATGAAATGCTGGCAATCAGGCAACTTTTACAAGAATCAAAAAGAGGAATTGAATACAAAGGTGAATTACGGGAATACATCCGCGCAGAATTAATGGAACTGAAGCAGATCGACGGGTTTCAAAGTGTGCTCAGGCTGCTTTCCTTACTCAACCGGATCGCCCATGAAGATGGCGGATCACCTATTGCCAGCTTTGGGTATATCAATAATTATAAAGTTTCGGAGACTGAGCGCATGCAAAAAGTCCATAGCTACGTTTTACAACATTTTTCGCAGGAAATAAGGCTGGGCGACGTGGCTTCACTGGCAGGCATGACAGAAGCTGCATTTTGCCGATACTTTAAAGCCCGGGCCAATAAGACGTTTATAGATTTTGTAAATGAAATCCGGATCGGGCATGCTTGTAAATTACTTTTAGAAGATAAATTTACAATAGCGCAGATTGCCTACGACAGTGGTTTTGATTCCTTGTCAAACTTTAACAGGAATTTTAAGCGGTACATCGGGCACACACCTAGGGAATACAAGGTGAGTTATTGACTTGCAAAAGCTACCCGATCACATAACCCAGCTTCCAAATGAGGCCAGACGACATACGTGTCCGGAAAGATAGGGCTGCCAGACAAACTCGTAAGTATTTCCAGAATGCAAAGCCGTCGCCCATTTGCTGGTTCTGTCTTCCTCATCCTCAGTAATTTCAGCCTGAATTTTGTCGCGCAGAATCCATTCTTTAAGAGGTGAAAAAGCCCGTTATCTTTTTGCGAAGAGATGTCCCTGTAACCGTTTAAGGACTTATTTCGTTTTTAATTGCTCGAAAATGGACATGATTTATTGAGTTGGGCAATTGGCAAAACGTGACGAATGCGCGGGTTTCTAATCCGCTGGTTTGCATCAAAAAGTACAAAGCGATTTTTGAATTGCTCTGGACTTGGACTTTAATAAACGAGGGTAAAAATAACGATTTTTCGCCCTCGTTCAATTGTCATGGGCAATATTCGCCCGCGTTCATTTTAGAATTCAGCAAGTATCATTTCCCAACATATCCGGGGCCTTTCACAAATCGCCCAGGTTTCGCATTGGTATGTTCGCCATTTCTTAGAACGGCAACTCCATTCACAAACACGTCTGAAACACCCGTGGCAAACTGCTGCGGCTTATCATACGTCGCATGATCCTGTACTTTTTCCGGATCGAAAATGACTACATCCGCGTAGTTGCCGACCCTGAGTTCGCCACGCTTTTTCAGCTTCAGATTTGTAGCAGGCAACTTCGCCAATTTGTAGATCGCTTTCTCCAGCGGTAATATTTTTTCGTCTCTGACGTAATGTCCAATTACGCGGGCGAAATTGCCGTAAGCCCTCGGGTGCGGCTGTGATTTGAGAAAAACTCCCTCCGGCGTGTAGCTTCCTGCATCGGAGCCAAAGCTGACCCAGGGTAAGGCGATTTCCTTTTTCAGATTGTTTTCCGTCATAAAAAAATAGGCTACGTCGATCCGAGTGCTGTCCTGAACAATCAGATCCATGGCCGTTGCTTCCGGAGATGTACCTCTTATTTTTGCTACAGCAGCAAGCGATTTACCCGTATATTTCTTTAATGAGTCCTGTTTAAAGCCCAGCAAAAGTACGTTTTCAGAAGTCCCTGCACCGTAATATAGATTTTCCCATTCTTTCGGATTGGTGTTCATTACCTTTTTCATCTGTGCACGGATAGCGGGATCCTGTAGTCGCTTCCACAATTTGCCAAAGCCCCCATCCTGCAAGGACGGAGGAAAGGCGGCAGTGAGGCCGGTCGCACCAGCTACATAGGTGTACATATCAGCCGTGATATGCAAACCTTCCTGCCGCGCCTGCTCAATCCGCTTAATTACACCATCCATTTTATACCAATTGTCTTTACCCACCGCCTTGATATGATAGATCTCGGCCGGAATGCGGGCTTCTCTCGAAATGGTTATCAATTCTTCAACCGCCTCATCCAGTTTATTACCTTCACTCCGCATGTGCGAAATGTACATGCCACCATGTTTGGCGGCTTCCTTGCACAACGCAATCAATTCTTTGGTATTTGCAAAAAAATCAGGCGGATAAATCAATGAAGAACCAACGCCCATTGCACCTTCCTCCATGGCTTGTTTCACGAGCATCTGCATGCTATCTAATTCAACCGACGTTGCCCGTCTATCATCCTCTCCTACGACATAATTACGAACGGTACCCGCACCAATAAACGATGCCACGTTACAGCTGACGCCTTTCTTTTCAAGAAAATTCAAATATTCCCCGAGTGTATTCCATTCTACTTTGTATTTGATATCTCCTTGTCCGGCCTGCCATTCCCTTTTCATCCTGGCATTGAAGGGGCCCGCACTGGTGCCTTCCCCCATCACCTCCAGGGTCACCCCCTGGCGGATATCACTTTGACTCCGACCATCTTCTATCAGAGACTCCACCGCCCAGCTAAGCATGTTGATAAAGCCAGGAGACACTGCCTTTCCTTTCGCATCGGTTTCATTTATTGCAGTCGCGTTCTTTAAATCCCCTATAAATGCGATGGTATCCCCATTAATTGCGACATCTGCAGTGTACGGTTTTTCTCCGTTGCCATCATAGATCGTTCCGTTACGGATGATGATGTCGTATTTGTGTTTATCGTTACAGGAAATGAAAGCAGTGAAAATCAGAAGAAGCAGGAGTGGCGTTTTCATGAAAAAGGGCTGAGTGAAACAACGAGATTAAAAGTACAAATTTCATCGACGCCGATAAAATGATTTCATTTCTAAACCAGGACAAAAGCTATGCGACACGGCCTCAAACAAAAAATATCCGGCAAGCAAGCTCACCGGATATCACAATTCTAATTCCTATTTTATCAATCAGCCCTTCACTTTCGAAGTACCATAAATCCCGCGTTGTGGCCTTGAAAGCATGGCTGTCGCTTCTTTATCATTAATAAAATCTTCCCTTTTGGGATCCCATTTAAGTTTTCTGCCAAGTTTCATAGCAGTATGTGCAAGTAGGCAAGCCGTGCATGAACGTTGTGCAATTTCAGCATGGCTTATTGTTTGTTTACCACTTTGGATACTTTCAATCCAGTTTTGGTGTTGTTCCGGACTTTCGTACAAATGAATTTCATCTGCACCGATCACAGAACCCAGAATTTTGGGATCACTTGCATAAAATGCCTTATTTTCCTTTGCAGCAGCGGCTGCTCCCGGGTCAGAAGCCGTTACGCCCACATTGCCTCTTGATACGAAAATCCAGCCTTCGGTTCCCTCGAATTTCACTCCGTTAGGGTTCGTTCCGCCAATCTCCATTTCCACACCGTTGGCATATTTGGCATTCACTAAAAAATCACCATGTACGTCCCATAAGCCGGAGCCTTTTGCAGGGAAGGTTGCTTTACCGTCGATCTCAATGGGTCCTGTGAGTTCCGTTCCCATTCCCCAGTGCGCAATGTCGATATGGTGTGATCCCCAACCTGTGATCATCCCTGCACCAAATTGCTCCAGACGCAACCAGCCCGGACGTTCATTCAATGGATCCGTTTGAGAATGGACGCGGTCCTGCGTGTAATATATTTCTGGTGTGGAGCCCAGCCACATGTCGTAATTAAGGTTCGAAGGCACTGGCATCTGCGCAATACTGCCCCCAGCTGGATCGCCGGGAAGTCCCACATATACTTTTTTCAATTTTCCAATACGACCGTTCCGTACCAATTCGCAAGTTCTCTTGAATTGAGGCCAAGGGTTCATCGACCGCTGCTGACTACCCAGCTGGAAAATAACCTTCTTTTTAATGATCATATCAGCCATCGTGCGACCTTCCCTGATGGTAAGCGCAGTCGGTTTTTGCATGTAAATGTGTTTTCCGGCGACAGCGGCTTCCATGGCAGGTTGTGCATGCCAGTGATCAGGCGTACTGATAATTACTGCATCAATATCTTTCCTGGCCAGAATTTCATGATAGTCGTCGTAGGTTTTGACGTCCAGGTAATTGGCTTTACCCGTTCGTTCAGCATATTTTTTCTCTATCCAAACCTTTCCATTTGCCAACCGTTTTTTGTCCAGGTCGGCTACCGCAATAACGTGGGCCGCCTCATTCTTAATCACTTCTGGTAAATCATGAGATGAGCCGATCCGACCGAAGCCGATCTGACCGATATTGATCTTATTGCTCGGCGCGCTTTTACCAAAAACGCTCGCCGGAACGATCGTAGGGAACATGGATGCTGCAATAATCCCGGCGGTGCCGGTTGCGGCTTTTTTCAGAAAGGACCTTCTGTCCTGGTTATTTTCTTCTGTTGTATTCATGAGATCAGGATTATAGGTGATTTATGGATAGTCTTTACGTAATGCGTCGGGCTATGCCCGACTTTAAGGTATGTAAGCCTTTCAGGCTTTGCATCGTGCGCCGGGCTATGCCCGACTTCGAGGTATCCACGCCTTTCAGGCTGGATGGTTACTTTACTTTTTCCGGACTTCGTCGTTTGGTGTGGTTGCATAGGCTTTGCTGTAATTTCTGGGCTTTTGCGGGCCTATTGCCCATTCGATACCTCCGAGAATGTGCTTCCTTAAATCGTCTTTCAAATAATCAGCCTTTTCATGACCGATGGATGTGTAAAATGCGCGACCGCCATCGTACTCGTGCCACCACACCGAAGGGAAAACTGTTCCGAACGTATCCAGTGCTTTTCCCGCAGGCTTCTGAAGCGTCGTATGGTCATTGACTGCAAGCACATTCAGATTCACGCTCATTTCTTTAAGGAAATAGAACTCATCCTTCTCACGTACCCATTTATCCGACAAATGAGTTAAAGCAGGATTTTTTGAATCCAGAACATTCACTGTAAAACCCTGACCGGGTTCATGCCAGAAAAATGTCCCTCCCAGTAAGTTTTTGAACCACCGCCAGCCGCGTTCTGTACCACAGGCTGAATGTAAGCCAACAAAATTACCGCCTGCCTGGATGTATCGCATCAATGCAACGCGTTGTGCATCCGTATCGAATACATCATTATTGGTGTTCGAGAACACAAGGGCGTCGTATTGTTTCAGGTTTTCATCCGTGAATTTTGAAGGATCGTCGCTCACGTCGACGGCAAAGCCATGTTGCTTGCTTAAAGCCTGAATCGCTTCAACAGAGTTGGCGATGTTATCATGGACGTACCCCTTACCATTTTTGGTATAAAACAGGATCTTTACTTTGTTCCATTTTATCTTTTGAGCATAGGTGTTGCCAGCCGAAAGCATCGACAGAATTACGAAAAAGTATAAAAGCTTACCACCAGTTTTCTTCATGAATAAGGCAAATTAGGATTAGGAATAAACGGATTGAAATGTTCAAATTATAAAGACTAAAAACCGATGGAATTACCTCCATCCACGGGCAAGGAAACTCCCGTAATGAATTTGGCCGCAGGTGATGCAAGGAAGACCGCCGTCCAACCTATATCGTCAGGTTTCCCCCAGGTTCCCATCGGTGTACGATCCATCGCTTTGTCACGCCTCGACGGATCACCATTCATTGCAGTGAGCATCATCGGTGTTTCTATAAAACCTGGAGCAATGGCGTTGACACGCACATTGAATGGTGAAAATTCTGTGGTTAACGCTTTTACCATCCCTCCTATTGCTGACTTGGAAGCCGTATAAGCAACAACCCGATCAATGCCATACAGCGCTGCCATGGATGTAATCATGATGATTGAACCACGCTTCCGTCTGATCATACGCTTTCCACACTCACGCGTGATTGCAAAAACAGCGTGCAAGTTGGTTTGAATAATCCTGTCGAAATCATCATTCGTGACTTCAATCGCATGCTTTTTCATATTGATACCCGCATTGTTCACCAATATATCTATTTCACCAAGAGAATCCTCAATGCTTTCAATGAGCCCGGGAATCGTGTCGAGCTGTGTAATATCGTTGACAAAATATTTGGAATTTGGACCCAGCGCTTCCACTGCTTCCTGCAGCACCGATTCTCTGCGACCTGTAAGCACTACTTTTGCACCCGCATTTACAAAGCATTGCGCGATATGAAACCCAATTCCGCTGCCACCACCTGTGATCAGAGCACGCTTCCCTTCAAGAGAAAAAACGGAAAGAGGCAAATTGTTGTTCAACTCAGAAATCATAATTTTGAAATTTGACCTTAAAATTTGGGCGGATAAAAGATTTTAATCACTTACAAATTAACCGCTTATCTCAGCTGATATGTATTGGTTATTTGCTTCACTTCACTTAAAGTACGTTCTGGACTTTTAAAAGGTGCAGGAATGGGCAACTTGGAATATTCCTGAAAATAAAGAACACATGCGTCCCGCCACCAAAGCGCCTCCCACCGCTGTACAACCAGCCTCTGAGCTACGTCCGAAAAAATTTCAGCATCAACCTTTGCCTTAATACTGTTCCATTGATTTTGCATTTCGACAACCGACTCCGCCCCCGTGTAATAACGAAAGCACAGCTCATCCCAAAGTGTTCTTCCGGATGAGAGTTTTTTCCCCCAACCTACATGATGAAACCAAAGCAAATATGGCAATGGACATGTGTCGGGATTACTCCATTGTTTTTGAACCTCAGTTGTGTACTGTTCCAATGCGCCGCTACCTGATTTTGTGCGGTCAAATCCGATTCCCTGTGCGTCGGCTTTGTGATAGTAAATGGCAGTCCAGTCCGGGCGTTGACTTTTTTCAAGCCACGGATGCGGACCAAAATGCAAGCCTTGCCCCATCAGATGATGAAGTCCCAGCGGCGTCGTGAAATTTACGTAATTCTCTCTTGAATCTGCCAACAAAGCGGTTATGACCTTTACAGCTTTGGGGTCCTGTGTTAAAGTCATTTTGGTCCATTCTTCGGCAATCGTTTCGGAAGTTAAATTATGATCCCAGGCGAGCCGACCATAAGCGTACCAATTTGCCTGTCCAATCGTGTGCCCGGTCCAGTTTCGATCTGATCCGGTATTGGCGACTCCTGCGATGGCGGTCCTTTCGTAATGATGAAGGCTTCCGTCAATTATTTTGGCAACGCTCGCCCCTGCTCCACCCACAAAACTATCGGAATTGAGGCATTCCTTAAACAGCGGCGCCAGATAAACGAAGTTGGTCGTAAAGCCCAGATATTCCTGCGTGATCTGAAATTCCATGGCGAGCGGTGTTTTTGGCATTGCTCCAAATAATGGACTGAAAGGTTCCCGGGGCTGAAAATCAATGGGTCCGTTCTTTACCTGCACCAAAGCATTGGGCTTAAACTGCCCATCAAGAAGCTTGAACTCGTCGTAAGCAGCTTTAAAGCGATCGCCATTTGCATCGGCTTTGTAGACAAATGCACGCCAAATTACAACACCGTTGAAAGGGGCAACTGCGTCAGCCAGCATATTGGCACCTTCAGCATGGTTGCGTCCGTAATCCTGAGGGCCAGGCTCTCCTTCGGAATTGGCTTTGACCAAAAAACCGCCAAAATCAGGGATGGACGCATATATTTCTTTAGCTTTATCCGCCCACCACTGGTGAACTTTCGGATCGAGGGGGTCCGAAGTGGGCAATCCGCCCAGTATTTTCGGAGCCGCAAAATTGACCGACATAAATATTTTAATTCCATAAGGACGAAACACATTGGCCAGCGATTGCACTTTGACAATATATTCAGGAGTCAAAAATCTAGCACTCGCATTTACATTGTTTACTACTGTACTGTTTATTCCAATGGATGCGTTTGCACGAGCATAATCTTTATACCTGGGATCCAACCTTTCTGGCAATTCAAACCATTTCCAAAGTGAGGAACCGGCATAGCCTCTTTCAATGCTTCCATTATTATTATCCCAATGATTAAGCATCCGGAGCTGAATCTTAGGACTCGACGTGATGTCGGTTTTGGTCAGTGGCGTCGCTGTTTGAATTTGTCTCAAAAAAGCAAAAGCCCCATACAAAAGTCCTTTATCTGTTTTGGCTGAGACAACAAAATCGGCACCTTTCTTATATATATGGTATCCTTCGTCATTGGCTAACTTTTCTGAGGGATCCGTTTTTAGTAAAATATTCCCGCCTTTTGAAGATGGCTTCAACTGGAGAGAAATTGCTTTCCCAAGCATTCCCTGCAAGCCCGATTGTAATTCTTCTGTTGCCGTTTTGGTGATTGGACTAATCTCATCCACTACGATTGAATTCAACGCCGACGCATATTCCTTTCGCTGTGTCTGGTTTTTGATCAGGTCATATTTTAGCCACAGCCGGTAACCATCATCGGCATGAGAAGGTGATACCAATAAGGTACACAATATCAAAACCATCAGCGTGAACGATCGCTTTATGCCCAGTTCCAATCCTCTAAGCTCAGCCAATGCCTTCAACCGTCCGATCGCAGAATATCCCGGGTAGGTTCTTTTGTGCAAATCATCGAGCATTTGAAAACCGTGGTCGGGTCGCATGGGCAATTGGCTGTCTGTTAAGCCGGAATTCTTACGTTTCTCCTCTTCTTCTAAAATAGCCTTCACTACCTCAAACATATCCACATCACCATTCAAATGCGGTGCTTCGTGAAAATTCCTTGTGCCTGATTCCCTCTTGGTCGTTCTCAAATGAACAAAATGAATACGGTCGCCAAACCGCTTTATGATTTGAACCAGATTATTATCAGGCCTTACGCCAAGGGAACCGGTGCAAAACGTAATGCCATTGGCACGAACATCACAGGCATTCAGCAGTTGCTCAAAATCCGATTCCGTGCTCACAACCCTTGGTAGGCCCAGCAAAGATCTTGGCGGATCGTCAGGGTGAATGCATAAATTGATGCCAAGTTCCTGCGCAAGCGGAGCGACTTGTTTGACAAAATAGTACAGATTTTCACGGAGTTCTTTATCCCCAATGTGAGCATAAGCATCCAGTAAGTTTTGAAAAACGGCCAGATCAAATGCTTCTTCCGAGCCCGGAAGTCCCAGTAACACCGTATTGGTCAGTTTAGCCAATTCGTCCGGAGACATGCTTTCAAACTTCATTCGAGACGATTCCTGTATCGCGGGTTCGTAATCTGAGGACGCGTTTGGACGTTTTAGAATATAGAGATCGAACATTGCGAAGTCTTCCAACACAAATCTTAACGTTTTATGGCCTTCGGGTAAGGTATAGTCCAGCGATGTTCTGGACCAATCGAGTACCGGCATAAAATTGTAGCAGACCGTTTTTATTCCAGACAAGGCCAGATTCCGAAGGGACTCCTTATAATTCTCAATGTACAATTCGCGTGTAGGCAGTCCTTTTTTGATATGCTCATGCACCGGCAAACTTTCCACTACAAGCCACTCCAAACTAGAATACTGTCCATTTCCTTCTTCAATGATTCTTTTTCTCTCCTCAATGGCTTCTAGTGTCCAGCAATCTCCTACGGGAATCTGATGTAATGCGCTCACAATGCCTGTGCAGCCCGCCTGACGAATATCCATTAATGAAACGGGATCATTTGGCCCAAACCAACGCATTGTGTGTATCATAATAAAGGCATTATTGTTCAAACTATATTTTAATATTATAAATATCAGAACATTATTTTGCATTGCAACCGATTGCATAAATTTTCAATACTTTTGTCATCCGGCAGCTAAATAATTTTTAGGATAGAAATGGGGATATATATCTGACGCAAAGGGTCGTAAATTCCCTTACAAAACCGGGTTATTTAATTTTTCGGCCCCTAACCAATTATTCCGGGCATTGTCCCGGTAAAAGTACATTTATGGAGAAAGAAATAACCATCTACGATATTGCTAAATTGTTGGGAATTTCCCCTGCCACAGTCAGTCGTGCCCTGAACGATCACCCCGCCATCAATATCAAGACCAAGCTTACGATCAGCAATAAAGCGGCCGAACTTGGGTATCGTTCCAATACATTCGCAAGTAATCTCCGAAGGCGAAGTACCAGCACACTTGGCGTAATTGTACCGAGGTTGAACAGCAATTTCATGTCCACCGTGCTAGCTGGCATGGAAGCCGTTGCCAACGACGCGGGGTACAATCTACTGATAAGCCAGTCGCTTGAATCATCGAAAAAAGAGAAAGCAAATGCTAAAACAATGTACAACAGCAGAGTGGACGGCTTACTGGTCTCGGTCGCTTACGATACAGAGGGGTTTGAACATTTTGAAAATTTCATAAAAAAGAATATCCCTGTCCTGTTTTTTGACCGGATTATTGAGCATACTTCCTGCAACAACGTATTGATTGATAACATCCTAGCGGGATATGACGCCACCTCTCACCTGATCGATCAGGGGTGCACACGAATTATGCACGTGACTGGGAATTTGAAGAGAAATGTTTATTCAGGAAGGTTTCAAGGATACAAGAATGCGCTTTCAAATGCAGGGAAGATTTTCGATGAATCATTATTGATGGTTACGGATTTAAGCCAGGAGGCCGGAATCGAGGCGGCCACGAGGATCAGTGAAATGAAAAACCATCCCGACGGAATATTTATTGCGAATGATCTTTGTGCCGTCAGCTGCATCAAAGGTTTGAAGGAAAGAGGATATTCTATTCCCGATGACATAGCCGTGGTTGGCTTTAACAACGATCCCGTTTCTGAGGTGATCGAGCCCAATTTGACAACAATTTTTTATCCTGGCCAACAAATGGGAGCCATTGCTGTAAAAACGATGATCAACCAACTTAAAAACCCTTTAAAAAATGAGGTCGGTAAGGCTATTATTCTTAAATCTGAGTTGATTGTCAGAGGATCTTCCTTGAAAAAGATTGGGTAAACGGAGGGGTTTATATGCTTTGATTTGGCAGGGATACTTTTCAGTCTAACCTGCTGAAAGGGTTTAAAGACAGGCTCGCCTTCCGTAAAATTTCAGGATTTACAAGATTATATCTTAGTTATCGAGCGTATCGCCTATAATCATCACTTAGAATTTCACGTTTTCCGGACACCGTTACCATTTCGAACATCAATCCAATGCGAAAAATAATATTTCTTCTTTTTGCCTACTGTACGGTTACTGCTCAACCCAAAGATCTTATAGACATTTCTATGAAGCCATTTTGGGAAGGGAAAATAATGTACAACGAATCGGTTTTGATGATTTCGAAAAATGGAAAACCGGCGGAAGCAACCCTTCTCTTCAAGCCCAAACGAATCATTTCAGTAAAAAACGCAGGTCAGAATATTGAATTCAAAAAAGGAATAGATTGGGAATACAAGGATGGTAAGCTCATGCTGCTTCCTGACTCAAAAGCGATTTTCATGACGGAAGCGGAATTGTATCCAGATAGTGCAAAACGGTCGTTTCCTAAGATAGGCGGGGGCAAAATTCTTTTTAATGAGGGGTCCTTTTTTCATGAAAAACAACTGGCTGTTACTTATAAACATAGCAAAAAAGCGTGGAAAGGCATTATTCCTAAATTCAGAGGTGAGAGCTTGCCACATAGTGCGGACCTTTTGAAAAAGAAGCAATCGATGCACATTTTGCTGTATGGCGACAGCATCGCCGCCGGTGCTAACGCCAGTGGAAGATCCAAAGCCGACCCAAATTTGCCCGACTGGGGAGCACTGATTGTTGAAAAACTGAAACGTTCCTATTCCACAGATATTAAATTTACAAATACTGCCGTTGGTGGGAAGGATTCAAAATGGGGCATAAATAGCGTGCAAAAAGAGGTAAATGCCTACAACCCGGATCTGGTGATCATCGCATTCGGCATGAATGACGGCACGGGCAAAATGCCTCCTGAAAAATTCAAAGAAAACATATCGGGCATTATTAAAAGCGTGCGGGAACAAAACCAGAAGGCTGAATTCATTCTTGTATCGACCATGCTTCCGAACCCTGAATCGCTATTTACAGGAACACAACCTGATTTCAAGAAAGTTCTGGAAGAACTGACAGGCCCCGGCATCGTTTTGGTGGATATGACGGAAGTCCACCGCGATCTTTTGAAATCAAAATCTTACCAGGATATGACAGGTAATAACATCAACCATCCCAATGATTTTCTCATCAGATGGTACGCTCAGGAAATTGCAGGCGTGCTTTTACCATAGCTTGGCTAACGAAAATGTAGCATGGGCGGCAGATTTCCGTTTTAACTAAAAAATCGTATTTTTGAAGAAAAGCAGATGATTATGGAAGCAGTAGCTGAAAAACTTTATACTCTTGAAGAATACTTTTCCTTTTGCGAAACGCATGAGGGACGTTTTGAATTTGTAAACGGAGAAATTATCGAGATGTCGGGAGAATCAGTTGCAGCAAACCAGATTGCGGGAAATATTCATCGTTATCTTGGTAATTTATTAGAAGATGGTCCTTATATTTTTGCGCAAAACGCTGTCAAATTGCAGGTAAGTGAAGGAAAGGTCTTCAGAATTCCCGATTTTTTGATTTTCAAGGAAAGTGGAAATCAGCTTCGATATGCTACAGAACCCCTACTTATCGTAGAAGTTCTGTCAGAAAGCACCGCCAAAACAGATCGGACAACAAAGCTTAACGAATATCGACAGTTACCCTCGCTGCAATACTATTTAGGCCTCCCTTGAAAATTCCTCAATTGATCTCCTTGGCGGCTAGGCTTTGGATTCGACTGAGGAATTTTACTTTATAACTTTGCGCATTTTATAGGAA
>Ga0123337_10000390_pt1 | contig 77218 bp, 59 predicted proteins | sample frozenSSSSmetaG_FD_89792 | JGI IMG/M metagenome (GOLD analysis project Ga0123337, IMG submission 89792) | Glacier valley bacterial and archeal communities from Borup Fiord, Nunavut, Canada, to study Microbial Dark Matter (Phase II) -... | ecosystem: Environmental > Aquatic > Freshwater > Ice >...
AAAGGTAAGTGATCATTCCTGACTTCCAAACCCTTTGCAAAATTTAATTTTTCAATACTTTTTGAGCTTCTCAACTCTTCCCGTTTCCGCTGCCGTTCGCCTCGTTTGGGAGTGCAAATATCTACCTTTTTATTTTATTGACAAGAGCAGGCACAAAGAAAATCATAAAAAAGTGGGGGGATTTTCGCAGTCCATTAATTATCAGGACTTTTGTTTTTTGTAGAGCGGTACCGTACTACATGGCTCTCCATACATAATGGATTTTGCACGGCTTTGTACTAGTGCGATTATTTTGCCGTAGGCGAATAAAGGAATAGGGAAATCACTACATCCTTTAACTACAACTGGTCTATCCACAAATGACTCTAGGTCTAATTTTTTCAAACAATCCTCAGAAATCATCACTTCAAGCTCTTTTAAATCGCCAATGGCAAAGCCACGAGCAAAAGAATGAAGGTAAGTACCGACTAACATAAATGCCCAATTCGGAACAATTGCATCCGCAGTGCATGTGATCGCTACCCATTTATTCTCATACTGGGCCCAATCGATTTCCTTCAGAGCTGCCCTGAAATCCTTTTCCCTTAGAATTAACTCTTGAAAGAGAAAAGGCTTCAGATCAAACATCACACGTTCTTCCTTCGGATAAATCTCTTCCAGGTTAATCGTAATGATCGGACTACTTGCAACTCTATTTATTATTTCACTCATATAAGCAATGGATTCTTTTTGGACTGAAGGGCTTTAAACTCCTTCAGATAATTTGGGACAAAATAAGCCAGGTCGGCAAACTCTCCTTTTTGAAACTTTTCAAAAGCCAGAACACCTACATACTCGGCTGATATTTTTATATCTAGAAAAACCGCATTTGCCTGATGAATTACCTTTGATACTTTCTCTACTGCATCTCCCACAAAATAGACTTTACCCTCTTCGAGCAAATCGGAATATGATTCCTCATCGATGACCTCCGAGTCAAGTTTTCTGACAGAATTCAAATCCTGATCAAACACTTCCCTATAAACTTCCATCCGGCGAGCGTCTAGCATAGCCACTATCAACCCCGTTTCCTTGTTATTTATTAATGACTTTGCTCCGTATGACAGCGCTTTCATCGTGCGAACTGAAATCAGAGGTATATCACCCGCGAATGCTAAACCTTTAGCAACTGAAACACCAATTCTTAACCCTGTATAAGATCCTGGCCCCTCAGATACTGCTACTGCATTTATTTGCCCAATCGTAATCTGACATTCATCAAGGAGAGTAGCTATCATCCCCATCAATTTCTCAGAATGAGCTCCTGGAACGTCTAGAGATTTCTCTCCTATCAACACTCCGTTCTGATGAAGTGCAATGGAACAAATCGGTGTAGAAGTCTCCAGTGAGAGAATAACTGCCATAATCCCTATTTTGATGAGGCGGTTAAAATGGTTTTGATTTTCGCGGGCTCCTTCAAATACTCTTTTGCAAGCATCACATCTTCGTCACCCTGCAATCCAGCTTGGATCATCCCCTCCTGAAAGTAGTACCTAGAAACGATTTCCTGAGATAGGATTTCTTTGATCTCCTCCTTATTGGTAACCAAATCTTGCTCTTTGCTATGATTCACTCTCTTTTCAAGTAAATCTATCTGAGCTTTGATCTCTTCATAGTAATCTACTTTCTCTGCATTCTTTCGCATATCCTCCACAGATTTCTCTAAGTAGGTAGTGTAATCGTATTCTTTTCCGACTAGCCATTTTACAAAACCATCATAATCTGCATCCGAGATAGAAAAGCTGGATGGATCATCAATCTTAGCGTGCTCATAGAAGTACTTTGTACCATAATCAAACACGTGATTTCTAGCCACCAAACTGTAAGAAATTGGCGCATAGCTTTTCTGCTCCATTTTTTTGTCAGGCTCTATTCCCGCACCATCCAATACTTTTCTGCCATTTTTAGTGTAGAACACCTTTCTCAAGGAGTCAGGAACAGTAACCAATTCATTGCTTTCTCTACTTTGTAAATAATCAATAGCCTGAATACAGCGCCCACTTGGAATATAGTATTTAGCAGTAGTCACTTTCATCTGAGCATTGTAAGTCAGCGGTACTGTAGTCTGAACCAACCCTTTGCCAAATGATTTTCTACCAATTAACACAGCCCGATCATAATCCTGCAGCGTACCAGCAACAATTTCTGATGCAGAGGCGCTATGCTCATTGAGCAATACGACCATTGGAATATCCTTATCCACCGGAGTTTTGGTAGTCTTATAGGTGTAATTCACATTTTCAAGCTTACCTATAGTCTTAACCACCTCTTTACCTTTTGGAATAAAAAGGTTAATAATCTCAACGGCTTCATTCACCAATCCACCTGGATTATCTCTCACATCTAACACCAAACGATCTATCCCTTGGCTTTTCAAGTCAACTAAGGCATTTCTAACCTCTGCGGAAGCATTGGTAGTAAACTCGGCCAGTTTGATATAACCTGTATGCTCATCTAGTTTACCATAATAAGGCACATTCTTGATTGCGATTTTCTTTCGTACTACGTCAAATTCAAGCGTATCCATATCTCGTTTCACTTGCAAATGTACAGGCGTGTTCGCCGGACCTTTTAGAAGTGCTGATACATCAGCCGTCCCTAGGCTTGTAACGTCAGTTGTGTCTATTTTTAGAATATAATCAGCAATCTTCAAACCAACGGTTTGAGCGGGGAAACCTGTGTATGGCATAATAACCATACTTCCTTCGCCTCGATTACCTATCAAAGCTCCAATCCCTGCATATTCGCCTGTAGTCATCATGCGATAATCGTCTGAATCCTCTTCAGGTACATAGGTAGTATAAGGATCTAGTTCTTCGAGCATCGCATTGATTCCGATAGTCACCAAAGCATCCGGATCAATATCATCCACATAATAGGAATCCAACTCCCTTATAAGCGTAGCGAAAATGTCAATATTCTTAGCTATCGCAAATAGCTTGTCATTCTTAGCTTTGAATGCAAAAAATCCTGTAAGTACAAATACTCCTAATACGAAGATCAGGAGGGATTTTTTCAATGATTTATTCATATGATTATAATTTATCTTCAATTGCCATATGGAATCTCGCAAGGTTTACAATCATCCCAGAGTGTGACTTTTTAGTCATGCTCGATTTCATGTGTTTATAATTTTATTTCAAAGGTCACATGGAATCTCGCACCAAATAATCATTCCAGTGTAGGACGACGTTGGTCATGCTCGATTTCATGCTTTTTTTGGTTTTCGCTTACGATACTGTCCAGTTTTTTTAGTACCAGCGTGATTTTAGTCTGAATTTCTGAGAACTCCATCAAATCCGAACTTACATAAATTAAGCCAATAGACATAGCTGGTGCAGAAGGCGGGATCAGAGCTTTATTAAGCCTATAAGCCTCGCGTATTCTTCTTTTCACGAAGTTACGCCCGACGGCTTTTTTGATCTTCTTCTTCGAAACGGAGAAAAGTACCTGCGAGGTTCCACTACCCTGGTCCTTTTTAACAAAAAATTGGACTTTAAATGGGTATAAAAAAAAAGAGGAACCTTCGTTAAAAAGTTCCTTGATAAGTTTGTCGGCATGAAGCCGCTCACTTTTTGGGAGTCTGTAATTCATCACAAGGATTTAATCGTATGTAAACATACAATTATCAGTGCTAAGAATTACTTCTTCAATGTCTTTTCGGAAGAAACAGACAATTTATGTCTTCCTTTTGCTCTTCTAGCTTTCAGTACTCTTCTACCGTTAGCAGAAGACATTCTTTCTTTAAAGCCGTGCTTATTTTTTCTTTTTCTACGAGAAGGTTGAAATGTTCTTTTCATGATCGAATATCTTTATCTAATTGCTTTCTATTTCTTTGTTCCCCAGGTTCACCCCTGAAAAGGACTGCAAAGATAAGTACCATTTCTTAAAATTCAAACAGGGTAAAAAACATTTGTTTGAAATCATTCAACTTCACAATGATTAAATACCACATAAAATCAAAGAGCCCAGTATCCCAATTCATAGAAATCAGGCTATTCATCCCTGTGAGGCATCTTTCGCAGGTAAGATTGCAACTTCCTGCTTGGCGGGCAGGGCGATATCAGCTGGCAAATTACGTTCAAAATATTCGGAATCTCAACGTATACTCACCTGCAGGAAAGCAGATTTTAGCCTCTAAACTCACCAAAGATTTGTGGGAATTCACTCCTGATCATGTGGGTGACTACGAAGTGCGCTACGAATATTACTGTGCAAAAATGGATGCAGGTTCTTGCTGGGTAGACGACGAGCAGATATACTTAAACTTTGTCAATTGCTGTTTTGATGTCGAAGGCAGGTCAGACGAAAAGATCCAGGTCGAAGTCGCCTATCCCAAACACTTCCAATCCTGCACTACTTTGCTAGCAGAAAATAACGAATTATTTGCCTCCAACTTCCAGCAACTGGCAGACGGAAGCTTTCTGGCTTCGCAAAGTTTGACTCATGAGTCCTTTGAAATCGATGATGTAATATTCCATCTGTGGTTTCATGGGGAAGCCCATTTTGATTTAGCTGAGTTTAAAGCAAACGTCCAACGGTTCTCAGAAAAGCAAATCGAGGCTTTCGGGGAATTCCCAGTTGATGAATATCATTTCATCTATCAACTCCTGCCCTATCCTCACTACCATGGAGTGGAGCATCAGCGAGGCACGGTAATCACCTTTGGGCCTGCAGAAAGCTTGGTAGATAGAATGCATATGAATGAACTCATGGGTGTGAGTTGTCATGAACTCTATCATGCTTGGAATGTCTGTCAGATCAGACCAAAAGAAATTATGCCTTACGACTTCTCAAAAGAAGCATATCACGAAGCTGGATGGATAGTAGAAGGAGTTACAACTTACATGGGAGACATTTTCCTTCTACAATCTGGCTATTTCTCGTTGAGAGAATACTGTGAAACGTTTGAAAAAGTGCTGAACAGAGAATCCGTGAACTTTGGTTGGCAGAATCAATCCATTCTAGAATCTAGCTTTGATCTATGGATAGACGGGTATGTTGCTGGAATTCCTGATAAAAAGGTTAGCATCTACACCCATGGTGCTTTGATCGCCTTTTGCCTGGATGCGATGCTCTTGGATGAAAACTCTACTCTCCATGAAGTGATGAAGATACTGTGGAAGCGTTTCGGGAAACCTAAAATCGGCTACAGCCTAGATGAGGTTTGGGAAGTAGTTCTATCGCAGACCGATCACCCTATTTATTTCAATCAATTCTATGAAGATTTTATCATAGGAAAAGAAGATATTTTCCCTGTGGTAGATAAGCATCTCACTTCCTTAGGCTTTGAGATGGAAACCAAAAGTAGAGAAGACAAACTATCTTCTCATTACGGTATAATCAAACTGGATGATGGCAAAATCACTAAACTTCACCCAAACAGTGAGGCTTCCAAGAAACTTATGGTGGGTGACTTGATTAAATCACAAGAACTGATATCAACTGGTATTAACTTATCTATAGATAGATTTGGTAGAAATCTAGAAATAGAATTATTGATTTCTCATGAGCAATTATTTAGAGACCATCTCATCGTTGACAATAAAAGTAATCCCAAAAGAGAAGCTTGGATAAATGGCTAAAACAAAAGGGCTGTCTTCACAGACAGCCCTTTTAAAACTAATATTTCATTTACGCTCTAATTAAACACAGAGTCATCCAAATCCTGATTGAACTTAATAGAAGTAATCTTGGCTTCCAATGGCATCGGTATCATACTATTTTTAATGATCATAGTCATTGGCATCATTAGCCCGTCGACTTCCTTATAATCCTTATATACGATAGTTCCTGCTACTTTTGATTCCGTTTGCAGCTTCAGGCCGCTAGCCACACTGTAGTATTCTGTGGTATTAGCATCTCCTCCAGCTTCAAAAGACAGCTTATAAGCTTGCTCGCCTTCCACCTCCTCAGTTCCTTCATAGGTGACATTGATCCCCAATTCATCCAAATACAATTCACGGAAAGCATAAATCTGATTTTTCAATACAGAAGCCACCTGTTCGTCTGTCAAAGATTGCTCCTGCCCCATGGCAGTAACAGTCCCAGCTCCATCTTTCACAATAGTCTTGGACATTACATTACCGTTCACTTCTGTCACATTCAGTAGCCTCTCATTTTTCTGATCGGTTACACCAGAAATGATCAATTTCATACCCTGAATTTCGGCTTCCATGTTCATCTCCACGTTGTAAATTGCCTTCATCTTCGCTTCTCCACCAATTGCTTTGATATACTTATCAATTACTTCCTTGACAGAATTCTCAACAACACGTTTAGCTGAAACTTCCTTCTCTATTACACTTGCTTGTGTAGTATATGGCGCTGCAAGCAGGCCAAGAGCTAATACTAATATGCTTTTCTTCATTATTATTTAGTTAAAATCTGCCTCAGTCAATTCCGGATTGATTTCAAGACTTGTGATTTTTGCCTCAAGTGGAACAGGAATCATCGCCGACTTGATGGTCTGAGTCATTGGTATCAAAACGCCGTTTTTCTCCTGATAATCACTGTAGAAAGTATCTCCTGAAACAGGGTTCTCATTTTTGATTTTCAATCCAGATTCAACTGAATAGTAATTAGTCACAGTAGATCCTAATGGAGTGGTGACGATTACTTTATATGCAGGAGTTCCCTCTACATCCTTAATTCCGTCCAACGTCAAAGTATATCCCATAGCTGCGAAATGCAATTCAGGTAAGAAGTAGGTGCCCAGCTTTGCTGCATCCACTTGCTCGTCTGTCATTGCCATAGATTGACCTTGCACACTTGCAGTCCCTTTACCATCCTTCACTACGGAAGTTTGCATTACATTTCCTCCCACAAGCGTCTTCTGTGCAAATCTCATATTTGCATCATCATGGATCAATTGAATGGTTAACTGTGTACCCATCACTTCTGCTACCATTTCTAGTTTCGCAGCTTTGATGGATTTTGCTTTATCCATCCCCCCTATTGCAGCAATATAATTTTCAATCACTTTTTCAGAAGTCATATCAGCATCCACAGCTACCATTTCTTTGGCGGGAAAGCCCATATTATCATACATCGTCACTTCTCCAAACTGTGCCAGTTTATCCTTAATCTCTGTACCATTACCTACTGCAGTGATATAAAGCTTACTTGGATCTATCAGATCGCCAGCAGTTTTGTTGATATCAGCGACGGTCAAGGCATTCATTTTTTGCAAATACGTCTCGTAGTAATCTTTAGGAAGATCATACCGCTCGATATTCAGTGCGAAATTTGCGATAGCTGCTGGACTCTCTAGAGATCTACCAAATGAGCCAGCTAGGTTAGCCTTCGCCTTATCCAACTCTTCTTGGGTAACCCCATCCTCTACCAAACGGTTGATTTCATAGATGAATTCATACACTGCAGAATCCGTCACTTCAGTACGAACTGAAGCACTAGCAGAGAATTGTCCAATAAGCTTGTCTGCAGCGAATGAAGAATAAGCTCCATAAGTGTAGCCTTTGTCCTCGCGAAGATTCATGAAAAGCCTTGATGAAGATCCTCCACCAAAGATTTGATTCAAAACTCTACTTGAAATATATTCCTCATCACCAAGCGTCAAATCAATAGGCTGAGCAATATCAATCACAGTTTGCACAGATGAACTGCGATCCACCAAGCCGACAACATTTTTGGTCGCTGGAGCCGGAGCATCATAGGTGAATTTAGGCACATCTCCACTTTCCCATTTTGAAAAATGCTCCTTCACTACTTTTTCTGCTTCCGCTTTACTCATATCACCTACAATAGCTAGGTAAGCAATATTCGGTTTGAAGAATGTTTTATAATAGGTTTTCAAATCCTCCACACTCACGTTACTCAGTGAAGCTTCAGTAGTTACTTCCCCATAAGGATGATCTTTTCCGTACACCATCGCACTGGAAAGTCTGCCCGATATAGCATTTGGCTCATCCTTGCTTGTAGCCAAAGCCGTCAGCGATTGCTTCTTCAATTTCTCTAATTCTTCCTCAGGAAAAACAGGATTATACAGCACATCTGCCATCAAGTCAAGTATTTTGCCCTGATGCTTTTTAAGTGAAGATGCAGAAACGGAAGTAGATGAAACACCAAGATTAGCTCCAATAAAATCAACTTCTTCATCTATCTGATCCTTGGTCCGGCTGGTAGTACCTGCCATCATCATCTGACCTACATAACCCGTCAAACCGGCTTTGTCGCCTTCAAATAAAGGATCTCTTTCGAGTACTAGCGTGAATGAAACTCTAGGGAGCTTATCATTTTCTACTACAAAAACTTTCAGCCCATTGTCCAGGGTAAAAGTCTCTGCCTCGCCTATTTTAATTACGGGCGCTGGCCCAGCTTTTGGGAATTGACTTCTGTCCACCTGAGCAAAGCTCGCGACAGACACCAAAAGGCTCAATACAAAGGATATTGTTATTTTTAACATGTCATTTCGATTAATAAGGTGAATCAATTACTGAGCTGGTTCAGCTGCCTTTGGCAAATAATACAAAACTACGCGACCGTCTAGTGTCAAATACTCTTTGGCTACTCTCTGAAGATCAGCCTTTGTCACTTTACCGTATGCTTCCATCACCTTATTCACGTACTGTGTATCTCCATAAATCACGTGAGCCTCCGCAAGGTTCTCAGCAACTCCTGCCATAGAAGAGTTTCCACTCACGATATTATTCTCCATGATATTCTGAAGCTTCTCAAAATCATTGTCGGAGATCCCTTGATCCTGAACCTGCTTAATCAGCTTGTCTATTTCTGTTTCCAGATCCTTAGGTTCTACTCCCATGTTGGTAATTCCATACATGATAAAAATGCCACCGTCTTCCAAATCCAATGGAATCGCAGCCAATGCTAGAGCCTTTTGTTGCTTATCTACCAACTCTTTGGTCATCAAGGAAGAATTCCCGCCTGTCAGGTAAGTAGAAAGCATAGACATGGCATAAGAATCCTTATCCGTTTTAGGAGGAAGATTGTACGCCTGAATCACCGCAGGAATCTGAATATTGTCATAGATGATATCTCTGATCTCAGCAGTTTTCTTTGGCTCCTTTATATCAGGTCTATAGATCGCTTTCGTACCCTTAGGGATTTCAGAGAAGTATTTTTTCACCCACTCTTCCGTCGTCTTGTAATCTATATCTCCGGCAATGGTCAAAGTTGCATTGTTTGGCACATAGAAATCCTTGTAGAACTGCTGGAATTCTTCAATAGAAGCTGCGTTCAAATCATCCAAAGAACCAATTGGCGCCCAACGGTAAGGATGCTCAGTATAAGATCTTTTCAGAGTTTCGATTAGAATACTTCCGTAAGGTCTGTTATCATAGCTCTGACGCTTTTCTTCTTTTACCACTTCGCGCTGAGTCTCCACTCCCGTCATATCCACTTTAGAATGAAGCATACGCTCACTTTCCATATAAAGTGCGAGCTCCAATTCATTGGAAGGCAATGACTCATAATAATAAGTAATATCATTTGACGTGTAGGCATTCAGCGTACCACCGTGTGCCTGAATAATATTCATGTATTCTCCACGGTCGATATTCTCAGTTCCTTCAAACATCAGGTGCTCAAAAAAGTGTGCAAAACCAGTTCTGTCTGGCTGCTCATTCTTAGAACCTACATGGTAAAGAACTGAAGTCACCACGATTGGCGTGGTATTGTCTTGGTGCATGATTACATGCAGACCATTGTCCAAGTCAAATTCCTTGAACTCAATTTTGGTTTGTGAAAAAGCCGGGACGCTTAGCATCCCTGCCACTAACCCCAAAGCAGTAAATTTTCTCATCATTGTATATTGGATTTTATTCTCATTCTTTAATCTGGAAGAAGATCTATCAGTGCAGTCTTTTCAAAAGCCTAATTCAACGCTGATATAACCATTCGACACAATTTTACCCTAAAAAAATACTATTAATTGTAATCTAAAAATTTAGGATAAAATTTTAATAAAAAATAATGCCCTGAAAAATCAATTTCAGGGCATTATTTTATGGATTTAGCTTTGCCAAAATATCCTTCGCTTCATGCCATTGTAGTCTTGGACCAAATTGACTTACGATCTTCGAACTAGCCATCGATGCAAGTTTCCCACTCGAAGCATAACTATGGCCATTAGTAATACCATACATAAATGCTCCTGCAAACATATCGCCTGCTCCATTGCTGTCAATCGCCGTAGTAGCATAAGGTTCAATATCAATAAAGGTATCTCCATCAAAGATCATTGCGCCGTTTTTACCTTGGGTAATTACAAAGTGACTGGCTACTTTTTTCAACTCCTCACGAGCCTCTAGCAAATTGTCTTTGCCAGTGAAAGTCATCGCTTCTTCCTCATTTGCAAAAAGCAAATCAACACTTGCTCCGATCACTTCTGCCATCGGATCCTTGAAATACTTCACCATCGCTGGATCAGAAAAAGTCAAGGCTACTTTCACACCATTTTCTTCAGCGGTTTTCTTTGCATGAATCATCGCTTGCTTCCCGTTCTCAGAAGTAATCAAATAACCTTCTATATATAAATACTGCGAATCTTTGATCGCTACTTCATCTACATCTGCAGTGGAATAGGTCTCAGTGATTCCCAAAAATGTATTCATGGTACGCTCGGCGTCTTCGGTCACCATTACCAGACATTTACCGGTTATTCCTTCCGCTAAATTGCTTTCATTCAGATTGTGTGAAACTCCAGCGTCCTTCATGTCATTCATGTAGAAATGACCTAGTTCGTCATTGGCAACCTTACAGGAATAGTAGGATTTTCCTCCAAACTGAGAAAGTGCAATCACTGTATTTCCAGCTGATCCACCACACTGCTTCTTTGCTTGCTCGGTATTGATGACTTGCATCAATGCATTTTGGCGATCCTCATCTACCAAAGTCATCAATCCTTTCTCTACGCCATTGTCAGCAAAAAACTGATCTTTTACTTTGAACTCTATATCTACTAAGGCATTTCCAATGCCGGTTACGTCGTATTTTTTCATTTTTTATTCTGTATTGGAAAATTGAAATATTTTAAAATTGGAAGATTGGGTTTCAAAGGCGGTAAAGTTGAAAGGTGGAACATGTCAGACTGAGCGAAGTCGAAGTCATTAAGAAATCGTCCTCTTGCCTTCAGACTTTCGTCTTACAGGTGCTCGGACTGACACCAGTCAAATTGCATCTTGCTCACCATTCGAAATGATAGAATTGGAAAATAGGGTCAAATACTACTTTGAATCTCGTACTTCGTATATCGTCAATCGAAGATACGGTGTCTTTCAAAAGGCTTCTCTCTGTCAAATAAGAATCTATAGGTATGGTGCGTCTTGTAAATATCTGCCAAAAGCTGTTCGCAAACACGCATCATCTTTGGATTGAAATCCCCTATCCAGTTCATCTCAATAGTTTTGTATTGGAAATCTGGCTTGCCACTCATCTTGTCGTAAGTGATGATCATCGCACTTTCCACTCCTTTTCCCTGATGCTCCGGCACTACTCCAAACACCAGACCAAGCATTTTGTTGGGCGGTGAAAAGGTTTTGTACCATAGAAATTTGAGTTTACCAATCAGATCCATCTTGCCATTCACATGCTTGAAGATCTGATTGATTTCCGGGATCTGGATAAAGAATGAAACCGGCTCTCCTTTATAAAAACCAAAGTAGATCAGCTTTTCGTCAATGATTGGTTTCATCTTGGCAAACATCATCTGTGCTTCTTTTAGTGCAAGTGATTTGCCCATGTGCCTGGCCCAAGCTTTATTATACACAGTCATGAAGTACTCTGGTGCTTTTTCTTTTAGCTCCTTTCCTTTCAAGTAATGGAATTCATAATCAGGATTGTCCATGACTACTTTTGCTCGGGCTTTCATTTTATCATCAAAGCCCAAGTTCTGTACAGGCCTGGCGTAGGTGAATTGCTTGAAGTAAATCTGAAACCCGTAATCCTCGAAAAATTTCTGATAATAGCCAAAGTTCCAAGGCATATTATAGTTCGGCTCAGTGAATCCATCTACGAGCAATCCCCACCATTTGTCGCGCTCGCCAAAGTTGATCGGACCATCCATGGCTTCCATTCCTTCACTTTCCAGCCATGCTTTGGCAGTATCAAAAAGCAAAAAAGCAGCTTTCTGATCATCAATGCACTCGAAAAAACCTAAACCTCCAGTGGGTTGTTTTTCCTTCATCTTTGGATTGATGAAAGCAGCTACACGCCCGATGGTTTCTGCTTTGTTATTTTGCAAAAGCCAGCGTTTAGACTTTGCTCCATTTCTAAAAAGCTTATTGGTTTCTTTATGAAAAAGCCCCTCGATATCTGAGTCAAGAGGCCGAATCCAATTCTTTTCATTTTTATATAACCTCACAGCCATCTCAATAAACTCTTTTTGATGGGCTGGCGTGGTGACTTCGATCAAATTCATGAGATTATTATTTGTTCTTCAATTGCCTCATGGAATCTCGCAAGTGACATACTCATCCCTGCGTCTGACTTCCTAGTGGTGCTCGATTTCATTCGGGTGATTTTAGAATGCTAAAATACGGGAAGTAGTTCAAAGGGCAAAAATCAAGCAAATGCTAATATGTGAATTTCAATAAAACTGAAGTACTATCCTAAAGTGAAATCCAAACTATTAAAAATATAGTTAATAATTAATCATTCCAAAGGGATCAATGGACCCGATTTTTAAAGTTTAAAGGGTGAAACTCTTTCTGGGCAGAACCTAATGCACTATCGTTAGGATTTGTTTTATATGGATTAAAGTTTGACTGGGATGGTATAGTAGTACTTTCATCACTAGGAATATATTCGGGTCTATACTCAATCTGATCAATTAGTTCTCCTTCGAAACTATAAAAATCCCAAACTCCTCTTTTTTCTGAATCTTCGAATCTTCCTGTAGAAACTAGGTTATTCGAATTTGGATAATAAAAAAACCATTTTCCAACTATTTGCCCCTTAGTGATCTTTCCTTTTGCCTGGATAAATCCGTCCTTATTAATATAAATCCGTTGGCCTTTTCCATTGTTTACAATTTCCGGCCTTTTAAGTTTCTCTGCATGACGAATCTCAATTACAGAAACCAAGTTTCCATTTTGATATTTTTCAGATTGCAAAATTTCTCCATTACTATCAAGCACAAACCACTCTCCTTCCTTCATGCCTTTAGTGTAGTTTCCTTTTCTAAAATATTCCGGGATTATATCCACCTGCTCAAGCCATTCACCAGATCGAACCCCTTCCTGAAAGCTACCTTGAATTTCAATTTTCCTATCTGAATTTTTACTTAACCATTCCCCCTCAGGGTTTCCATTTTTGAATATTCCTTTTTCTTTAATCTCTCCATCTGGAAAATAAGCCTCATATAACCCATTGGGCTCGCCTTGTGCATACGACATTTTGAATTCCAAGAGGCCATCAGGATAATAGTAAAGTGCATTCCCTTCAACTATTCCCTTGACATAGGCAATTGAAGACTTTATCTGACCTGATTCAAAATACTCCTGCCAATCTCCAACCCTTTTTCCCTTATCTAATTGCCCAGTGGATTTTTTTTCTCCATTTTCATAAAACTCCTTATAACCATTCATCAACTCTCCATCCTCAAAAAATGCCAAGCTTTTAATCGATCCACCAGGATAATTTTCCTGAAAAATACCATTTGGTAAATCATCAGAAAAATTAATAATAAACATAGGAAACTCTTGATTGAATTGTTTGTCGAAAACCTCTGGATCTGCTTCGTCAAAAATGGAATTGTCAGTAGTCTCAGGATTGATTTTGGAATAAACTCTCCACTCTCCCCTTTTCTTTCCCTGGTCCAGATTCCCCACTCCAATTAGATTAGAACTCCCAAAATAATAATAGTGCTGCTCTGTTTCAAATTGTAAAAAAAGGCTAAATAATATAGAAAAAACGATGGCTAACATATGGATAAGATTAAAACATTATCAAGTTAAAAAACTCTTGCCTATACTCAAAAAATAAATTGATAATTAGCTTATTACGAACTTATTAGAAAATTTATCTACTATAAATCATGCTTTTTCAATTTAATTGTTTCAGTAGATTCTCACGATATCTCATTCCAATAGGAATCATTTTACCTCGGATTTTGATCTGATTCCCTTCGATAAATTCCACTTTGGAGGTATTGATGATAAAAGATTTGTGAGTTCGGATGAAAAGCCCCTCAGGTAATTCAGCTTCCATTTTCTTCATAGTCGAAGTAATGATCAGCACCTGATTTTCCAAATACACCTTAGCATAATCTCCAAAAGCCTCAAAAAATAAAATATCCTCAAAAGCAGTTCGATACAACTTCTTATCCACCTTTAGCATAATGAACTCAGGAGAATCCTGCTGAGTCTTCAGCCGTTCTTTTACTTTCTGTACAGCCTGCAAAAATCGGTCAAACGGAATAGGCTTCATAAGGTAATCAACCGCATTGAGCTCGAATCCGTCCAAGGCAAATTCCGGATAAGCAGTCGTGAAAATCACCAGAGGTTTATTTGCCAGAGATTTATAAAAATTGATACCAGAAAGCTTTGGAAGGTTGATATCCAACAGCAATAAGTCAACGGGATTTGACTCAATTCCAGGAATTGACTCCAGCGCATCTTTGTATTCTCCAGCGAGAATTAGATCTGGATGATCAGAGATAAATTGTCTCAAAACATCCCGGCTAAGCGGTTCGTCATCTATGATTGCACATCTGATCATACAAGCGTCAAGTTAACTTGAAATTCGGTTTCGGTTTTTAGAATCTCTAATTCATAAGAATTAGGATAAATAAGTTCCAGTCTTCTTTTCACGTTTTCTAGACCAATGCCTCCATATTTCCCTTTTTCCATGTCATCGATCTGGCCCAGTTTATTCTTGATTGAAAAAGAGATAGCTGTATCCACTTTCAGTCGGATATCAATAAATTCCTGTTCAGAATCGTCTTTCTTCCCATGTTTGAAAGCATTTTCCACCAAGGGAAATAACAACAGCGGCGCAATCACCACTCCTTCTAACTCACCTTCCAAAGTAAACCCGACTTTGGAGCCCGCCTCCAGTCTAAGTTTTTGCAGCTCTATGTAATTTTCTAGCATTTCCACTTCTTTCACCAAAGGCACTTTATCCTCTTCCACCTCATACAACATGTAACGAAGCAAATTAGAAAGCTCCAACACCGTTTCTGAAGTCTGGTCGCTTTTGGCTAAAGCTTGTGAATAAATGCTGTTAAGGCTATTAAATAGGAAATGAGGATTGATTTGAGTTTTCAGTGAATTGAGTTCCAGAGACAATTTCTCTTTCTCCACCTGCTGCAGCGTGTACCAGGATTTGGACAACTTAATAAGCGTAGTCAAGATCAAATAAATCGTAAAAATACTCACCAAGACCTGCCACTCAGTAAATGAAACCATGTAAAAATCCGAATCCATCAACGGAAACATCACCTCAAACGTCAGTTCATGAAATGCATAGGTAGCGAGTAAAAGCAACGGAATGCTTAGGAAGTATATGAGATATTTGCCCTGATCAAGAAATCTAGGAATCAGCACTCTCAAATTGACATAAACCAGAAAGAACAATGGCACATGAAACAGCAAACCATAAAATACATCTATGAACTTGAAGACATTGGAAATAGAAAAATAACTTCCGATTGCATAAATGGAAAGCATCCAAAAAACCGGATGCTGAAACCATTTCGAATTGATAAGCTTGACCATAGGATTGATTAGCTAGCTCTTTTGTACTTCTCCGTTTCCTCAAACACCGATTCGTCATCAGAATATCGATCGATAAATTTCTGAATTTCCTTAGGCTGAGCTGTAATCAGAATTGTTCCATCCACATTTTCATGTCTCAGGCGGATGAGATTACTTTCAAAAAGCTTATTCAGTTTTTCCAGATCAAAGGAAGTCAAGTATAATTGCTTACCGCTGAATTTCAACTTAACAAAAGTATGGACTGGAATCACGTTTGAAAGTGTTGATCCATTAGAATAAGGATCGTCAGGATACAGATCAAGAAATAAGTCATTGCCAATTTTAGCAATATGTCCGACAAACGCCATTAATTCTTCACCATCCATAATCTCAATAGAGTATGCTTTATTTTTAGATAAGTCGGTGGATTCGGATGAACTTCCAAAAAAACTAGGTCCGGATGAAGCATTGCTAAATTCAATATAATCTTCATCATCCATCTCCCATCGACCAATTAATTCGGGAAAATACACCAGCGTGTCATCAGTGTAAATAGGGAAAAGTGAATACACACAGGAATTCAATAAGACGACCAGAAGTCCAAACGCGAGGATTGATTTTGCTTTTTGCATAATTAGAGTATTTGAGTTGTTAACAGGCTCAAATTGACTAATTAACTAATGTCGAGAAAAAAATCTCTATGAACACAGCAAATATCCAGACGAACAGGTGATTTTAGCGAATTAGACTTTTTGGGTTCTTCGAAATCCGGAGTACATAAAAAAATGCTGCTTCTTGAGAAGCTGGACTTACACTCTGAAATTTTGATACCTCCGTTGTGCTGCTTCTCCAGAAGCAGTACTCTAAGAACTAGTACAATTCTACTTTTACCAAACCTTTTCTACCTGCATAATCTCTCGCGGAGCTGAACAAATATTCCTCTGGTTCATCTACAATCATAGCTTCAACCGGATTTTGATGAATGTAATGCAGTTTCTGTTCCAAAAAATGATTTGATTCTATTGCTACTGTATGCAATCCATCAACCCTAAACTTATAATTAGTTATTCTATTTTGATTTGCTCCCTTTTCCTTAAAAGATTTCAAAATCCATGCTGCTCTGGATTCAATTGATTCTCTTTCCATACTGGCTAAAATCTTTCTTGCAGTGAATTTTTTAAAATCTTGAATAGTATCACTTAATCTAAAAGCCTCTTTTGATCTACATAACAAATGGAGGTGATTGCTCATTAAGCACCAAGCAAAAATCTCTAATCCCTTTCTCTCAACGCAGAAATTTAGGCTATCAACAACTTCTAGCTTGTATTCTTTCCTTGTAAAAACATCTATCCAGTCGACAATCGTTAATGTCAAAAAATAAACTGCATGCTGATCAGAAACCTGAAATGGCCTCATTATTAAAGTTTAAAAATTAGTTCACAAATAATATGAAGTCAGTTGCACACTGAACTTTAAAAATAATAAAAATGCTGCTTCTGGAGAAGCAGCATAACGTCACCTACTCCTCCACCGTCGCATACAGATCAAACTCTGTCGCATCAGTTACTTTCACATTTACAAAATCTCCAACTCGGCAATAAAATTTTGAAGCATCAATCAACACTTCATTATCCACTTCCACAGAATCGTATTCTGTACGACCTACGAAGTGACCACCTTCTTTTTTGTCGATCAATACTTTGAAAGACTTGCCGATTTTTTCTTGATTCAGATCATAAGAAATCTGCTCTTGAATCTCCATCAGATGATTAGCACGCTCCTGCTTCACTTCCTGAGGAATAATATCTTCCATCGTATAAGCATGCGTACTTTCTTCGTGAGAATATGTAAACACTCCCAAACGCTCAAATTTCATTCGCTCCACGAAGTCTACCATTTCCTGGTATTCCTTCTCGCCTTCACCTGGATGACCAGCGATCAGAGTCGTACGGATAGCGATATCTGGCAAAACATCACGGATGCTATGGATAAGATTTTCTTGCTTTTCACGGGTAGTACCACGACGCATCGCTGTCAATACATCCGTAGAACCGTGTTGCAAAGGAATATCCAGATAATTACAGATATTATCACGCTCTTTCATCACCTCTATCACTTCCATCGGGAAGCCAGTTGGATAGGCATAATGCAAGCGAATCCAGTCGATCCCCTCTACATCAGAAAGTCTTCGCATCAACTCAGCAAGATTTCTCTTTTTGTAGATATCCAATCCGTAATAAGTAGAATCCTGAGCGATCAGAAGCAACTCTTTCGTTCCGCCAGCTGCTTTATGCTGAGCCTCTTTCACTAATTCCTCAATAGGTCTGGAGATATGTCCTCCACGCATAATAGGAATCGCGCAAAAAGAACAAGGTCTGTCACAACCTTCGGAAATCTTCATATAAGCATAGTGAGAAGAATGAGTCAACAAACGCTCTCCTACCAACTCATGCTTATAATCTGCTTTGAATTTCTTCAAAATAGCTGGCAAATCCCTGGTACCAAAAAATGCATCGACCTGAGGAATTTCCTTCTCCAGATCATCTTTGTAGCGCTGCGAAAGACATCCCGTCACATAGACTTTATCCACCAAACCTTGCTCTTTGGCCTCCACGTACTGCAAAATAGTATCAATTGACTCCTGCTTTGCATTGTCGATAAACCCGCAGGTATTGATAATGATGATGTTATTGTCATCCGTTCCCGATTCATGGCTGGCGTTGATGCCGTTGCCTCGAAGCTGGGTAAGTAACACTTCCGAATCAACAAGATTCTTGGAGCAACCCATGGTTACAATATTGACTTTGTCTTTTTTTAACGTTCTCGCTTTCACAGTTTTCCTACATTTTGAGGCTGCAAAGGTAGACAAAAAAGTGCGAAGCGAAATTTTGAATTGGAAAATTGGAAAATTAAAAGATTGAAAAATTCTTACCGATCGAAATCGGGAGGTAAGAAGCGATTGCTCTTGAATACTAAAAGCGTTGATTTTTATCTTTTACCACAAAGTCGCTGAGAACACGAAGGAAAACGCAAAGGTTAGTATTTCAATAGTAAAAGGCTTAAAAAGAGTTATAAACGATTTGTACAACAAACAATTCCTACTCTTTGCGATTCTTCTCTGCGAACTTAGCGGCTCTGCGGTAAAAAGAACCTCTTGCATTCTTTACGCAAATTTCAAATTCTCTCAATACCCTGTAATCTCCTTCAGCAACTCAAAAAAACCTTTCTTCCGCTCAGAATTGATCCCCCAATCAACCGGCACGCTTTGATAACCTTCTTCAAATCCCTCGTCCTTCATGCGGTAATCAAAGTATCCCCAAGATGCATAGGCAGAAACTGAAGCGGTAAAATTGTTTAAATCCTGATCAAAATTGAAGTGATCGTCCTCATTGTAAACGATTGGTTTATTCGTATATCCATTCACTTTGCGCGTCGCTTCCACCTGCTCGATAATCTTATTCGGATCTTTTACGCCATTTCCATGAAGCAAAATATAATCAGAAGCCTTCACTACATTTTCCTTCGGCACCTCGCCCCCACCATAGCTGGTGCTCACTAGAAATCTATAGCCATTTTTCTCCTTGCTTTTCACCAGCTCTATCAATTCATGAACTCGCTCAGGCTGGAGGATCGCATGATCGTAGCGAATATTACATTCATTGTTCACTTCGATAAGTACATTCTTATAGTCTTTGCTATGTAGCCAATCAATCACATTGCTCACAGCATTTATGACAGCTTGTTCATCAGCGAGATTTTCATCTTGTCCGAAGTAAAATAACCCTAGCATAGGTGCCATCCCCAGTTCATCTGCTTTATCCAAAATCCGTTCCAGTCGTTTGAAATAGGCTGGCCTCAGTTCTCCGCTTTCTGTATAAGCGGAATTGATCCAAGGCTGACTCTGTGAATAGCCATAAGGGCTTCCTCCTTGTAGATTCAGCGTAAATGACAAAAGCCCATACGACTTCCAAACAGACATATTTGCCACGAACTCATCCGTATTCCGATCTGCATCCCACTTCTTGGTGTCAGCGTATTCCCAATTCTTGACAGTCTCTGCATTTAAGTCGTCAAACACTCCTTGCACCATTCTCGAATTCATCAACAAACCTTCAATTGGATTTCCTTTCCAATTTCTGTCCGAATAGGTCAATTCATTATTGATGTAGAATTTCCCTTCAGAGATACTGACCTCAGTCTTGCGTGCAGTTTGGGAAAAGGAAGCAAAAACAGAGAAAAGAAATAAAAAGGCTATAAAAGCGGTGGACTTAAGGTTCATAAATTCAGGTTTTCGGGTTTTGATAATATTTCTAATTTCCAGTTTCTTTTGGACATCAGCCTATTAACACCCATTTTTTTTTATCCGAAAGTCCAATATTATCTAAAGATCATTTCCTGCAACGTAATGTTAAACTAAGCTTAACTCGCTTCATGAGTTGGGGCAACCGCGTTTTACTACTTTTGAGACGTACAGCAAACTTTTTAACTCCTTGCATTTATTTTTCGCCCCGATTCACGTCGGGGCCCTTTTGCAGGGCGCGGATTCATCCTTTGGCTTTTTGCTTCCTTCCTGTAACTTAGAATGGAAATCACCAATCTATGGAAACCACTACCCCAATTTTAGCTTTCGATCGTAAAGATTTATCGGACAAAAAACTGATCGAACTATACGAATCGCTCATCATACCTCGCAGGATTGAGGAAAAGATGCTCATTCTCTTACGCCAAGGCAAAATATCCAAATGGTTTAGTGGCTGGGGTCAGGAAGCAATTTCCATCGGAGTTGTCAATGCCCTTCTAGCTGATGAGTTCATCCTTCCTATGCATAGAAATCTCGGGATTTTCACTGGGAGAAATATGCCACTGGAACGACTGTTTGCACAATTTCAGGGAAAGCTTTCAGGTTTCACCAAAGGCCGTGACCGCTCCTTTCACTTTGGCTCAATCGAGCATCATATCGTAGGGATGATCTCACATCTTGGACCTCAGTTAGCCATTGCAGATGGAATCGCTTTGGCAGATAAGCTTTCAGATGAAAAGAAAGTGACGGTTGTTTTTTCGGGAGATGGTGCAAGTTCTGAAGGAGATTTTCACGAGGGATTGAATGTGGCAGCAGTGTGGAAATTGCCGGTGATATTTGTCATTGAGCATAATGGCTACGGGCTTTCCACGCCTAGCGAAGAGCAATTCGCTTTCAACTATTTCACCGAAAAAGGCCCGGGGTATGGCATGGAAGCTATTCGAATTCAAGGAAATAATGTGCTCGAAGTTTATACGACAATCAAAAGCCTGTCAGAAGATATCCGTCAGAATCCACGTCCAGTGCTCGTAGAAGCAATCACTTTCCGCATGAGAGGACATGAGGAAGCTTCTGGGACAAAATATGTCCCAAAACAGCTCATGGAAGATTGGAGCAAACTGGATCCCGTGGAAAACTACGAGCGCTATTTGGAAGAAAATGGCGTCTTGGATGAGAAGACAAAGGAACGCATTAACAAAAAAGTCAAAAAAGCGATAAACGATGCCTTGGAAGTTGCCTTCGCTGAGGAGGCCATTTCCCCAGACTTAGAAACTGAGCTAGCGGATGTCTATGCGCCATTTTCTCAGGAAGTCATTTTCCCATCAGCAAATAGCCCCAAGTCTGAAAAGCGGCTCGTCGATGCGATTTCAGACGGTTTAAGACAATCCATGGAAAAGTACCCCAATCTCATTCTCATGGGGCAAGACATAGGAGAATACGGGGGAGTTTTCAAAATCACAGATGGTTTCAAGGCACAATTCGGAGCTGATCGAGTGCGTAATACACCACTTTGCGAAAGTGCTATCATAGGAACTGGACTTGGACTTTCCATCAAGGGCTACAAAGCCATGGTAGAAATGCAATTCGCAGACTTCGTTTCTGTGGGCTTTAATCAAATAGTCAATAACCTCGCAAAAATCCATTACCGCTGGGGACAGCAAGCCGACGTAGTGATCCGTATGCCAACTGGAGCCGGTATGTCCGCCGGACCTTTCCATTCCCAATCCAATGAAGCATGGTTTTTCCATACGCCAGGTTTGAAAATCGTCTATCCATCCAATCCTTACGATGCCAAAGGCTTGCTCAATGCCGCCCTTGAAGATCCTAACCCCTACCTCTATTTTGAGCATAAGGGAATGTATAGATCTATCAGCGCAGAGATTCCTGACGAGTATTACACGGTGGAAATTGGAAAAGCGGCTTTGACACAATCAGGCGAACAGCTCTCCATCATCACGTATGGAATGGGGGTTCATTGGGCGGTGAAAGCTGTGGAAGAACTTGGAATTTCTGCTGATATTCTGGATTTACGTACACTTTTACCTTGGGACAAGGAAGCTGTGAAAGCCACCGCAAAGAAGACTGGAAAAGTTATTTTCCTACAGGAAGATTGTCTGACTGGAGGGATTGGAGCTGAAATCTGCGCTTGGATATCTGAGCATTGTTTTGAGTACCTAGATGCGCCTGTAATGCGGGAAGGGAGCTTAGATACGCCAGTTCCTTTTGCTCCAAACTTGGAAAAGCAGTTTCTGCCTGTGGAGCGTTTCAAAACTAAATTGACTCAACTTTCAGTCTATTAGAATTGCATTTCGAGCGCATTTTCAATTATTTTGTTCTGCTTTATTTTTTGCTTGTCAGATAATACCTTCTAAATCCCTTCATATTATGAAATCACACTTTTCACTATGCACTCTTGCTTTTTTCTCACTAATCCTATCTGGGAATTTAGCAGCCCAATCCTACATTGGTAGCACTGTTGGCAATTACAGCGGGATTCAATCCGTACTGATCAACCCTGCAAATGCTGCTGATTCAAGAATGCGATTAGAAATCAACCTCATCTCCACAAGTGCATTTGTAGGAAATGATTTTATCAGTATTGATGTAAGTGATATTGGAGGTTTCAAAGATGGCTTTGATTTCGATTCGGATGCAGAAACCAATCCAATGGATAAAAATAATTTCTTTGGAAACATAGATATTCTCGGGCCATCTGCCCTTTTCAATATAAATTCTAAAAACAGTCTTGCTCTCACTACCCGGGTTCGGGGCTTCTTTAATATTCATAATCTGGGCGGAGATTTGTATCAAGTTGCCAATGGTAGCCAAGGTGTAGACAACTTCAATATATCCATGGAAAACACGTCGGGCGTAGTACATGCTTGGGCAGAAGTAGGACTGACCTATGGAAGGGTTGTTTTGGAAAATAAGGATCATTTTCTGAAAGCTGGCGCTACGCTAAAATACCTTGGAGGAGCCGGTGGGGTATTTGGATTCAGTCCTCAGCTTGGTGCAAATTTCAATTCATCCTCCAATACCTTGAACACTTCGGGTAATCTCAATTATGGTTATACCTCAGAATTCGATTCGGAAAATATCAGTTTCTCAGATATCACGTCCAGTTTTGGCGCGGATCTAGGCGTAGTCTATGAACTCCGAGGTGATAGAGAATATTATCAAGTACCATACAAATTGCGAGTAGGCATCTCGGTGACTGACATAGGCGCGATCAACTACAGCGGCGCTAGCAACTTTCGCTATGACATGAATGCGACAATTGATGCAAGTGAGTTTGAAAACAAAGACTTGGATGAGGTTCTTAATGAAAATTACTCCAGTACGGAGACGATAGAGAAAACAAAGATGGGATTGCCTACAGCTATTCAGGTATTTGCTGATTATCCTATTACCAACAAGTTCTTTGTCAGTGCGCAAGGAGCCATATCCGTCAAAAAACTTGATCAAGTCCCTGTAAGCAATATCATCAACTCTTTCACGCTTACTCCTAGATTTGAGATGCGATGGATTTCTGTCTACAGCCCCGTCTCTTTCCGTAAATATGATTCTAGCATCGCATGGGGATTTGGCTTACGTGCGGGGCCACTCATGGTAGGTTCAGGCTCAATTTTCACCAATCTGATCTCCAAAACCTCCAGAAGTGCTGATGTGTATGTGGGTTTTAAAATACCACTCTATAAATAAGTAGGCTTCCATCAACGAAAGGGGCAAATGAAATTGATAATTCATCAGCCCCTTTTTTATTTAAATCTGAGCTCTTAGCAACTCCAAAAACTTCCGATCTAGCTTCTCTCCGTACCAATCTTCATACTGGACATCTTTTCGGCCGGAATTCAATACTCCGAAAGTCCCTGAGAATTCCCAGATCCCGAAGCCAATTCCATTTTCTTTTAATACCGTCAACACATCACCGAACCAGCTTAGGAACACGTCATGAGGCGTTTCATTATAGCAACCGCATTCTCCACAATGCACTCCGATCCCCTGATCGACCAAAGCTTTCCAAGGAGCATAATACCTCCTGATTTCCTCAATATCTAAAATCCTTTCTCCCTGTGTCAATGGCCAATCCACTGGCGGAACGCTTTCCGGATCCTTATACACCCAACTTGCTTTATAATGTGATATTGGAAAAGGATGATATCCACGGCAACTTTGCGCCAGCTCCAAATCCGCCAACTCAGGCATGGCTGTCCCTCCTCCACCGTTTCCATCGGCGATCACCAATCTGGATTTCTTCACGGATTTAATAGTATCTAAAGCCGCTTCAGCCACCCGATGATAATCCGCTACATCCACTGGTCCTCCGGGGCTATGTTGATCATTCGGATCGAGACGCTGATAAGGTTCATTGACCAAGTCGAAGCTTAATTTCTTCTTGGAAATTCCTTTGTACCGATTTGCCCACATCTCCCAATGAGCACAGAATGCATCCTGAGCTTCCTGATCTTTCCAGAGATTATAAGGTTCTACAAAGCCGGCATTGATGCAAAAGCCTGGTGCTCGATGGAGATTTAAGCTCACATGCAATCCTTGGGAAATGCAGCGCTCGACTAGTTCATCCACTTTCTCCAAACGGCTTTCGTCAAAATTCAACACTTCATCTGGACGAATCGGACGCGAGCGATCTATATCCAAATAGCTTGGATAGGAAATAGGAATGCGGGCAAAATCAAATCCCCAATCAGCAATCCATTTCACGTATTCTGGTTTGGTCGGCCTACCTCGATCTGGATGATCTGAGAAAAAGTCGAGTAGGTTAAAGCCTTTCCAGGCAGGTAGTTTGTTTTTGGACTTGGCAACTTCGGCAAAAGCCTGAAGCGAAGTACTAGCAGCTAAGCTAAGTCCTGTACCAAGCAAGGCGGATTTCTTTAGAAAATCCCTGCGGGAATCTGAGGTATTCATGGGTTAGTTGAAGGTTTGATATCATTAAGTTACTAAAGTCAGTCAAACCAACAGAAGACAATACATAGATGGCTTCTTCTTTATTTTTTTGGAATTCGCTAAACAAACCCACCTATTTATCCCGTATGCATAGCTAACAATATGATTATCCGCAATGATGCCAGTAGCGATAGTTTCTTTGCTTTACAGGACGGAAGACCGATGACCGATGACCGAAGTGGCCTAAATGCCAACTTTTACCATATTAGAAGTCGCTTTTAGGCCTTTACTGGTGCGATTGCGGATTTACATAACTAACTCTAAGCTCATGTGGAAATCCTTACTCATTCTTCTTTTTATAGCCAGCGCCACAAGTCTACAAGCGCAATTTTTCATAGCCGGAGGGCATCTAAACGGCGGATTCCCTGCATCCAATCTAAAGCAAGAAGTGGATAAAACATTTTTCCCATCCCTATCCGGAATACTACTGTATGAATTCTATGCACAACCTATCCAAGTGGGAATGGAATTGAGCTATGGAATCTATGGTACCAAAGTAGAGGTGCGAGACGATCTCTACCCTGGGTATACAGTTGATTACAGGATCAGAAGAAACAATAATTATACTTCCGGCATGGCAGTATTCCGATACTTACCTTCCCTGACCAGCAAACTAACACCATTTATTGAGATCCAAGCAGGCGCAAATTACCTCTACTCCAGATTTAAAATTCGCCCATCCATTTTTGAAGATGTGGTGGAAGCAGGTAAAGACATGCAGGACTGGGCATTTGCCTATAAGATCGGCGGAGGAATCCAATTTCCACTTCCGGGAATAGAGGGAGGAAAACTGGAATTAAGAATCAATTACCAAGATGGAGGAAGCATGCGTTTTCTGACCAAGGGAGACACTAATTTCTTACCGGACAAAGGCGATGGAGAATTCGAATACAGTCCCCGCCAAAGCCCGCTTCATCTGATTACAGGCTCTGTGGGAATAGTGATATATGATGCGTTTAGGTAAACCCCTTTAACAAATTAGTCTTGGATAGATTTCCCAAATTTATACTTCACCTTCACCAAAATCATCTCTTCAACTTCCTTATGATATCTCACCAGATATATTTCTGAATCACTTGCCCAGAGAATCATCTGAAAAGGATCAACAAGTGTTGAGTAGGTTAATTGATTCTCCAGATCCTCCACAAATAACACCCCTTGGTGATTTAACCTATTCCGTCTTTCATCTTTAAATAACATACCAAAAGACACTATTCGGTTAGTACTGGCCACTTTCATCCCATAATTATGATCGCTCACAGAAGCTTGAAACCACTCCTCCCCATCCTTATTTTCGAATATATTATAAGAAAGAAATGATGATCCTAGATCATAGGAATTCTCTAGATTCCCGGCTGCATCATACTTATTTACCGTAGAAGAACCAACCGTCTCTCTGATGTAGAATTCATCATTAAAGGAATCAAAATTGATAAGACCTTGGCTATTGACATAAGCATCTATCTTTTTTCTCTCTTCACTAAACTCACCGAAAGACGTTTTTAGCTTACCCGAATTCCCATCGAATACTCCAACAAATCTTGTTTCATTTGAAAATGCCCTATGATCTTCCAGCTTACCGCTCAACATTCCTATATAGTATTCTTGTCTAGTTGAATCATAGAAAAACACCTGACCATAAGGCATATACATATAGGTCAATTCTTGGATGCCGCTTAAATTCACTTCCTTTTCTATTTCAAGATTTGAGTCCAAATGAATGATCTTACTCCGTTGAGGAAAAAAAAGAATCAAGGAGCTATCTGCCTCATGATAGAGTGCTTGGAGCATATTGACCTGAGGTAATACCAAATTTGTAGTGTCTAAATTAATAGACCTGACCATAGAATCTTTTTGTATGTCAAACCAATACAGCTCTACGCCTTGGTGGATCAGTACAAAATTATTTTGATCCGACATTCGGTACTTTGTCCCAACATATCTAAAGTTACCTCCTTTAAACACAGTGGTATCGTAGCCTACTATTTCGAGAGGAAGGTCCTGAGTAATTTTCCTATTACAGGACATGATGGTAATTCCTAAGAAGACAAGTATAAACAACCTATTAATTGCTTGTTTCATTATAAAAATTTATTGAGGATCAACAGACACTAAGTAATACTTAAATATATCCTCATCAGCATCCTTGGAGGATTGCATCAAGATTTTTCCTTCAGCGGTGATATGAAATCCTTTCAGTTTTGGCTGAATAGCAGTGAGATCAAATTCACCAACCTTTTCAAGTGAGCTGTCGAATAACTCCAAAAATTTTTTAGGAGACTCATCTTGAGATTCAAATACGATTCGATACATCAAACGCTCATTCAACCTGTAAACGACACCATAACTGACATCATCATCCCACTTATTTTTTATTTCTACAAACTCCTCCCAATCATTGAACCCACTATTTTTTTCAGGTTGATCCTTTTCGGTTTTAAAAAGTGTGGACTCATATTGAAAATCTGATTGCTCAAAGTCACCCAAACCAACCGTACTTATTTTATTCATAAACGGATAGGATACTATCAGCAATGAATCAGCGAAAGTTAAAAAAGGAGAAAAAGAATTTGAAACGGTAGATCCTTTACCAAATTCAAAAGAAATCCTCTGTCTATTCAGCTGCTCATAATCAAATGAAAAAGGTATTTCTGTGAAGGATTCAAAATCATACTTCATCAAAGAGAACTTTTCCGTCTTTGAATCCTTAATAATCAAGCAAAGATGATCTCCTTTAAATGGAGCCGGTTGAAAAACGCCATTGCCTCCTGCCTCTGCAATAGCCTTCATTGACCCACTACCATCATTAAGAACCTGAGTCATCTTCATCTTTATAGTTTCCCCATTTTCGAAATAGTAAAACTCATTGGCTGTAAAGAAGAGGATTCCTTGTTCTGTATAATTAATAGTGTGAAAACTAGGAATACTACCCGGCCCCTCTTTGGGGATTTCCAAACCAGGTGCCAGCCTCATTTTCTTTGGGCTAAATGAAACAGTATCCAATCGCCTATAGAAAGTATTAAAAACCAAAAACGACTCATTCTTCTCATCTAACGGAGAAATAGAAAAGGGAACTTCAGAAGACATGCCCACTTCGCCGAAATCTAAACTAAGTTCCTCACTGAAGGAGATTTGGTAGTTAGGCACTGAGGAGGATTTCTCCTCGGTGCATCCAAATAGAAAGGCGATAATTCCCAAAAACAATAAATTCTTCATCTGTGTCTTACTCTATAAACCAAAAATATAAGTAAGACAAACTAAAGATTTTTCAGAAACTAACACATGTTTAGCCTGTTAATAATTGTAAAAGGAAAATGATAAACTTCTATTTATCACTCCTCCACCAACCTCACCTTATAAAACAGATTATAATCCCGCTCTACTTCCCCGTCAGCAGCTTTGACGATTAGCGTACCGTCTGGCAAACCAAGATTTACAACACCTGCAACTGGAAGCTCATTAAGGATTCCGATTTGCTGATCTCCTTTGACTACGATATATCGCGGAGTTCTGTATTTCGCTTGTGCCTTTCTCCATTCTGGATCTTGGTAGTAATCCTCTCCTTTAGACCGATATTCCATAAAAACATCTTCTGGAATCGCTGTATAAAATATCGCCAACTGATATTCTCCAAAGGTCTTGACATCGCTAAAAGATGGATAAAGCTGATTTTCACGAGCAGGATCCGGAATTTCCTGATCACGATCAGGATGAGATAAGGCTACAGCTTTTTCATTGATCAATGAATTCCCATCAAAATCGTACACAAAAAGCTGATCGCCAATCGGAGGAAGAACAGCTGCTTTTTTACGTTTTGGATCAAAAGACAAAAATGGAAAGCTTTGGCCGATCCATCTATTGGTTTTCCGAGGCACCCAGTCTTCAGAATACAAACTCAAATACTTGATAGAGTCCTGACTTGAATTATACAAAAATCCCGTTTTCACTTCATTGTAAAAATCTCCTCCGATTTTTTCCGGATCCACATCGCCAGGATTATATGAATTCACTTCCTCTCCCAAAATGTAGTCCTCTCCGCCTTCAGTCCAGGTAGTAAAAGTCTGCCTGAAAAAGGAAATAAAAATTGCATTCAAGCCAACGGCTGGACCTTTGATCTTTTCTATTTTCTGGAAATCCCGGTCAAAAACATGGAAATCCATAGTCGCTGACATTTCTTTGAATATTAACCGATCAGAACCAAAAAAGCGACCCTCCCAAATCATCGGAATTTGGTTCGGTCCCTCTCCCGCCAATGCTACTTCTTTGAGCAGTTCACCTTTTCCATTCACCAATAATACTTTGTCTCCGCGCTGTTCCTTCATTAGGTATTGATCTAACTTTTCCTGATAATCGAGAATGGTCACATTCTCCAACACATTTACCATGATAGAATCATAGACCTCAAACTGAAGTTCATTGAACGGATCAGTTTCAGTTGATTCAGCTTTCTTTTCGGAACAGGAGAAAAGTATAGTGGCAAAAAATGCGGTAAGGATCAGGAAATGCGATTTATTCATATCAAAGAGTTAAGGTTTTATGATTAGTCGGGAAAGGCGGGAATTATAGGACAAGAGATGTAAGAAAAATAGAATAATCCCTGCAAATCTAAAAATAATTTTTATATTTGCAGGGATGATTTATAGAACCTTAGAGAAACCATTCCTAAAATCAGTATCACAATTTCCTGTGACTGGAATAGTTGGGCCTAGACAGGTTGGTAAAACTACCTTAGTAAAACAGTGTCTAAATAACCTAAACACAATATATCTTGATCTAGAAAAAAATTCAGACATCAACAAGCTGAAAGATCCTGAATTATTCTTCTCCCAAAACCAAGAGAAAACTATTATTCTGGATGAGATCCAACATCTACCTGCTATATTCCCCTTACTGAGAGCTGTCATCGATGAAAACAGAAAACCAGGACGATTTATAATACTCGGTTCTGCTTCACCTACCTTACTTCGCCAAAGTTCTGAAAGCTTGGCAGGTCGTATCAACTACCTAGAAATGATGCCGTTTTCCATTTTGGAAACCACTGGGAAAATAACAAGTCAAGACCTCTGGATTTATGGAGGATTTCCTGAGCCTGCATTGTCCAATGATTCGGAATTTGTCCAAGATTGGTACCGCAGCTTCACCACTAGCTATATTCAGAGGGATTTACCACAATATGGACTACCTGCTGATCCAAGAGTGACAAGGCAATTTTTGATGATGATTGCCTCAGTACATGGAGGGGTACTCAGCTATTCGACTTTTGCCAAATCATTAGGATTGACCGCGCCCACGATCAAAACCTATCTTAGTTTTCTTCTAGATGCATTTCTCATGAGAGAGTTACCCGCTTGGTCAGTCAATACAAAAAAGCGGCTCGTCAAATCCCCTAAACTATATTTTCGAGATACAGGAATGCTACACTACTTGCTTGGGATCAAGAATATGGAAAGCATCTTTGGCAATATCGTTCTAGGCAGTTCATGGGAAGCTCATGTCATCAATCAAACTGCTGCGGTATTGAGATCCGATGACGAAATGTACTTCTATCGCACGCAAGACGGTTCTGAAATTGACCTCTTGATTCGACGAAATAACATATGGCTTGCAGCTGCAGAAATCAAATTCAGCGTCAGCCCTAAACTCACCAAAGGCACCTATCTAGCAATGGAAGACTTAGGAATCGAGCTATTACATGTCGTCATTCCCCGAGACGAAAACTACCCAATCGCAAAAAACATACAGGTAGTGGGACTTACTAATTTCATCCAAATGATTTCTGGCTAACAACCTTTGCATATCTGGTGGAGTCGTCGAAAGCGGGAGATTCTTACCTTCCTACAAAACCTTCGAAGAGGCCCTTTAACTTCGCTCTGGGTGACAGTTTAAAGGTTATCCCACTTCCGTTGCGTCGCCGCGCCGCCGCGAGAAAAACCATTTGCGCCTCTGCGCCTTGGCGGGAGACAATGTACTTTCAACAGCGCCTTTCTTCCATAACAACACAGGCAGCACCCAAAACACCCCAATCATACTGAATACCAATCCGCCAATCGTACCTATCGCCAGTGAGAACCAGAAAATCTCGTTTTGACCTTCCATGATAAATGGAATCAAGCCAAAACAGGTGGACATAATCGTAAGCAAAATTGGAATGGCTTTGCCTGCTACGGACTTCAACACATTTCTATTGTAAAGCCCCTGAATTCTATTATTCAAATCATTGACGATGAATATCCCGGCATTCACTGCCAAACCTCCCAACATCACAAAGGCTGCATAACCGCCCTGATCAAAGTAAAAATCGAATAGTGAAAAGATCAAAAACAGACCAATAAAACTAATCGGGATGATCACAATGATGTATACCGGCTGCTTCAGATTCTCAAAGAGAACTGCACAGATCATGAAAATCCCAACGATCAACAGACCTAGCAAAGAATACTGACGCTTCTGCTGATCATAATTCCAATAATACGAGTCCTTCTTGGCTTCATAGCCAATCGGCATAATCTGCTTCATCTCAGCTAGCACTTCTTCGAGATATTCATTCCCAAACTTCCCTGAGCCCATGTATTCAAAAGCCACAATTCGGATGTACTGTCGATCCTCCTTGTTGAGGGAATTGGTTGTAGTCTCCTTTGTCAAGGTGCCATAATCGGAGATTTTGAAAACTCTGTTTTCTCCACCGATCAACCCTTTTTGCTCCAGATCAAACTTGCTAAAATCACCCGACTTACGCTCACGAACCATGAGACCATAGTTTTGATTCTCCAAGGTCAAAATAGTCGAAGTACTCTGAGGCTTGGACATATCCTGCAAAGCGGTAAGAACTTCGAATTGGTTAGTCTGGCCTAATGCCATTTTGCTCTGATCTAGACGAAGTACAAATTCTTCAGTCTTCTGCTCGCCGTAGTTACGCTCATTGGTTTTCACTTCCTGAATCCGCTTATGCGCCAAAAGTTTATCCGCCAACACATTTGCCTGCCGCTCCAATTCATCAAAATTGTAGCCCTTCATTTTCACCCGGTAGCTTGGTATCTGATCGCTGGAACCTCCTGTATAAAACCCTTGGCCCACTCCATACACATTCCACTGGGCTCCAGACCAATCCGTAGATTTCACAGAAAGTTTCCCCTTCAACTGGTATGGCAAAGCACCTCTTTCATAGGCTTCCTTGAAGGTAATTTCTATCCTAGCACTTTGCCCAGAGTACACCGAAGTCACAAATTGATCGATCCCTTCCACATCCTGTAGATAGGACTCAAACTCCCGCATGATAAAGTCCATTTGCTCCAGCGTATTCCCAAAAGGCAATCGGCAAGTGACATAGAGTCTAGTCTTTGCAGCCTCTCGATAACCACTTTTTTCATACACACCACGCACAAACATGCGCATGGATCCACCCAGTGCTTTATCTACATATGGCCTGATTTCCTCCTGATAGAAAGTGTTTCCCACGGTTTTATTGTACCATTCCTGATCTTCCCATTTGGCCGGGAGGAAAAATATCGGCAGTCCAAAAAGCAAAATCAAAAACACAAGAAATGTCTTCCGGTATTTCGCTGTCCAGCCTATCCCTCTTTCGTAGTTTCGTAAGGCTTTGACCCGCTTCCGCAATTTAGGAATGGTCAACTTCCGCCCTTGATTCACCGATTCTTTGAACATCACCTGATAGAAAGCCGGAGTAAAAACTAAGGCAATCAACAGCGAAATTCCCAGCATCACCGAAACGACAATAGAGAATTCGGACAGATTTTTTCGTTCTTCTTCAGGTAGGAAAAAGACGATCATCAGCGCCGCAATGGTCGTGAGCGAGGCTGCCAAAAGTGCCAAGAAAACCCGACGGTTTTTGTGTTTGTGCAGGTGATCGATCATAATGATCGCATTGTCCACGATCAAGCCAAAACTAATTGTCAATCCCGCCAGGGAATAGAGGTGAATATCAACCTTGAGAAAATACAGCACGATGGCGCAAAGGCTTAGATTTGCCACAATCCCCAAAAAGAGAATACTCAGGTACTTAATATTTCTATTGATTAGAAATATAAATACCACCAAAATCAAGATCGATAGACCGGACCTTTTGTAGATTTTATTCAGTTCTTTTTCTAAAAATTCGGTATCGTCATTCTCCAATCGAACTTCAAAACCAGCAGGAAGCAATTCTCCTGCATTTTTGATGGCAAGCTTTAGATTTTGCGCCAGCAAGACCTTATTAACTCCATCTCGGTTGTAGATGGTAAGTGTTACTGAGTTATTGCCGTTGATTCTATAGTATCTGGTCGGTTCCGCTTCTTCCAAAGTCAAGCTAGCCACATCACGTAGCCGGATTTCCATACCATCCATTTCGCTTACGACCAAGTTCTCCAGCTGATCCTTCTCCTTCAGCGAGCGATCCACTTGTACGAAAAGCGTCTTGCCCTGATTGTTCATCACAGCGCCTGGAAATGTCAGACCAAATGCACTTCGGATACTACCATCCAGTTGATTTTTAGTAACGCCAAAAGCTTGCATCTTTTGGATATCATAGGTCACGAATAGCTGCAGATCATTTGCCCCGAGCACTCTCACGTCCTCCACTTCCTCGAAGCGGGTCAATGCTGGTTTCAGGATATCTTCTGCTATTTTCTTGATTTCAAAAGAAGCAAATGGACCATTCACACTATAGGTCAAAATCGGCGTTTTATCGTCTGACCTCTCCTGTGATGATTGTGCAACTGTGGGATAACTTACCCTAGAATCCATCTGGGGATAAACCTGTCGGATCATAGAAGAGATTTCAAACTTCTTCATCTCCATATCCGACTTCTTATCGAAAGTCAGCGTGATATACCCGCCGTTATAATTGGAAGTTGATTTGATTTCTTTAAGCTCACTCAGTCGGGAAAAAGCACCCTCTAAAGGTGAGGTAGCCAGTTTCTCCACGATTTCTGGAGAAGCATTGCTTATCCCAAATGAGATTGATAAAATTGGCGCCCGTTCCTTCGGATTCAAATCCACAGAAAGCATAGGAATCACCGCCAATCCAAGGATTGATACGACTACAAAGACTATCAGAATTCTGAATGGAGTCATATCAAGTCGCTTTCAATGATTTTTTAGAAACAGTAAACCAGTAAGCCAGAGGAACAAAATACAAGGCTGTGATTGTACCGATCGTCAAACCTCCTATCACCGCAAATACCAAAGGCCGCTGCAAATCGGCTCCCAAACCACTACTAAACACGATCGGTATCAATGCCAAAATCGTGGTTATCGAAGTCATTAAAATCGGCTTAAGGCGAATCTGTCCAGCTTTGTGAAGTGCCATTTCCAGTGCCTCAGCAGCCGAAATCGTATCTGATTCCACATAAGTGAGACGAAGGCGATTGATCGTGTCGATCTTCAGAATCGCATCATTCACCATGATTCCCAGCATCACGACAAGGCCGATAGCAGACATTACATTCAGCGAAGCTCCGAAAAGAAACAGCACCAAAAATGCACCTCCGATTCCCAGCGGAAGTGTGAATACCACAATCAACGGCAAAATAAAACTCTCAAATTGCGCAGCCAAAATAAAATAAAGCAGCAAAACTGAAATCAATAAAATCCCGATGAGCTGACGGATATTTTCCTTGTCTTTAAAGAACTGACCTGTAACAGTCACTCCCAGGTTTTTCTCCTGACCCCAGCGAAGATATTCACTGGCATTCTCGTCTGGATTCTCAGCAGTCACATTGAGCGATTGATAAATCCCGCCCTTGTCAGCGGTCACATATTTGTAGTGATCCTCGTAGTTATACTCTACAAATTCACCTAGCATGTAAGAAGTTGTATCCGAGGCAATCACTCTGGTATTGCGAAGAATATCTTCAAATCGAGCATTTGGCTCTTTCAGTCGAATCGGAGTGATTTCTCCAAATCGTCTGATATCTGTGATAGTATAACTTCCAAAAAGCATCGCAATGCGATCTTGAACGCTACTCACCGGGATCTGATAGGTTGCCATTTTATCCGCTCGAAGCGTGAAAACCACTGAAGCTTCCTTCTGTAACCCCGGACCACGCTCCCATTCCTGAGTTGGAAACTGACTGAGCCAAGGATCCATCTTTTCCTCTGGAACTGGCTCTTTCGCTCCCAGATCTTTCCATCTTACTTCGTAAAATGGCATGTTAGAACTGAATAACTGATCAAAAGCATTTGGCGCATCGCCAAGGGTAAAAGATGCTTCCGGGTAATTCGACTTTAGATTTGCTTCCAATTCCTTGATAGCGGATTCTTTTTCCTCCACCGTAGGGAAAAGGAAATAAAGCAAGGATTGCTGTATGGAATTCTCCCCATCGAAAAGCAAAAATTGCTTCACCCCAACATCCGCTTCCGCCTGGGAGTAACTTCCCTCCAGGCTTTTCAATAAGGTTACTACGCGGTCTCTGTTTTCAGCTGCGGAAATCGGTTCGCTCCAATCCACATCCAGCGTAGCATCCAGCTTTTCGATCTCTGGCAAACCCGTTGTTTCAAGCAATTGACTAATGCCCAAACCAAGCGGAATCAGTAGCAAAAACACCAACATAGCCATTTTTCTATTTCCGGTAACTTTGCGGTAGCCAAATTCATAAATTCCTAAAATCTTGCTGAAAAATGCTCCTTCACCGTCATCGAAGGCTTTTTTGCTCCGCGAAAACATCAAGTAATAAAGCATAGGAAGCAGAATAAATGCCACTGCAAGGGAAACCGACAGAATCGCTGTCACGGCCACTGCTTGATCAAAGAACAGAGCTCCAGAAATCCCACTCAGAAAGACCAGCGGCACAAATACCGCCAGCGTAGTAAGTACGGAACTGACCAGCGCTCCCATCACTTCGTCTACACCTTCAACGCATGCTTCGAAAAGAGGCAAACCGCTCTCACGCTTTCGGGTGATATTGTCCAAGACAATGATCGCATTATCGATCAGCATCCCGATTCCGAGAGCTAGACCTGAAAGAGAAATGATATTGATAGAAAGATCAAAAAAGTAGAAAATCAAGAAAGAGATCAGCAAGGAAGATGGTAAACTAACGCCTATAATCAGCGGAAGTCTGTAGTCTTTCATAAAGAGAAAGAGCACTGCGAAAGCGAAAATACCTCCGAAAAGTAAGGACGTTTCCAAATTGGAAATCGCGGCATTCAGCAGATTTGATTGGTCTTGAGTCAGTTCAAATTCTACCAGTGGGTAATCTTCTTTGAACAATTCCAGTGATTTTTTCAGCTCAGGAATCAGCTCATTCATTTTGGCGGAAGCCTGCTTGTGTACCGTAATGACCAAACTTTCTTGCGTTCCGAAAAGATGGTAACCCAGCGTCTCTTGGGTCTCATAACTCACCTCAGCAAGTTTCCCCAATGGAATGATTACTCCTGAAGGAGCTGCTACTGGCAAACTCTCAATATCCTTGGGCGTGTCAACTCGCGTAGCTAAGCGAAGGTAGTAGCGGAATTGACCGTCTTTTACGGATATCCCACCAAGCTCTCTGTTACCTGATTGAATGGCGGAGATCACGTTTTGCTGCGTCATTCCCAGTGCAGCCAAAGCTTCCTCATTTGGCTTTGCGGTGATAATTCGCTCTTTTTTGCCATTGATATCCACCAGAGATACTCCTGGCAGCTGTTCAATTCTTTTCTTCAGAACATTCTCTGCTAGGAGACTTACCTCCACTTCGTCCGCTCCTTCTTTTGGCACCACCTGTACTCGGGCAACTGGAATATCAGAGGTGTTGATTCGGATTACTTCGGGGCGTCCAAGATCTTCGGGAAGACCATTTGTCAAGCGATCAATTTTCTCATTGACATCGATATAGGCCAACTCCATCTTAGTGCTGTAGTCGAAGGTCAATCGGATTGTACCTACTTCAGAACCTGCTTTGGAATCCATTTCTTCCAAACCATTCAAGGTGATCAATCCCTCACGGATTGGACTTAACACATTTTGCTCTATAGCTTCCGGAGAGGCATTTGGATAACTGACCTTCACCACTATCTGCGGTACATCAATCGGAGGCAAAAGCGAAATTGGCAGTGTACGTAAGACGATGAAGGCAAAAACCATCAGCGCCATAAAAGTCATAAAAACTGCAATCGGCCGGGCCAGTAAAAATCTAACCATGGCTTATTCTTTTATAATTTGAACTGGAGCCTGATGCGCAAGTTGAAGGTTATTGGTAGTGATTACCGTACTATTTTCTTCGATTCCATCAAGAATCTCCACTTCCTCCCCATTGTCTTTGCCCACCTCCACGTAGTTCCATTTGGACTCTTTATTTTCTATGGTAAAGACTACTGCGCGACCAGATCTATAGACCAGGGCGTCCTTGGGAACTACTAGACTGTTATTTTGCGGAGCTCGGATAATTGCACGGGCATTCATTCCCGGTAGGAGATTTTTATTTGCAGCCAACGTAATGGAAACCTGCACTAGGCCGCTCTCATCTACTTTAGGATTGATACCAGTTACTCTTCCCTCTAATGCTGTTTGGGTATTTGAAATCGGATAAACTTCTGCTTTTTGATTGATGGAAATAAGGCTAATGTCAGATTCCAACACTTTTACTTTGAGGATAAACTGGCTGGTTCCCAAGATTTGACAAAGAACCTCATTGGAACCGACTAAGCTTCCAGCTTTATATTTCAGATCGGCTACCTGACCAGAAATTGGAGCTCTTACTATACTTCTATCAAAGCTCATTTGCGCTTCCCTCAGTTCTACTTGGGCAAGGAACACACCAGACTTTGCTTTAAGTTGCTCATCCACAACTTCTTTTTGCTCGGTATTATCAGAAGCAAATAGGGTCTCAAAACCCAACTTGTCAGATTCATATACTGCGTTAGCATTTCGAAGGGAGATTTTAGCTTTTTCAAGCCTAAACTCCGGCTCAGTAGGATCCAACTTGGCGATAACATCTCCTTTCTTGACGAACTGCCCTTCCCGGACATTTACTTCAAGGAGATAGCCAGCCTGTTCTATCACGGCTAGAACTTCAGCGCCAGCTTCAAGTTTACCTGGGGCTTGAATCAAATAATCAAAGCTTTTACGCTCTGCAGTTGCGATATTCACTTCTGTGGCGCCAACTTCGTTTCGAAATGATTCTGTAGGAGCTTCTTCGACCTTTTCCTTATCTTCTTTGCACGCAGAAAATAGGACTATTAAAAAACCGAAAAGTATGAGAGTTGAGTTTTTCATTTAAATAGTAGTTTCAGGTATTAAGAAACTAACTAATTATTCAATCTCAAAGTCTTTATTGTAGAAAGGACGTTAATGATTCTAAAAAACAGGAATTGACTTATCAATTTTCACAAAAGGAGGATTAATAGCATCATCCACAGGACGTAAGCGCATGGTAGGTGGTGGATTATCTCCAAAGTATTCTATAAGCCTATCAATCTCTTCAATAGTTGCCACTTCAATACGCACTTTAGCAATTCCATCATCGAGCAAACCTAATTGGGTGCCCGCGGCTCTAGACAAATCAATAATACGCCTGGAAGTTTTTGGAAGTCTATCGTTGATCCTGACCCAGACAAATTCGCCTGTATCTGGTCTTGTCACTTTGATTCTAGTATCAAAAGGTAAAGTCTTGTGCGCAGCAGTTAAGCTGTCCATGTGAAAAATCTCCCCATTGGATGTCTTTTTCAAATGAAATCTGCGACCATAAAAACTGGCCGTACCTTCCTGAATTAGCAAAGCATCTACAGCCATCTCAGGCTGAGTATACTCTGGTATGAGTGCCGCAACTAAAATAAGAAACCAATTCCACATAGGGTGATATGAATTATCGCCTGCCATTCCAATAAAGATGCCAATTAATGTCATTTATATCAAATGGCTTGCAGCAAGTCTAGCACTGAAGTAACTTAGTTAATCACTTATATAATTATCCGAAATGGTGCCATTAACCATCATTTCTTTGATTTACCAGACGGAAGACCGAAGACGGGTGACCGAAGTAGCGACAATATTAGTGTTAAACATCTATGACGCCACTTTTTGTCTTTTACTAGTTCCATTTCAGATATACTTACTAATTCTTTTTTGATGAAAAGCATGATCAAAATCCTCCACACTGCAGATTGGCATTTGGGAAAAAGACTACAGGAATACTCCAGGCTGGAGGAGCAAAAACTTGTTTTAGAAGAAATCAGAACCATCGCTGATCAGGAAAACGTAGATTTAATCCTACTAGCTGGAGATATCTTTGACACCTTCAACCCCAGTCACGAAGCAGTAGAATTGCTTTACAAATCACTCCGCAGATTGACGAATGGTGGAAAACGACCGATTATCGCCATCTCAGGAAATCATGATAGCACTCAGTTTGTCGAAGCTCCAGATCCACTGGCTCGAGAGATGGGTATTTTTTTCTATGGAAAATATGATACTGTCATCCCAACTGGAAAGCTTGATAATGGTATAGAAATCATAAAAGCTGCAGAAGGTTTTGTGGAAATGAAACTACCTGAAATTGATTTTCCAATTCGAATCATTCTAGCCCCTTATGCCAATGAGGTTTCTATGAAAACCTATCTGGGCGAAGGAGATCGTGAGGAGGAATTCCGCAATCTGATGGGAGCAAATTGGACTAGAATAGCAGATCAGTATTGCGATGAGCAAGGGGTAAACCTCTTTGCAGGACACTTTTTCTTTATGAAAGAAGGAGATAAGCCCGAAGCGGAACCAGAATCTGAGCGACCAATTCTCCACGTGGGTGGAACTCAAGCACTATACACTAGAAATATCCCAGCGCAAATTCAATATGCTGCTTTGGGACATTTACATCGCTATCATGCTGTGGGACACGAACACTGCCCTGTGGTATATTCCAGTTCTCCCCTCGCCTACTCCTTCAGCGAAGCAGATCAGCAAAAGCAAGTAGTGATCATAGAAGCAGAACCGGGAAAACCTGTTACTTATACACCAGTCGGGTTAAAAGAAGGAAGACCGCTGTATCGTAAAACATTCGATAATCTTCCAGAAACACTGACTTGGCTAGAAGAGAATCCTTACTGTTTTGTGGAATTGACCTACGTAACCGAAAGCTCTATCGAAGCCGCAACTCGGAAAGCAATTATGAAAGCGCATGATGGTATCGTGAATTTGATTCCGCAGATCAAAAACCCTTTGGGCAGAGAGAATCAAAGTTTGAAGGTGGAAGATCTGGGAAAAGACATGGAAAGTCTATTCAAGCTGTTCTACGAAAGTGACAAGGGTCAGCAACCAAACGAGGAATTACTCACAATCTTCAAAGAAGTCCTCAGCCAAAACGACCAAGCATGATTCCTATCAAACTTGACATTCAGGGATTGTATTCCTACAAAGAGAAGCAGACCATAGAATTTGATAAGCTCACAGCGGCTGGATTATTTGGGATTTTTGGCGCAGTAGGAAGCGGAAAATCTTCCATTCTGGAAGCAGTCCTTTTAGCCCTTTATGGCAGCACTGAGCGACTTTCTGATCGGGGAGAAAAGAATAGCATGGTCAATCTACAGAGCGATCTACTGCTTTTGAATTTCGAATTCAGCTCAGGCAGAAACAATGCTAAAACCTATTTGGCTCGTTATTCTGCAAAGAGAAATCCGAAGAATTTTGATGACATCAAGCCTGCAGAGCACACTTTCTATGAAAAAGTAGACGGGAACTGGGAGCCTATCGCAGCAAGAGCAGAGGAGATAGTAGGGATGAAAAAGGAACACTTCAAACAGACAGTGATTATTCCACAGGGGAAATTCCGTGAATTCATAGATCAAAAGCCCATAGATCAGGCGAAGATGATGAAGGAGCTTTTTGGTTTGGAGCGATTTGATCTTTCATTTAAAATAGGGATTCTTCTGAAAGCTGTAAAAGAGCAGAAGATCCGTCTCGAAACTCAATTGCAAGGTTTGGAGGATTACTCGGAAGAAATTCTTGTCGAAAAACAGAGTCAATTCGCTGAAATACAAACTCAGGCTGCCGATGCTTCTCAAAAGCTAAAAAGTGCAGAAACAGAAATTCGACTCCAAGAAAACCTGCGAGCTAAAAACCAGCAATTACTAAAGTTCAGAACAGAGAGAGAAAGTCTGAATCTTCAACGCCCAGAAATAGAAAAGCAGCGTCAGTTACATTCCGAATTCATCAAAGCTAAAACCTACCTCCGACCAGTTTGGGAGCAGATTCGTGATACCAGCGCGGATTTAGAAAAGTATAAAGTAAGCGTGATCGATTGTGAGCGTTTCAAAATTGAGTTTGCCAAAGAAGTAGCGGAACTTGAAGAACAGGAAGCCGATCTAAAAGCAAAAAACAAGGAAAGGCCACAGCGCGAAGGCAAAATCCGGGACTTGAAAAAAGTCATTGAAATTCAAACACTAGAAACTCAGCGCGAGCAGGCGAATGCTACGCTGCTCAATTTGCAACCAACTATAGAAATTAAAAAACAAGCTCAAAAAGCCTTAGAAGCAAAAATCGCTGAGTTAGAAAGTGAAGCTGAAAAGATCAGCACAGCAGACAGCTCCGTTTTAGCCAATTTGATGAGTTCGGCAAAAGACTGGAAGCAGGCAGAAAATCAATTGAGTAAAATTCAATTGGAATCAAATGAAATAACTCAGGAAATTGAATTAGTTAATGGTAAAATTGAAGCGCTCAACATCGATATCCCTGCTAATGAAAGTTCATTCGAAACCTGGTTAACTTCTCAGAAAACAATCATTCAAGAACTGGAGAAACATCGCGATCTCTTGATGCAAAAACAAGGACTTGCTGCCCATGTCCATTTGCTTCACAATGGAGAGGCATGTCCACTTTGCGGAGCGCTAGAACATCCGAATCCGCTTGAAGGTGATGCGGAAAATAACTTGGAGCAAAAAGGTCTTCAAATACAGGAAGCCAAATTGCTACTCGATCAGATTCAATCGTCTAAATCCAGGCATAGTGAATTCGCCTTTCATCTAGAAAATCATAAAAAAAGCGCAGGTGCCAAAAGCATTGAATTACAAGAAGCAAAGCAAAATCTCGTCTCTATTAAATCAAGCCTAGCGGAAAGCGGAATAGAGCGGCATGAGGATTTAGTGGCAAAAATCCAGTCTATAGAGCACAGTTCTCAAACTCGAGAAAAACTGCTTCAAGAAGTAAAGTCACTTCGTAAAAACTGGGATTCTGAGCGAATCATAATTGATCAATCCGAAAAAGAATTGCAACAAGCGCAATTAAAGCTGCAATCTGTCCAGTCCAATATTTCCTCCAAAAAAGAAGAAATCAGAGACATGGCTTTCTGCAAGCAGTTTTTTACTAGAGAAACTACTCAAATCCAATCAGCTATAGACAAGGTCGAAAAAGACATTGAGGAAGCACTTCAAGCACTCGAGGGAAAACAAAAGCACCTACGGGAAAAACGCAGCGTGACTGATAAGAACTTAGCTGATCTGATCAATTTCACGCAGCTTCGTGACCAGAGTTCGACAAAGCTAGAAAAGCTAAAGACAGATTTTGAATCGCTCAAAATTCAGCATGGATTCATGGATGAGGAGCGATTAATCCACTTATTCCAGCATTCACTGGATGCGGAGAAAGTAGCTCGGGATATTGCGGACTTTGACCGTAAGCATGACATCGCAGAAAATAGAATTCAGGAATTGGAAACAGAAGAAGGGGTGATTTCTTTTCAAGAAGAAGCATATCAGGAGCTTTCCTCCTCGTTCGAAAACTTAAAAATCAATGCTGAGTCCTTTCAAAAACAAGTTCTTTTGCTCGACAAAGAGATTCAAGAAACTATTAGCAAACTATCCGAAAAGAAGATTCTTCAGGCGGATTTCGCAAAACTTGAAATCAGAGAAAGCTACCTCAAAGAGTTGGACAATATGTTCCGCGGCAGTGGATTTGTGAAGTTCGTGAGTTCCATTTACCTCAAGGAACTGTGCAACACGGCCAATGTGCGCTTTATGAAGCTCTGCAAAAATCAACTAAGTCTGGATATCGATGACAATAATACATTCTGGGTGATTGATTACCTGAATGGCGGTAAGAAGCGTCTGCTTAAAACGCTGTCAGGCGGACAGACTTTCCAAGCATCGCTATGTCTTGCTTTGGCACTCGCTGAGAAAGTAAAAGCGCTCAATCAAGCTGATCAAAGTTTCTTCTTTATGGATGAAGGCTTTGGAGCTTTGGACAAGAATGCACTTCGAGTCGTCTTTGAAACACTCAAGTCACTTCGCCATGAAAACCGAATCGTCGGGATCATCAGTCATGTGGAAGATCTACAGCAGGAAATCGGCGTCTTCGCGAATATAGAACTCGATCCAGAGCGAGGCTCTCAGGTGAGTTATTCCTATTAGATATATTTTTCTTAGTGTACTTAGTAAAATTACTCAGTATATTGAGTAAAATATTTAAAAGCACATCTATTCACTGATTATCAGCTAATTAAAAAATAATTTTTAAGTGAAAAATAGGACTAAAATGGAGTGATATATAGGCAGTTCAAAGCCTTTTTAACTCAAAGGATTGTGAAAGATTTACTTAAAACCATTTATGAAATCAGCTTCCAAAAACTGAGATTAAAGTAAACTCTAATCGATCAGCGGAAATTCGCACCTTTTTTCTGCGTCAATCTGCGGGAACTTCTTATAGACTTTCAGAAAAAAAGACAGCCATACGACTGTCTTTTTAACTATATAAATCTAACACATCCATCTGCAAGAACTCTTCCCAGGGAATTCCGTCCGTACCAACGACAAGTGATTTTTCTGGATGGTAGGTATTAGTGAAGGCATTCATACCTGTCAATCCGCCTACTCTCGAAGTCTTCACTTCTAAAGCAATGATCCGCTTTTTGTACTCCACTATGAAATCAACCTCATCATTCCCTTCTCTCCAATAGTAGATGTGCAACTTTCTCTCTTTGAAGGCCTGATTCACCAAGTGTGCTCCTACTGCTGACTCGACCCAGCGACCCCATGCACGATGATCCTCCTGAAGCGTATCCATAGTTTCATTGGATACTCCTGACATGATTGCTGTATTGTGCACCATGAACTTAGGACTGGAAGAGCGCTTCCGTACTAGATTGGGGCTATATTTCTCCAGTCCACTCAGCAAGCCTGCTTCATTCAGCAGCTCCAGGTAGTTAGCCAGCGTAGTGGTATTGCCTGCATCAGCAAGCTGCCCCATAATCTTGGTGAAGCTAAGAACCTGCCCCGAGTAGGATGACCCAATCTCGAAGAGTCGCTTCATCAGCGCTGGTTTATCCACTCGAGTGAGCATAAGAATGTCTTTCGAAATACTGGTCTCTAAGAGCGCATCCCGCACATAATTCTTCCAGCGATCTTCATCTTCCTTGAGGAGAATCGCTCCTGGATATCCGCCATACCAGATGAATTCTTCTGGTGAAAGACCGAAAGCATCTTTCATTTCTTTGTAAGACCAGTGCCCTAGATAAGTGGACTCGAACCTCCCAGCTAGTGATTCTGTCAATCCTTGCTGAAGCATCAATCTAGACGAACCTAAAAGCACCACACGAATATCACGTTCCTCTGCAGTATCCTTATCCCATTCGGCTTTGACTTGTTCGCTCCAATTATAGATTTTCTGAACTTCATCGATCACCAGAATATATGGCACATCAGGTGTTGTGCTTTGCTTAATGCGCGCATTTTCCCATTGCTGGGCTATCCACAACCTATCCCTCGCTGGTACCGCATCAGCCGCCACCAGCGAATGTGGCCAATTGATATCCTTCATGATCTGACGAATCATCGTAGTCTTACCTACTTGGCGTGGACCATAGATCACCTGGATGAACATTCGAGGCTCATCATGAAGACGTTTTTGTATTTGATTTTTCTCTGATCTCTGGTAACTCATAATATTTACTCTTTAACCTGAGTAAATTTACTCAACATATTGAGTAAATTATAATATCACCTAATATTTATCTTACTATCAATGTGTTACAAAATAATTATTAAGACAATTTTTATTCATTTCAGCTTAAAATTATCCGAAAAATCAAGATTGATTCTTAAGCCGTTATTTTTTGAGCAAAAAAAATCCTCTGACAAACTGCCAGAGGATTTTCGTAAGTAAGAAAACCTATTTACAATATATTTCCATTTACCCAATCAATCTCTTCCTTGCGGATGGTATGATTTGAGTCCTCGAATATTAACAATTTCACTTTTGCACCCATCCTGCTCAGTAGGGTTTCTGATTCTTTTATTCTAGAAAGTGGTACATGAACGTCTTTTTCACTACTTCCAATAAAGACAGGTGTACCTTCAAAATCTCCGGAATACTTCTCTTCCAAGATCCTTTCACCAATCAATCCTCCGGTAAATGCAATAACTCCTCCTAGCTTCTGGGCATTTTGCGCAGCAAATTCAAGACTCAGACAAGCTCCCTGAGAAAAGCCTATGAACATCACATTTTCCGGAGAAATGCCTGCTTCAATTACTTGCTTCCACACTTCTTTGATAGCCTGTAGGGATTTAGCTAAAGCCGAATGATTCGACTCATCTGGAGCCATAAAGCTATAAGGATACCAAGAGCCACCATCGGCTTCTGGTGCTAATAACGCATAATCATCTAGGCTGAGGTATTGTGCAAGCGAAAGAATACTCTCTGCACTTGCACCTCTTCCATGAATGAGAATTGCAGCTTTTTTAGCCTCAGACAAGGGTAAACCTGCTATTTTTATCTTAGTCATATTCTTCAACATTTAACTTTACAGGCGCTAAACTCTCTTCTAGTTTTTTGCGATTTGGCTCAGCCCATTCTGGCAATTTGATCAACTCGCCCAAGTGTGCTTCTTCCTCATCTATGGCAAACCCTGGTTCATCCGTAGCCACTTCGAATAAAACTCCTCCTGGCTCACGGAAATAAATGGATGTAAAGTAGCTTCTATCTTTCACCTCAGTGACCTGATATCCATTTCGCATCAAGATTTCCTGGACTTGAAGTTGTGAAGCAGCATTCTCTGTTCTGAAAGCGATATGGTGCACCGTGCCTGCACTTTGCACACCTCTATTTCCAGATTTATCAATGACTATATCCACAATATCTCCGGGTTTACCTGCTGTGCCATAACGAAATCTTCCATTTTCCTGTCCAATGAAATGATAATCCATATGCTCAGTAAGCAATTTCTCAGTCAAGTCCTTAGCTCGTAGGTTCAAAGTTGCTCCATAGAAACCTTTGATAGAATGCTCAATTGGCACTTGGCCATAAGACCAACCCGCTCTGTCATCCTGATCATTGGCAATCAATTCTATTCCCATACTATCATGGTCTTCGAATCTGATCAATTGATCACCAAATCTTGTCAGGATATCAGAGACTGGTATCCCATATTTTTTCAATCGCTCCATCCAATAATCCAAAGATCCAGAAGGAACAGAGAAGGCCGTATAAGTAACCTCACCAGCTCCCTTAGCTCCCTTACGTGCACCCGCAAATGGGAAGGTGGTAAATACGGTACCTGGCCGTCCCAATTCATCTCCAAAATAGAAATGATAAACACCAGGTGCATCGAAATTAATTGTCTTCTTCACCAGTCTCAGTCCAAGGATTCCGGTGTAGAAATCAATATTTGCTTGAGGGTTTCCAGCTATCGCAGTGATATGATGGATTCCAGTGATTAATGGTTTCATGATTATTGAGGATAGTTTTTAGAGGCAAGCCATGAGCTATACAATCTCATGGCTTGCTAATTTATTGATTGAGAAATTAATCTCAGTTTTCTACTACTTCTTCAACTTGCTTTACAATCTGAACATTCAAGATCAGACGAACTTGATCACTTACTACTACAGATCCTGCTTCAGTCACTGCAGACCAAGAAAGTCCAAATTCTTTTCTGTTTACTTTTCCTTCGATTTCAAAACCAGCTTTAGTTTGTCCATAAGGATCTCCAGCAACGCCTCCAAAATCAACGGAGAATTCAGCTTTTTTAGTTGTTTCTCTCATGGTCAAATCACCAACTAGTTTATAATCTCCACCTTCATTAATGATTTTACCAGAGAAAGTTAATTTAGGGAAATTTGCTGCGTCAAAAAAATCGGCTGATTTCAAGTGATTATCTCTATCCTTCTGGTTAGTATCAATACTGTCGATATTTGCAGAGAAAGAAACTGTTGCTCCCTCGAAATCATCAGAAGAACTTTCAGCAGCTCCTTCAAATTCCCTGAAATAACCTGTTACGGTAGAAATCACCAAGTGTTTTACTTTGAATGAAACTTCAGAGTGTGTAGGGTCGATAATCCATTTTGTAGTACTCATAGCTTTTGTTGTTTTAGTTAAATTTTTATTTGTCTTGATATTAATTGTATATACACGTAATAGGGTAAAATTTTTTAGCCTCTAAGTTTGTCGAGAAGGTCATTCATGATTATAACTTCTTCTTCAGATAAATTGATGACTTGAGTATTAAATCCTTCCATGTGAACCTGTAAATCATTCAGTATTTGAAGTCCTTTTTCGGTAATTAAAATATCCACTTGACGACGATCACTTGGACACTCTCTTCTCTCTAGCAACTCTTTAGCTTTCAACTTATCTACCAAACGACTAGCATTTGACATTTTGTTCAGCATTCTATCTTGAATAGAAGAAACCGTAGTCGGAACACCGTTTTGTCCTCTCAGGATTCTTAGCACATTGTATTGCTCCGGTGAAAGATCAAAGGGCTTTAGAATACTATTTTGCGCAGTTACTAAATAACTGTGTGTGTAAAGAAGATTGACCACTAATTTATTATATGGGTCTTTGAACTCCTTCTGCTTGATTGCTTCTTCTAGACTTCCCATATCTTTTGTTATTGTATTTAATGTATATACATATAAATATAGCAAAAGGTTTCAACTGATTAGCTTTTTTCTAGAAATAAATAAAAAAAGACCTCAAAAGAGGCCTAAGTGAACAAAATCAGGTATAAGATAAAGGAATTAACTTCTATCAACCAGCCAATCGCCTATTAGCCGATTGACCTCTTTAGGCTTTTCTATGCTACTACTATGACCAGCACCTGGAATCCTATGCAATCTTGCCCTACCGATGCTCATTTGTATAAACTTAGCTTTAATAGGTTTAGTAGCCACATCTTCATCACCTACAATCACCATGGTGGGACAGGAAATATCTCCAAGTTCATTTTCAATTCCCTTTCTATAAATCACACCTTCAACTGCCCCAGTAACGCTCCTTTTGTTTGATTTCAACTGAGATTTCCAGAAATCTATTTTCTCTGAATTTATGGGATCATCAAGCCAGCTTTCCGCAAACATAATTTTCATGACCTTATTGGCAACTGGAGGAATTACACCAAGCCATTTCACTATACCGTTAAGGGTTTTGTATTTGGGAAGATTCTCTACCGGTTCAGAGTTAGCAGAAGTCTCCAAGAGAATAAGGCTTTTAATAAGTTTTGGAAATCTAGCAGCAAGCCTCATCCCAATAAATCCTCCCATAGAAAGCCCAACAAAATGCACTGGCCCAGCACCCAATTCTTTGATCAATTCTGCTGCATCCTCTGTAAGTGTATCCATATCAAATGGTCCCGTCACCTCACTTTGTCCTTGTCCTCTATGATCGTAGGCAATCACACGAAACCGCGGCTGGAGGAATTCAATTTGATCAGCAAACATCTTATGGCTCCAAAGTAAGCCATGTGAAAAGAGGATCGTTTCTTCCCCCTTGCCTTGATCAGTGTAGAAAATATCGACTCCGTTTACTTTAATTTGGGGCATTCTATGCTATGTTTTCGAGTAATCAGTCAACTGGACTGTGAAAGCTCTATTATAAAAATCTGTTTACCAATCCAAACCTGGCTGTGTGATTGTAAACCCTTCTTCAGCTTTATGTTTGTCTACTATCGCCTTTACATCTTCCAATAGCTTTTTGGCATCATATACTATCCCATCCTTCACAGTGTACTTTACACCACCTACGCGTATTGGATTGTTATTTTCATCAATTCTGATGGCTCCGGTTCCGTATAGAACTTTAAGGTTTTGAAGTGGATTTTCCTCAAGAATAACAAAGTCAGCCAACTTTCCTACTTCCACAGAACCTATTTCCTTTTCCATCCCAAGTAATTCAGCACCATAGAGTGTTGCTGAGCGTAGTACTTCCAGGGGATGAAAACCGGCCTCTCTGAGAAGTTCCAGTTCACGTATATAGGCAAAACCATAGAGCTGATAAATAAACCCAGAATCAGAACCTGCTGTCACTCTGCCTCCTTTATTCTTGTATTCATTTACAAAAGTCATCCAAAGCCTGTAATTCTCTTTCCACTGAACCTCTTCCTCCGTCGTCCAATCAAACCAGTAGGAACCATGAGATTGGCGACTGGGCGCGTAGAATCGCCAAAGCGAAGGTAAAGTATATACATCATGCCACTCAGCTGTACGCGCTCGCATCATGTCACGATTGGCTTCATAGATATTAAAAGTCGGATCAAGTGTAAAATCCAACTCAAGCAATTCATTCATCACCTTATTCCAATGCTCTGACCCAGGCTTAGCGGCCTGCTTCCAAAGTTTTCCTGCTTCACCGAAACGATGCTGCTCATTTTGATAATTATAATCCAGTCTAAAATCCTGAATCGTACGATTTTCAAAAAGTGCCTCTGGCAAACCATACCAATGCTCCATGGAAGTCAGACCAGCTTTTGCTGAATTCATCACATTCCAACGAGCTACCTCCATCTGCTGATGATGCATGGCCGAGCGAAGTCCAATTCTCTTGTTTTCAGAAATGGCAGCTTCCATGACCTCGGGATTGGCTCCAAAAAACTTAATCCCATCTGCTCCTTTTTTAGCATTCTCATTCACCCAAGCTTTGGCCTGGTCTGCGGTAGTAATTGGAGCTTTTGCTCCTTGCCCGAAGCTCGTATAGGCAAGGATTCGAGGAGCAGTAATTTCATTGGCAGCTGATCTTTTCTTTTGATCAAGCACCCAATCCAATCCATTCCCTGCTGAAGGGTCTCTAATCGTCGTGATTCCGTGAGCCATCCAAAGCTTGAATACATATTCAGCTGGTGTACCCTGACCGCTACCTCCTATATGTCCGTGAGAATCTATAAATCCGGGAAGTAAATAGTGTCCTTCTAATTCATATACTTTATCATCTGGACCTGCTTTTGGTCTGCGATTCTCATTGATAGGCATTCCAGGATAGCCCACTACTTGAATTTGGGAAATTCTATTTTTCTCTACTACAATATCTACAGGTCCCACAGGAGGAGCACCCGTACCGTCAATCAGGATCACTCCTCTCAAAATCAATCGCCCATATTGACCATCTCCTTCGTCACGATCAGGAGCAGATTCTATTTGAGAAAAAGAAGAAAAGGAAAGGTATAAGCCAAAAATGGCAAGGAGTAAAAGTCTTTTTTTCATAATGCTGAGGCCTTATTAAGCTCAATAAGTTAATCCAAAAAACCACAACAAAAAACAGAAAAAGGGATGAGCTGCAAGCACAAAAAAAGCCCTAAGGAAATTTCCAAAGGGCTTTTGAGGATTGTTGGTGGTATTTTATAAATCCTTAAACTTCTCCATAATATCTTCAGAGATTCCAGTAAAGGAATATCCTCCATCGTGGAAGAGGTTTTGCATAGTTACTAATCTAGTGTAATCAGAGAACATCGTTACGATATATTCTGCACAGGCTTCAGCCGAAGCATTTCCCAATGGAGAAAGTGACTCAGCAAAATTGTAAAAGGAATCAAATCCGCCAATCCCATTTCCTGCAGTTGTTTTGGTTGGAGACTGAGAGATAGTGTTTACTCTTACTTTCTTAAGCTTACCAAATCTATACCCATATCCACGTGCGATGCTTTCAAGCAAAGCTTTGGCATCAGCCATATCTGTGTAGAAAGGGAAAACTTTTTGTGCAGCGATATAAGAAAGACCTACGATCGATCCCCACTCATTCATCACATCTTGTTTCTCGGCTACTTGCATCATCTTGTGAAAAGAGATTGCAGACACATCGTAAGACTTCATCGCCCAATCGTAGTTTAGATCTCCATAAGATCTTCCTTTTCTGATATTTGGAGACATCCCGATGGAATGTAGAATAAAATCAAAGTTTCCTCCAAGATATTCTTTAGCCTCTGTATAAAGCTTCTCGATATCTTCTGTGCTTGTAGCATCGGCAGGAATTACGATAGTATCACATTCCTTCGCAAGCTCATTGATAGCACCCATACGCATTGCAATTGGCGCATTGGTCAATACAAATCTTGCTCCTTGCTCTTTCGCTTTAAGCGCTGTTTTCCACGCAATTGAGTTCTCGTCAAGAGCACCGGTAATGATTCCCAGTTTTCCTTTTAGCAAATTATCTGGCATATAGCTAGGGGGTTATTTTCAAAAATATTGCCCAAAAATAGGAAAAAATAATCATTCAAGCCCCGAAATTGATGTAATGCACGAATTACCGACGTAGTAACTCTTTCGCGCTTTCGATAGCAGATACAGACGGTGAAGCTCCTGAGATCATTTTTGCAAGCTCTAGCACGCGCTCTTCTTTATCGAGTAACTTTATCTTACTCACGGTTTTCTCAGAAGAATTATCTTTGAAAACATAATAATGAAGATCTCCTTGGCCTGCCACTTGAGGCAAGTGGGTAATGCAAATCACTTGATGTTTCTTCGAAATATCCTGCATCATCCCAACCATTTTTAAGGCTACTTCACCTGAAATCCCAGTATCAATCTCATCAAAAATCAGCGTAGGCATTGCCATCTTATCTGCCATCAAGTATTTAATAGCAAAAAGCAATCTGGAAAACTCGCCTCCAGAAGCCACTTTCTTCAACGGCTGAGGAGAAGATCCTTTGTTTGCAGAAAACAGCAATTCGATCTCATCCATTCCATTAGCAGATGGCTCTATGGATTTATGTTCCATCACTACTTTGGAATTCTCCATCCCTAATCCTCCGAGTAAATTCTCCAGAGAACTCTGAAAATCTTTGAAGCTTCCCTGTCTTTTTTTGCGAAGTATCTTTCCTGCATCTGCCACTTTCACTCTGCTTTCTTCAAGCTCTTGTTTGGCTTTGGCCAGCGTTTCATCTAGATTTTGAACTTGAAACACTTTATCCGCCAGCTCTCTTTCCAGCTCCATCAACTCTTCTACTGACGCTACTCCATGCTTCTTCTGAAGTTGGTAGATTTTGCTAAGCCTATCTCTGATTTCATCCAATCGCTCAAAGTCAACTTCTACCCTACTATCTTCATCACCAAGCGTCTCTTCTATGTCTTTCAATTCAATATTTACAGCCTGAAAACGCTCTTTCAAGGAGGCAAATACATGTGCCAATCGCTCTAGAGATTGCATCCCATGCTGCACTTGAGACATTCCTTGAATGATTCCGAATTGCTCATCCTGGAAAAGATTAAGCATTTCACTAATCTTTAGCTTAATTTCTTCGGCATTCTCGAGAATCTCCTGAGTGGATTCTAATTCTGTTTGCTCATTTTCCTTCAAGCCTAAAATACTCAATTCTTCCAATTGAAATTGATTGAAATCAGCTTCCTTTTGCAGTTCAATGGCTTTTTTACTTAGCTCATTGAAAGTCTTTTGTGTCTTTTGAAAAGTCTTAAAATCCGCTTTATACTTTTTGATTTCCTCCTGAGTCTGAGCAAATGCATCTATTAAGCTAAGCTGATAACCTCCTTCCCCCAGTTGCAACGTGTCATGCTGGGAATGTACATCCATCAAAAAGCTTCCTAGTGACTTCAGAGCATCCAAAAGCACTGGGGTGTCATTCACAAACGAACGGGATTTCCCGGCAGGGCTAATCTCCCTACGTATGATACAAGTAGGCTCATAGTCTAGCTCCACCTGATCAAAAAATTCCTTCAAACCATAAGTAGCCACATCAAACACTCCTTCGATGACACACTTTTTATCGGCATGAAACAAGACCTTAGTATCTGATCTATTTCCCAGAAGCAAACCTACAGCACCAAGCATAATAGATTTCCCCGCGCCAGTTTCGCCAGTAATCATACTTAGTCCTGAACTAGGCTGCATGTGCAGTTGGTCAATCAGAGCATAATTAGAAATGCTAAGAGATTTGAGCATGGTAAAGATTTCGTTTGGGCAAAACTAAAAAATCGAGCTTAGCTTTTCAGCAGCTCATTATACTTTCTCGCATTATTAGGATCAATTTCCAAAAGTAACTCGACAATTTCTGTCCGAATCTCAAGAGAAGCATTTTTCATGATTGAGGTAATCTCATCACTTTTGGCATCCATAAATGAAATAGTAAATATTCCATTTGGTTGGGTTTTATTAGCTGATGCCAAAATCCGAACTGCTTCAAGAATATTGGCATAGGCCTCATCTGGGCGAATTTGCAGAATATCTAATCCTTGTCGATGATACAAATAATAGGCATCTCGAATCACCGAAAACACAGAGGATATATAAATATCGTTGTTTAAAGAATAGCGATTACGACGGTCCGAAGTACTCTGCACCCATCCAGGTCTACCTGATTGCTGTGCGTTATTTACAATATCATTTGCTGCCGCAAAGAATTCGCTACCTCCACGACTTTCGAAGGTATCATAATCCAAGCCCAATGCTATTTGCGCATAAAATGCCAACAGTGAACTGATATTATTCAAATAGGTGAATCGGTTGAACTCAAGGGGTTGAGATTCTATGTAGTCAAAACTCCAGTTTCTATCGGCAAAATTAAAAACCAAGCTTTCGTAATTAGTACCGTACACAGGCCTTACAGTCTGAATCTGTACGGTTGCATTATAAGTCCCGACTTGCGGTACATCGTTAATTGTGATCAGTAGGTTTCCTTTGATCCGTTCCTCAGGACGAAATTCATCAGAAGTCCAAGATCTACCATTTAGAAATTGCTCAAAACTGGTTTTCATCTGGCTAAATACATTCGTATTTTGAATTCTAGCACGATCACTATTAATGATCACAGTGAAATTCAGCTCTTGAGAAAAGCTGAAAAAAGAATTGCAAAAGAGGAGGAGTAGGAAAATCCCTTTTTTCATGTGTGTGAATTTATCTTTCAAAGGTCTTCCCCCCGATAATTATCGGGGCTATCAGGAGGAATCTCGCATACGAACAATCATCTGTCCGTGTGTTGCTTAGAGCATGCTCGATTTCATAGTCTTAAAAATAAGGAAATATCTATCCTCAAACCCAAACTGGGATATTTTTGATTTGATCTAATATAAGATCTGCAATCTGATTTTTTGGAGCGACCTCAGATTGTACTGACAATCCAGAGGCATGGAATATGTGCACTTTATTAGTATCCAGCTGAAATCCTGCACCAGAATCCCTCATTGAATTAAGCACTATAACATCAAAGTTCTTCTTAGATAGCTTCACCTGAGCATTTTGAGCTTCATTCTCCGTCTCCAAGGCAAAGCCTACATGAACTTGATTTGGCTTTTTCTTGGCTCCTAAGCTAGCTGCGATATCGACGTTTTTTATTAATGAAATTGTAAGCGACGTGTCACTTTTTTTGATTTTCTCCGGAGCAATTACTGCTGGGGCATAATCTGCTACTGCTGCTGCAAAAACACAAATATCCATTTGATCGTGGAGTTGAGAAGCAGCTTCATACATTTCCCTTGCTGACTTTACGTCTTTCCAGTGAAAATTCTCCTTATTCACTTTCAATGAAATAGGTCCTGAGACGACAAAGACATCAGCACCTCTGGAAAGAAAGGCATCTGCAAGAGAAAGCCCCATTTTACCACTAGAATGATTGCTAATGTATCTCACTGGATCAAGTGCTTCCTGAGTCGGCCCCATAGTGATCAATACCTTTTTTCCACTGAAATCAGTATTGCCAGCAAAAAACTCTTCGACTCTCGAAGTAATATGCTCAGGCTCCATCATTCGGCCTTGACCGGACAAGCCACTCGCTAATTCTCCTGATTCAGCATCAAGAATAATATTCCCGAAAGACTCTAATTTTCTAATATTGGACTGTACCGAAGGATGCTGATACATATCCAAATCCATTGCTGGGGCTACCATTACAGGACATCTTGCGGATAAATAAGTTGCAGAGAGCAAATTATCACATAGACCATTGGCGAATTTAGCCAAGGTATTAGCGCTGATTGGCGCTACTAAAAATAAATCAGCCCAAAGTCCTAGCTCTACATGGTTATTCCAAACTCCTGTTTCATCCTTTTGAAATTGGCTTAAAACTGGTCTTTTGGAAAGTGTAGCTAGTGTGAGCGGGGTAATAAAATCAAAAGCAGAAGTGCTCATAATGAGTTGCACTTCTGCTCCTGCTTTAATCAGTAAACGAGTAAGAAAGGCGGACTTGTAAGCAGCAATGCTACCTGTCACTCCTAATATAATTTTCTTACCCTTCAGGCTCATAATTATTCGCCTGTAGGTTCTTCTGGAAATCTATAATAAATTTTATCTTCTATGAATTCTTCCAATGCAAGAGCACTTGGCTTTGGCATTCTTTCATAAAACTTAGAGATTTCAATTTGCTCTTTATTCTCAAATACTTCTTCCAAGTTATCGACTGTAGAAGCGAATTCGGAAAGCTTTGCATTTAGCTCTTCCTTCAATGTATTCGAGATTTGCTTTGCTCTCTGTCCTACGATATGAAGAGACTCATAGATATTACCGGTTTTATCGGCGATTTTATCAAGATCTCTTGTAATGATGGATGGATTAACTGCCATATTCTTATTTGATTATATTTCTATTTATTATCTACTTTTTCTAAAGGCTTATTCTCTAACTCTTTGGCTTTTTGCTCAGCTAAACGATCAGCATATTGCTTTTTCAAAACTGCGTGCTCTTCAAGTTCTACTTTGGCTTCGGCCTCAAATTTCTGAACTTTCTCAGTAAAGGCGCTGCTTGGATACCTACGATAAAACGTAGTAGCAAAGGCCAATGCATCTTTCAATCTCTCTTCTTTTTTAAGAAATGCACTGTTTTCAGCATATCCAGTACTCACTTCCACTAGTTTGTAAGCAAGCTCTTCATTATGCTTACTTTCAGGAAAATCCTTGGCAAAGTTTTGAAAGTTTATAATACAAGCTCTATAAAAATCACCCGGATATAGACCATCTTTCAGTCTATAATACATGGATGATTCCATGTAAGCCTTTTCTTCAAATCTACCTTGCAAATCAATTAGCATCTCCATCGCCCGCTCATAGCTAGCCGATGCAGGGAATTTGGTCACAAACTGTTGAATAGCTGCAACCGCTTCCTGAGAACTTTGTTGATCAAGATTTGCATCAGGAGCATCCAAGTACAGAGAATAGGCATTCATAAATAAGGCTTCCTCTGCCAATGGACTCCTATTGTATGTTCTATAGAAATTACTGAAATATCCAGCAGCCTCAATGTATCTCTTAGTCTTGAAATGGCAATTGGCATAATTATAATCAGCCAACTCAGCCTTCTCACTACCTCTAATCACAGGCAAAACCTTGTCATAGAGTATAATAGCCTTGTTGTATTCTCCCTCCTGATAATATTTATTTGCTCCTGCATAAAGCTCCTCCCAGTTAGTGCTTTTCTCAAGCTTGTTAAATGGGCCACAAGAACTTGCAGCAAGTATGATTATTAGTAATAGAATGGATTGTACGCGCATTTTCATTTTCAAGACCGCAAATATACGGGATAATTATTCGGATTCAAATGGATGAGGACTGTATAGTCAAGTCTTACTTCTTGACAACGAGCTTCTTGGTCACAATATTCTTATTGTCCAAGAAAAGGGTGTAGAAATAAATCCCTGGATTGAAATCTGACACATTAATTGGCAGTGTATTTCGCTCTGGATCAAGCTCATAATCAGCTATTGGATTGCCGATGAAGCTATTTATAGAAATTCTCGCTTTAACAGACTTGTTCTTAAAGCTGTAATCAAATTGAGCCATTCTTACACTAGGGTTTGGATAAACATCACTAAGAATGATATCCTTATAGTCAAATTCATCAACTTTAATGGCAGGATCATCGACTTCATACCTAGCTTCAACGACAAACAGGTCTCTAAGATTGCTTTCATTTACAAATGACAAATCGAAAGAACCTCTTGTCTCAACTATCCCCATTTCGAAATCGAGATACAAATCTGTCAACAATTCACCAGGCTCTAAAGTCAGCTTGATTTTCGCAAGGTCTTTTTTAGGATCGTAACACTGCTCTCCGATGCATATTTTCACCCGTTGGGAAGAACCTATATTGCCTCGAAGACTTTTAAGAAGATAAGTTTTGACTTGGTTAGTTTCGTTTTGAAGAATTACTGTTTTACGTTGAGTAGACCCTAAATCTCCACGAAATTCTAATCCCTCACTCAACACACGCACCTGTTGTGCTTCCGTAATTAGCGGAACCAATAGCCATAGCCATGTAAAAAGTATGAGTAATAGTTTCATGTAGAGTTTTAATCGATACGCCTTCAGTATTTGTAACTGTATTCAATATACGGACAAAAATAAGCCAATGGCTACTGAAACTGAGAAAAATGCGGTTAAAATCTGTTAACCTTTTTAAAATTTTTTCATACTACGTACGTTGCTCCACAAGCTACCACCCGAAAAATGACTACGTATCTTTTTTTTCTGGCTTCCAACCGCGTTTTTCTAGTGACTTTAGGATTTCTTCATCTGTTGGAAGGGTCAGTTCAATTTCAGGCTCATTAAACAAGTTATTTGCATTAGGATCAATTTCTTCTGGTTTTCTCCATGCATTAATCTGCTCCATCCCTGGCCGCTCTTCAAATCTCCAAATAAAACCTTCAAGCCTAGAATTCTCCTCATTGACTAACTGAAATGGCGTGAACTTCCCGTCTGGCTTTATTCCGTAGGTAACTCGCTGTATTGCGCCATCCTTGAACCGTAGTTTTATATTGGCGCTTAGTGTCTTATTGATTCCCTGAGAAAGCGTATCTGCCTGCAGAGCAAAGTACAATGACTCTCCATTCCCATCGATGTCAATTTTATCCATTTGACCATCTTTAAAATACCCCACCATGGTCCGGCCTTTCATCTGATTGAAATTCACAAGTGTGTCTTGAGTGATCACAAACACTTTGTCCTTCATTAACACACGATCCAACTCCTCATTGGCCAGGTAAAAAACCATGCTGTCGGCTGTGATCTGGCTTTTTTGATTCCACATCACAGGGTCTTTGAAAAGCTGAATCGAGGAATCAGAATAATTGTAAACCAGTGAATCTGAAACACCCGCCAAGTCAGTTTTTACCAATTTAATAGATCGAAAAGCCAGAAGATATTTCATGGAATCAGCCTCTCCATCCTGAGAAATCAAGGTATCGGAAGCCATATACAAGGTGTCTTTTTCAAAATACTTTCTCACCAATGCATTTCCATGCACCAAACTATACTTGCGCTCCTCCCAGTATTCTCCAACATCACCAAAAATCTCAACCTTCCGCTCCTTATTAAGGACACTCACATCCTCCTTCCCCTCATAGTAAGCGTCTAACTCACTGTAATACAGTTCTTTTGCCTTTATTCTACTGGTTTCCGTTTCTACAATCCCGTCATAAAACGTAAACTTTTTTGCCTGAGTATTATAAAAACTACCATTTTGTGCATCAAGCGTATTGCCGTCTTTGGAAATCAAATTAGTCAAGCCTTTTGTTTCCGCCGTCTTCGGGATGGTCATATAAACCAGGTCGTTGGTTTTCATTGTATAATCAGGGTTGACTAGCACCACATCCTTCTTAAATGTAATCTTCTCGATATTCACCTCGTAAGTACCTCGCTCGCTGGTAAGCACATTTACAGAGTCAACTACTTTCCCATCGTTATAGTAATATGCAATATTTCTCGCACGGTCATAATCCAGGTACTCAGTAGTTAGCGTGGTTTTTTGGTTTGTGAAAACTACGTGATTTCTAAGCTTCGCCATCTTGGTATTTCCATCGTACTCAGCGTATGCACTAGTAGTCTGCACAGGATCCTTTTGGTCCACTATCCTCACATTGCCAAACAGTCGGGCTTTATTTTCTGCTCTAAAAAAATGGGCAGAGTCGCAATAAATCAACGTTTGCTGATGTTTCATCTCCACTGATCCCAACAACCTTTCATATCCCTTATTCCCATCACCACCTAGTTCATCTGCTTTGTTAATCCCCAAAATGGATTTTTCCTGTGCTTGAGATGAAAAGGATACGACCCAAAAAGTGAGTAGTAAAATAGAAATACGAAATAAGGCTGAAGTCATAGCTGCACGAATGTGGACAAAATTAGTAGAAAATGATATTTTTGGTCAATGGTTGAAGCTTTTATCCGGCATATCCGGAACAAAACAATTTTAGATCCCTCCAAAACCTACCTATTGGCAAGCAGCGGCGGTATAGACAGTATGTGCCTAGGCAATCTTCTTACCAAAGCGGAAATCCCTTTTGAGATAGCTCATGTTAATTTTCAATTACGCGGTAAAGACAGCGATGAGGACGAAGAATTTCTAAGAAAATGGGCGCAATCCTATGGTAAAACATTCCATGTCTATCATGCTGACACATACACTTTCGCATCTGAGAGAAATATCTCTACGCAAATGGCAGCCCGAGAGATTCGTTATGAATGGTTTGAAAAACTAAGAGCAGAGCGAAAATTGGATGGAATTATTCTGGCTCATCATGAAGACGATCAGATTGAGACCATTTTCCTGAATCTGCTTCGAGGCACTGGCATCGAAGGTATTTATGGAATGGCCGAGCGTAGAGGCTGGTTGATCCGTCCTCTTTTACCTTTTGGGCGACAAGATATTCTAGATTATGTACTTGGGAATCAAATCGAATGGAGGGAAGATAGTTCTAACGAAAAGACCGATTACAAACGCAATAAGCTCCGTCATATTAGTTTACCGGCACTTTACGCCACGGCTGACGATGCGAAGTCAAATTTGCTCAACAGTTTCGCTAGGCTAAAAGACACCGGAAAGGCTTTTACAGCGCTTTTTGACAATTGGAAAATGGAAAAGGTCAAAGAAATTGATGGACTTCATTTTGTTCAATTAGCTGATATTATGAGAACCACTGGCGCAGCTTCTCTACTCTACTTTTGGTTGCGCCCCTACGGCTTCAATTCCGAACAGGCGCAGGATATATTGGAAACATGCCAATCTGGCGATTCGGGGAAATTATTCGAAAGCTCAAGTCATCTACTCAATCTTGACCGTGGTCAACTTATTTTGGCCCCAACTCCTGTAGATTTTAATACTATCTTAATTTCTGAAAATGACATTGACTTTACATTGCCTGAAGGCAGGTATGAAATCCTAAAACTTGATGGAAAAGAAGATCTGGATAAAACTAGACTAAATGCCATGCTTGATATGGAGAGACTTAATTTCCCTTTAGAAATTCGAACTTGGCAAGAAGGTGATCGATTTATCCCCCTTGGTATGAAAAACACCAAGAAAATCTCCGACTTTTTAATAGATTTGAAAATACCAGTAGTGAAAAAACATGCCGTGAAAGTATTACTTTCAGAAGGAGAAATAGCCTGGGTAATTGGTTTTAGAATTGCTGATTGGGCGAAATCAACAGCAGCAACCCGAAAATTACTTTATCTAAAAAAACGATAAGAAATGCGTAATCCATTTTCTAAAACATACACTGAGTCAGAAGAAAAAATGTTCGAGTTTCTTGGGCAAATCAAATTCTTTGAGCGCTTGAAAAACAAAGAAATGATTCGATTCATTCCGGCGATGCATCATAGAAAATATGTGAAAGACGAAGTTGTTTTCTTTAGTAAGGATCCTAGCCAAGCTCTTTATCTAGTTCAAAGTGGAAATATTTCCCTTACTATAGACATCAAAGACAATTTCGAGACAATACTAGACGTCAAGAGAGGTGAAGCTTTTGGAGAAAACTCTCTGCTCGAAAATACCAAGAGAACATACACTGCGCTAATTGTCTCGGACGAGGCGGAATTAATCGTAATCCCTCACTTTGCCATTCAGGAGGTTTTTGACAGCAACCCAAAGATCAAAGCAAAAATGATGACTTCCCTAGCAGAATACTATAACCTGAATAATCAGCGTCTTTTCCGTTCATATAGAGAATCGTTTGGGTTCTTTAGTCTCCGCCAAATGTTTGAATAATAACATTCAAACACCTAATCTCACTTTTGTTAAAAAACAGTAATTACTTCCAAAGTATTCCGGGCTCAATTTCGAATCCTAGGCATTGTTTAATAACTTAGCGCCGCTTTTTAACGCAACATATTCATATAAAAATTTATAAATCTAATGAGCAAAGTAACCGTAGTAGGAGCTGGTAACGTAGGCGCAACTTGTGCCGATGTATTAGCTTATCGCGAAATCGCTGAGGAAATTGTACTAATTGACATCAAAGAAGGCGTAGCTGAAGGTAAAGCACTTGACATCTTCCAAAAGGCACCTATCAACCAATACGATAGCCGCACCACTGGAAGCACTAATGATTATAGCAAAACTGCTAATTCAGATGTGGTAGTAATCACTTCTGGCCTTCCTCGTAAGCCAGGCATGACTCGTGACGACTTGATCGAAACCAATGCAGGTATCGTGAAGTCTGTGACTGAAAATGTAATCAAGCATTCTCCAAATGCAATTATCATCGTGGTTTCTAACCCACTAGATGTAATGACTTATCAAGCTCATATCACTGCAGGTATCTCCAGAAATAAAGTAATCGGTATGGCTGGTATCTTGGATACAGCTCGTTACAGAGCTTTCCTTGCTGAAGAGTTGAACGTATCTCCAAAGGAAATCCAGGCGATCCTAATGGGAGGTCATGGTGACACGATGGTTCCACTTCCTCGTTACACTACAGTAGCTGGTATCCCAGTGACTGAATTGGTAGCTAAAGACAAGCTTGACGCGATCATCGAGAGAACGAAATTCGGTGGCGGTGAGCTAGTGAAGCTAATGGGTACTTCTGCTTGGTATGCTCCAGGAGCTGCTGCTGCGCAAATGGTGGAAGCGATCCTGAAAAATCAAAGAAGAGTATTCCCAGTTTGTATCAAACTAGAAGGTGAATACGGTATCGACGATTGCTACCTAGGTGTACCAGTTATTCTTGGCAAAAACGGTGTTGAGAAAGTATTGGAACTAGATCTAAATGCTGAAGAAAAAGCACTTCTTGAGACTTCTAGAGGTCACGTGAAAGAAGTGATGGAAGTTTTGAACAAACTAGGTAAGTAATCCTAGTACATTTATATATCAGACCTGAGATTCTCTTTCTTTAGCGAGGGTTTCTTAGGTCTGATTTTTGTAATATGCCGTCTGAATCATCCTTGAGCCTGTGAAGATCTGGAAAAGCCTACTTATACTTTTTATCACCATTCTCCTAGTTGGAGGTGGATTCTGGATCTACAAATCATACTTTTCTTCACGTCAAGTCAATAGCTTAGAGGTCATTAGCCAAAATGCAGTTTTTGTTTTTGAAACTCATGAAGGCGCAGAACAGTGGAATTCAATCGTCGATGATCCCATCTGGCAGATTTTAAAAACTTTCCCGGCATTTCAACGATTATCAGATCAACTCATCACTTTAGACAGTCTAAATGGTGGTTCTGGAAAAATAGCCAAATCCCTCAACAATCAGCAAGCCACTATCAGTCTTCATTCTACTGGCATTGAGACTTTCGAAATACTTTTTACCCTAAATCTTAATCCTTCAACGGCTACCAATTTCATTGAGGAAATTAAGTCACGTATCCCTTCAGGATCTCGATTTCAACCCAGAAAATATTCTGATCAAGACGTATTAGAATATTACGATTCAAACAACGACCGACTTTGGAGTATCTCTTTACTAGGAGACCTAGCCGTCATCTCCTCCTCTTCCTTCCTAGTGGAAGAAGCTATCCGCTTCTTTGTCAATGAGGATCAGCAAAGTTTTTACTCACTTGTTAAGTCCATCCCATACAATTCAGATGCACAAGGTAGACTTCTGCTTTCTGGCAAAGGACTGGGTAGCCTACTGAAGGGAATAAGTGGACAAAGAGAAAGCACGGCAATTTCAAGCTTAGAGATAATGCCTGGTGTAGTTGCGCTAGACTTAATTCTGGAGGAAAACCAGATGGTTTTCAAAGGACCAGTACTTTATGAAGAGAATATAAATTTCACACCTTCGATTCAAGCCAATTTCACCGCTTTTGAGGAAGTCATCTCCAACCGGACGCTAGCTATCACCCAGATCAACTTAGAGAGTATTTACGAAACACAAAAAATCACCAATCGAGCATTTACAGCAAGAGCTACTTTTAGCGGTGATATACAGCGCAAGCTTCTCGACAAAGGTTTCTTGGATAGCTTCACTGGAGAGTTGTATTTGCTTGATTTAGAAAATACCGGCGGTGTAGATCAAAATCTCGCCTTACTCACACGAACCCGGGATATCGATCTTGCCATACAGCAACTCAAAGAATTTCAAGCAAGTGAAAGTGATGAGGGGTCAGACTTCTACTCAGGACACGAGATACTTTACTTTTCAGAAGAAGATTTTCCTGCACATTTATTTGAAGGGAAATTCCCGGGCTTTGGACAAACCTTTATTACTTCAGAAAATGATGTGCTGATTTTCACCAATTCCCAACAAGCCATGAAGCTGATGTTGGCGGACATTAATTCTGGGAGCACTTGGGGCAAATCATCCAAAGCACCTGAAGCTAAAAAGGACTTGAGCCCAACTTCAGGCTTCAGCCGCATCTATTTGACAGATCATATTTGGGATACTTGGACTGAAAAAGCTAATCCTTCCTGGAGCTCTTTCCTTCAGAAATACTCCGAAGCTTTCCTGTCTTTCCCTTGGGTTTCCTTCAAAATCAATCAACTCCAAGATAGAACTGAGGCAACCTTAAACTTCCCCTATGACGGACAATCCAAACCAACCATAGAAACAACCGATGCAATCTCATTGCAGCCAAGCAACCGAATATCCTTTGATCAGCGGCTAATCTATGGGCCAAAGTCTATTATTAATTATCAAGACAACACCGAAGACCTGCTCGTTCAAGATCAAAATAATGTACTGCATTTGATCAACTCTGCGGGGCAAGAAGTGTATTCTGTCCCTCTTTCTGGTCCGGTCGTGTCGGATGCTTTCCAAATTGATTACTACAAAAACTCAAAACTTCAGGTTTTGGTGGCAACAGCTGATAAGATATATGGAATTGATAGGCTCGGAAGCTCCTTGCCTGGCTACCCTTTTGGGGTAAATAACGAAAATATCAATCATCTAAATCTGGTAGATTATAGCAATTCAAAAGACTACCGTTATTTCATCAGCACCGCCGAGGGCAATTTATATTTACTAGACAAAACAGGTGACAGATTGGAAGGCTGGGATCCAAATCGAATAGGCGCCAAAACAATTGGAGCACCTGCGCATTACCGAGTGCCTGGCAAAGGTGATTACATGGTCGCTTTGACGGAAAACGGAAATCTGCAGCTTTTCAATCGCAGAGGCGAAAGTCAATCGGGTTCTTCTGTTAAACTAGGTGATTCTTTCGCTTCTAGCTTGATCGCATGGAGTGATCCAAAGTCTCGCTCAACGCAGCTCGTAGGGATTACTAAAAATGGCGAGGTCATTCACTCTAATTTCAACGGAGAAATCAGCTATAGAAATCAGCTGATCAAAAATGACCGTGACAGTGAGTTCCTATTGGTTCCTGATCAGAAGCAAAATGACTTTGTTTTTATTTCCCGTCAGTTTAACGAAGTAAGTGTCCTAGATCGAAACGAAAAGCCACTTTTCAATACGCGCGTGTCGGATGAAAATCTCATCTACCAGTATTTTGATTTTGGATCAGAAAGGCAATTATTCGCCGTTACTGATCTTAATCAAGAGTTCTGCTACTTGTATGATCTAAAAGGAAACTTACAAACGACCATGCCATTGGAAAGCACTGGACCTATCCAGATCACCTATCAATCTTCCTTAGGACAATATCTGATCAGAACAGTGAGTGGGTCTACGCTTACAGAATTCCAACTGGCAGATTAGGCATATCCGAATTTTCTTTGGCTTAGGCTGATGATTGGCTAACTTGCAAAAAATCACCAATTCAACTAATGCTGAAAAAGTACCTCCTACTATTATCCTTGCTTTTATGGGTTAGCACTCACTCTATTGCTCAGTTGATTTCCGACAATCAGGATATCTATAAAGTAGGCAATTCAGTAAACTTGAGTTCTCCTTATCACACGACACTTTCATTTTTTTACAATCTAGAAGAAGGACATTATAAGCCTGAGAATGCCGCTAAAGCACTTGATCTATCGGATGTCAAGGATCAAAATGGACAAAGCTTAGCCATCAAACTAAAGCAGATATTTGAAGGAAAAGGGATTTTGGTGCGCACGAGCGAAATCCCAAATGAGCAAAACTACAATGATACCACTTCCACTTCTGGAGAGAGCATCTACTATTTCGATAAACAAAAGCTCCCTGGGATTTTTCTACAAAAGACTGGTAATACTTGGAAATATTCGGCTTTCAGCGTCAGCCAAATAGACGAGCTTCATTCGGAAACTTACCCATATGGCACAGCTAAACTCCTGAACATCCTGCCAAAAATTGGTAATCAGGAATATTTAGGACTTCACCTTTGGCAGTTAGTTGGCTTGTTTATCATGGTTCTTCTAGTCTTCCTCTCGCATTGGATTTTCACATTAGTTGTGGACAAATTAATGCTGTACCTATTTAAAAGGTATGGTTATGGCAAAGTGGGTGAAGATTACATTTTGCCAGTGGCCCGAGTGATCAGCTTCTATCTGATCGTAGTACTACTATCACTTTTCATTCGAGTTCTTCAGCTACCTATAGAGATTTGGTCATGGATTTTGATTGTGCTGAGAACACTGAAGCCATTCCTGATTACTATCATTTTCTACAAATTGGCTGATGTAGTAGGGGCATATTTCTCTAAACTAGCTACTAAGACTGAATCTACACTGGATGATCAGTTAGTGCCTTTGATGCGCAAAACCCTCAAGGCATTCGTGATCATTGTGGGCACGTTGTTTATCCTCCGTGATGGTCTCAATCTAGACATCATTCCATTCCTGACTGGTCTGTCTATTGGTGGTGTTGCCATCGCATTGGCAGCTCAGGACACGATCAAGAACTTCTTCGGGTCAGTGATGATCTTCATTGACAAACCGTTCCAAGTTGGCGATTGGATCACCTCAGGAGAAATTGACGGGACCGTGGAAGAGGTAGGTTTCAGATCCACTAGAATCAGGACATTCAGAAACTCCCTGATGTATGTGCCAAATGGAAAAATCGCTGATGCAGTTCTGGATAATCATGGTTTGCGTCAATACCGGAGATTTTACACCACATTGACGATTACTTATGACACCCCACCGGCACTGATCGATGAGTTTGTAAAAGGATTGCGTGAAATTGTATTAGCTCATCCAGACACCAGAAAAGACGGGTTTCACGTATATTTTAACAACCTATCTTCTTTCAGTCAAGACGTTATGTTTTACATTTTCTTCGAAGTCCCTAACTGGGGAGAAGAACTGAGATGCAGGCATGAGATCTTGATTCAGATTGTAAAGCTTGCCAACACGTTAGGTGTACGGTTTGCCTTCCCTACGCAGACTTTGCATATGGAATCTTTTCCTGAGAAAAAGACACTAGTTCCTGAATATACTGGCGGATATGAATCAAAATTGAATGATTTTCTGCAGGGCGAACTAAAGAAGAAAAAGGATTGAGGTATAATCAAATCACTTTTTGACCTCAAAGGTTCTATCCATACTTTCCCCATTTTCCGTCTCCACCGTGATTTTGAATTTCCCGATAATCTCAGGCACACTGATTTCAATCGCACTACTAGCTGGAGCTAACTCAGGAATAGCTGACCAATAAAGTACAGTACGCCAATCCATAATATTACTCTCTTGGCCTGGAGCATCAAACAATTCAGTGGCAGCAGAAATTCTGGGTAAGATGCCTTGATAATCTAGATATATTCCATTGGATGGTATAGGGAAGCCTCCAAAATCATTCTTGTAGGAAACAAAACTCATTACCCCCTCAAATTCTTCTTCATTCAAGTAAAAAGTTCGGGTGAGAACTTCGAGTTTTTCAAACCCATCCGGATTAAAAGCTGCGAGCTGATTGGAATCAAACACCGGCATGGCATCCACCAGCATAAGTGGGTTAGCGTCGAATGAGTAAGAGCGAATTTCATTCAATGTTCTAAACTCCTTCATCTTCTTAGAAGTCTTTACGGACACCTCCGGCACATATTCTTTGATCACCGTCTCCACAGTTTCGAATCGGGTGTAATCATCCAACAAGTACGTCCTATCCTCCACAAAACCGGTGACTACAGGAAATAAAGTAGCATCATACTCATGGACAAAATATCCTTCTACCTGACCGCCTTTAAGCAACTCCTTCAATAGGAATTCATCAGCTGGACTTATTTCCAATTCAGGGAAAACAAAACTTTTCTTAAAATGGGTAATTGGAGCAGGTGAAACAATCCCAAAATCAAGCAAACTGCCATTACCATCTGCTTGGGCTATTAAATAATCCCAGTTTTTCATCCCACCGGCATCAAAGAACATTCTGCCTTCAGCGTCTGGCCTGTCTGTAAAAAGGGCAGATTTCTCACCATGCAAAGAAAGGTAATACAGGCGTGTAGTATCGACTGCTTCAGCCTCCACTTTGGCTTCTATTATATGTCCAAAAAGCTCTGGAACGAGGCTATGTGCGTCAATTGACTCATAGGCATTAGCAGAGGAAATCATTCCCTGATCATTCAGAAATGGATTTTCTGCAGCTATACGTATCTCCTTTACCTTCACCCCTTTCGGTAACTCTATTTTCAATTTAGAGCCCGGTTGGTTTATGTTTGCGGAAAGAATAAGCTCATCGGACTCATTACTTGGAGAAGTTTGCTTACGCTCCGGAACTACTGTAGGAGGAACTTTACTATTGAATACCGTAATAAACCGCTGAGCTATACCATTTTCCAAATTTTGGTAAGGACTTATTCTGGTAAATACGCGCAACAAATAATTATCTGAAGGCAGGTTCGTAGGTAGCTGTAGGAAGTTAAATCCTTTCCCTCCTTCTAAAGGTATTTTCGCGATTGCAACAGATTCATTGTATCGATCTACCAGTTCGGCATAGATAATCTTAGATTCTGCGGGAAGGTCATGCTGAGTAGCATGGCTGGAAATCCATATACGTTCACCTCCGAAATAGATTGTTTTAGGAATTGAAAAACCTACCGTTTCAAAGTCAGACTCAGTTATTTGGCCAAAAGCCAATGAGGTACAACATAGAATAGAAATCAGGACGGGAATTAATCTGTACAGTATCTTCATATCAATCCTCCCAAAAATCAGGTTTTACATTTGTTCCTCTCAGTGTACAATCTGTACAGCGTCTCTCAGCTCCCTGAAACCCTATTGGATTAAATGCACCTTCAGGAATAATTGGGACTACAGGCACAAAACTACCACTGGCAAACGCTTGACCATATTTCTCCATTAACACCGTATCTGGTTCTATGTAACATCCATAATATTCTGGTACCTCAGCCCTCCAGGGAACTACTTCACTTACATCGATAAAGTACCTTTCTTGCTTGACGGTCCCCAAACTCACATAACCAACTACCGGTAGTGTAGGATCTTGATCATTCTTGATATTACCTCTAATATTTGAGGGTAAAGGACTAAAAATAGAACCTAGATCATTGGTGTTTTTACGAAGAATCTCCCAAAACTCAGAAGCTTTTTTATCTAATGCTTTCTGTGAAATCAAGATACTGTAGCGTACAGATAGCCTTTCATCATTTTGTGGAATTTGAGTAATCGACTGTCTAAAAACAAACTGATCTTCAAACCTAGAAGAAGTCTCCAAAATCAGATCGGAACTTACTTCTCCTCTATAGCACAAATTTGTTCTCTCATCTAAACTTCTAATCACGACATCTTCCTGCTCTGAATCATATCGGTAAGAAGATGAGATTTTTGGTCGGAAAGCATAGGTCTCTTCGTATGTCCACAAGAAATCATCAGCGTTTTGATCTCCTTTTGTAGTCAGATATACCTCTACTCCATTTTCATTTTTCTCAAAACCAACATCAATAATCTCCGGAGTAAGGATAGGCTTAATCAATTCGGAAGTATATGTCTTCCCATCATTAGCTATGATTCTCAAGGTGTAATCATCATTTTCAGGAATATCATAAGCAAATTCATATACTCCTCCTCCCAAATCAGTCAGCGGATAATCCATTCCCGAAGCTGACTCCAGGTATACCTCTGCACTAGGATAACTTGGCAATGAGAAATCATCAAGCTGAATATTCCGGGTATAACTCAGTTTTAGCTGACTTGGCAATCCTTCCGTATCCAGATAACCTTCCACGACCAACACAGTAAGATCTGCTGCTTTAATATCTGGCTCAAAGGGTTCTCTACAACCTGAGACTAGTGCAACGCAAAGAAGTATAAGTACGACTAATCTATTCATCAGAAACGGAAATTGTAAGTAATAAATGGAATAGGACGAGCAAAAATGGACAGTTGATAGCCCTTGAGCTGACCTTCCACAGGAGTATAATACACGGAGTACGGATTGCTTCTTCCTAATACATTGTATATCCCAAACGACCAGGAAGAATGAGCCAATTTCTTGATTTTATGACTTCCTTCTACATTCACAGAGAAATCAATCCGGAAGTAATCAGGGATTCTATAGGCATTTCTTTCAGAAAAGTAAACACGCTCAGAGCCAGCATAATCAAACTTAGATATAGGTAAGGTAATTGGCCTGCCTGTACTGTAATTCAAATTAAAAGAGGTATTTACTCGCTTACTCAATTCATAATTTGCTACGAGCACCAAGTGATGTGGCTGATCAAAATTACTGGAGTAGAAATCTCCACCATTGATTTTTTCAATACTAGGTTCGTCTGAAGTTTTCATCAGTGACCTAGAGTAAGTATAAGCCAAAGAACCTTTTAGAGTCCCGGTACTTTTCTTCAGCAATAATTCTAATCCGTAGGCTTTCCCATCCGAGTTCAACACGTCTTGCTCAATATTTTCATTGAGGATAATATTGGCACCTGAACGGTAATCCAAAAGATTACTCATGTATCGATAATACACTTCCGTAGAAAATTCAAGTCTGTTTTTTGCTAGATTCCGATAATAACCCAGAGAAGCCTGACCACCCGTCTGTGGTTTAATATACGTATCGCTCAACTTCCAAGAGTCCGTAGGGGAAATAGAGGAAGTATTAGACAAGAGATGGATATTCTGTCTCATGGTATTGAAACCGGCTTTTATAGACGATTTGTTAGTTAATGTATAACGAGCAGAAGCACGGAATTCTGGTCCATGATACGTTTGCACTGATTCCCCTGACCCAAAAGTTTGCTCTCCTGTCAAGTTGCTTTCGGTAATAGGTTCCCCATCCACATATTGATTCACTGTCATTGGCCCAAGTAATTGGTACAACATATACCTACCTCCGTAACTCACCGATAATTTCTCACTCACTGTAAATTCATCTCCAAAATAGATTGAAACCTCGCGGGCATTTTCCTCATCGAGATTCTTTTCTATCACGATAGACTCCGGCCCATAAGGCTTATTACTTCCTGGATTCAGGATGTATTGAATACCATGCACACCAAACTTCATGATATGGTTCTCATTCTTTCGGTATTCAAAATCCGCACGAAGGAAAAGCTGTTGAACATCAAAACCGAAATCAAAGGAGTTTAAAGGATTGTCTTCACCCCGGATCCCAAATTGATAATTGTCGCTTCCCACTGTAAATCTTCCTTCCAGCTGGTCATTGAAAAAGTGCTTCCATCCAAGTGCAAGATTTATATTCTGGTAGGAATAAGTAGTATCTGCATCAAATCGGAAATCATCTTGACTTAAATAAGCTGTCAACTCGATTACATTCTTTTCATTAATATTATGCTGGATATTTGCATTGATGTCATAAAAAGTGATTTTACTATCATTCAAATCTGCATCATCGTCCAAAAGGTCTAATGCCCAATTGGAGTAAGTAGTCCTTCCTCCTACAGTAAAGATAGTTTTATCACCTATCGGACCTTCCAAACTCAATCTGCTAGTTAGAATTCCTATACCACCCGAACCTCCGATTTTATCTTTTCTTCCAAACTTAGGATCCACCTGCAATACTGACGAAAGTCTCCCCCCATAATTGACAGGAATAGAACCTTTGTATAGCTCCACTCCATTCACCATATCTGAATTGAAAGCAGAGAAGAAGCCGAATGCATGCGTAGGATTGAAAATGGTAGAATTCCCATACAATATCAAATTCTGATCTGCAGCTCCACCCCGCACATTAAATCCGGAAGTCGCTTCGCCTACCGTATTCACACCTGGCATAATCAGCACGCCTTTGAGCACATCCACTTCTCCCATCACTGCCGGAAGTCGCTTCACCTCAGCTATAGTGATAGACTGTACTCCCATGTCTAGTTTATTCAAATTGGACAGTGCTCCAGAACTTACCACTACTTCGTCCAACGAAAGTATAGTTTCTTCAATACTCATATTCAGCACGCCATCCCCTTTTAAATCGATTTGGCGTTGCTCTTGAAACCCTCCAATATTTTGGACCCAAATGGTATGTCTTCCTTTTGGAAGAGTAAGTTTATAATTACCATTCTGATCGGTAGCTATCTGAGAGTAATTCACTTTCTCCAAAACTATAGCACCATTCATGGGTTTCCCAGACTCTATACTGGTTACTACCCCACTCAAGATTGCGGTTTTAGATTGAGGATTATCTGCAGACTTACCGATGACAAATCGTTTATTCTTGTCAAAAGCACTCAAGGAATCTCCCGCTCTAGCTAGATTATCATCTTGCTTTTCCTGAACCAAAAAGTAATCCTGAGGAAAGTCAATCAGCATCCTTTTACCTTTGCTGACCCAAACACGTTTGGATGCATCAATAGAATAGCTAAGTCCTGACTCAGCAAAAACTTGATCTAGGACCATTCGTATATCCGTATCCCTCGCTTGGAGATTGACTTGAAGATTTTCTACATCTGCCTTTTTGAAATAAAATTTGTAATCGGATTCTGATTCAAGCTTTTCAGCAAACCTTTCAAAAGACATTCCCAGATACAGACCAGTCAGCTTGGTTGTATTGGTTTGAGCGTTAATTTCCGCAAAAAAAGAAACGAGTAAAATCAGTAGTAGAATTCTTTTCATTCGACAAAACCATTAAAAGTTTCAGCTTTGCTATCCTTCAATCTAGCTAACTCAACTATGTACTTTTCCTTATCCGTGGAGAAATAGATTGACTTATCTCTCATATGTTTATTTACTTCTCGCTTACTCAATCCCAGACTTTTAATTGCTTGCTTTTTCTTTCTTACAAGGACAAAATCACCAGCGTGCCAGTAGAAGTAATCTGTGCTCTCCACAAAGCTATGAGTGAATTTCCCCACCTCTTTTGTTGGATCTATATATTTATAGTACTTCATCAAGACTTTGATTTCTCCATCTTGAAGCACACGATAAAATCCATTCTTATGACGACCGTAGGAATCATTGCCCTCAAGTCTCCTAAACACACTTCCATCCTCTAATTGAACTTCCTCAATTTTCTCAGGCTTAATCAGAATCTTCTGGCGGTGAATCGGGTGAAACGTAATCACCGCATCCGCATTCTCATCATATAAGAGTGGTACCTCGGTGTAGGTTATCTTATTTATCGACAAGCTGCCCATACCGAACTTCCTGTTTAGATAATATGGATTTCCCTCATAATTTAAAGGTGGCTCCTTGTACTGACCTCCAGTAATTATTTCCTGGAAATACGGTAACTGTTCTTTATATAAAGACAAATAGGTCTGAGACTGAGCAAAGGAGCTGGCAGTCCAAATAAAAAACAGAATAAAAGGTGTGAAAAAGTTTATTTTTAGCATATGTTCGGCACTATACTAGATTAGATTAGTCTCTCTTTTTTATGGAATAATCTGAACGGTAATTACAGTATTTAAATGGAGTACGCCTCTTAAATTTTCAATAAACCTAAGATGAAATCGAGCATCACTCAATCGCCACACAGAGCTACGGGTATATTACATGCGAGATTCCATGTGGCCGGTAAATAACAAATTATAAACACATGAAAAGAAGAAATTTACTTAAAACTATTGCAATCGGTGCTGCTGCTCTTCCGCTGGCACCCGCTCTTGCTTCAACGACGAAAAAAAAGGAAGCAACGATACAGTTCTCCCTAAATACCAGCACGCTTCGAGGACAAAAACTTGATTTACCCCAAATCATCGAAATCGCATCCAAAGCAGGATATGATGGTATTGAACTTTGGATCGCTGAGATGGAAGCTTACCTCAAATCCGGCAAATCTTTATCCTCTCTTAAGAAACTGTTTAGCGATGCGAAAATAATTCCAGTAAATGCTATTGGATTTGCTCCATGGATGGCTCAGGATGTAGCAAAAAGCAAGGCTGGATTTGAGCAAATGGAAAAGGAAATGGGTATGTTGTCCGAAATTGGTTGCACAAGAGTAGCCGCGCCAGCAATCGGAGCTACAGATCCAATTGACTTACTAGCTGCTGGTGAGCAATATGCCCGTTTGATAGCTTTAGGGAGAAAAACTGGAGTAATGCCTCAGTTGGAATTCTGGGGATCATTTGCTCCATTCCATCACCTCGGCCAAACGCTAGCTACTGCTGCGGCAGCAAATGATCCAGACGCTAGAATTCTTCCAGATATCTTTCACTTATTCAGAGGAGGATCTGGATTTGAAGGATTGAAATTGGTCAATGGAAATGCTATTGAAGTATTTCACATGAATGACTTCACCACAAAACCAAGACTAGAGCAAAAAGACAGCGATAGAATATACCCTGGCGATGGCATCGCACCTTTGAAGGAAGTTGCCGCCACTTTGAAGGCAATGGGCGGCCATAAATTCATGTCCCTAGAGCTTTTCAACGAAACCTACTGGGCTCAGGACGCACAGGAAGTTGCAAATACTGGACTGAAGAAAATGAAGCAGTTCTTTTAAAAAGCAATTCAGAAACTTCTCCTAAAACAAAAACAGGAAGGGATAACCTTCCTGTTTTTTCATTTTTTAGACTTTTGATTTTATACTTGAGCCGTTCAGACTTTCTCTATCCAATCCACTCCAGTATCCTTCCAAGCTCGCTCATTTGCCGAGTCGATTACAGCTTCGCAAACTTTCTGCGTCTCAAACGCATCTCGGAAAGTAGGATGGCAAGCCTCTCCAGTTTCTAGGCTTTTGAAGAAATCAGCCACTTGATGTACAAATGAGTGCTCATAACCGATTGATGTACCAGGAATCCACCATCTATCCATGTAAGGATGATCTCCGTCTGTCACGTGAATGGATCTCCAACCACGAACTTGGCTTTCATCTGCATGATCGAAATACTCCAAACGAGTCAGATCATGCAAGTCCCAACGAATGGAAGCATGTTCCCCGTTGATCTCAAATGTATAAAGTGCCTTGTGCCCTCTAGCATAGCGAGTTGCCTCGAACAAACCCAAAGAACCGTTTTCAAAATGACAATGGAATAGACAAGCATCATCTATAGTTACTTTTTTCTTTTCACCGGTACTTTGATGTACTCGCTCCTTGATGAAAGTTTCGGTCATGGCAGACACATCTTTGATACCGCCATTCAGCCACATCGCAGTATCTATGCAATGCGCCAGCAAATCTCCAGTCACACCAGAACCTGCCGCATCAGCATCCAATCTCCAAAGTGCGTCTCCACCCTGAGGTAAATCTGGACTGATCGTCCAATCCTGAAGGAAGTTTGCTCGGTAATGGAAAATCTTGCCCAATTTACCTGAGGCAACAATCTGCTTGGCCAAAGTCACAGCTGGTATTCTTCTGTAATTATACCAAACGGTATTTTTCACACCAGCCTTTTCCACTGCTTCCACCATTCCTTGTGCTTCTTTGATAGATCTAGCCAATGGCTTCTCACAAAGAATCATTTTACCCGCCGCAGCTGCAGCAATTGAAATCTCAGCATGTGTATCATTTGGAGTACAAATATCCACCGCATCGATATCATCTCGCTTCAGCAATTCTCTCCAGTCAGTTTCTACAGACTTATAGCCCCACTGATCTGCAAAAGCCTGAGCTTTATCGGCTCTTCGGGAGCAGCAAGCTTGCAAAACTGGAACATACTCGTACTCTGGAAAAAAATCAGGTACTCTCTTGTATCCGTTGGTATGGATTCGGCCCATCAATCCAGTTCCGATCAGACCTATTCTTATATGTTTCTTTTCTTTCATGTTTCTATAATTTGAAATTTCAAATATTTAAAATTTGAAATTGCCTCAAAAGGCAATCTTCACTTACATTGGAAAGATTCGAGTTTGAATTTCAAATATCAAATCTCAAATTCTTTTTACCATCCATGAGCATTCCGCACTTTCACCAAGGCAGCAAGAATGTCATTCCAGGTTTGCTGATTGTTCATGACATCATTTGGGAACATACAACCATCCCAGCAGATGTGCTTGAAGGCTTTGGTCAACTCGCCTTTTTCGTCACGAAGCCAGTAACCAGCATCATGTGCTATGTCCAAAACTCCATTTGGATCAGTGGCTTGGCAATGTCTTCCTGTCTTATCATGAGAACCTTGACCGAATACAGATCCGTCATTTTGAGCGACGTGGAAATCAATAGTCCAAGGTCTAAGCGCGTCAGTTACTATTTTCAAAGCAGCTTTGACAGCCTCACGATCGTTGAGATCTGCGTCTTTTGGGAGAATTCTATGCTCAGGAGCATTATATCCCATAGTATAAAGGAACGTATGTGACATATCCGCCTGGAAACCAATATTCGGTCGATCCACCATCTCTAGCAACTCTACCATGTATTTCCAGCTGTGCATGGCACCCCAGCATATTTCACCTTCAGTAGCTAGCTTTTCTCCATAACCAGCTGCCACATCACACGCCTCACGAAATGTTTCTGCAATGATTTTGGTGTTACCCGCAGGATCTTTTGCCCAATCTTCTACTCCAGCAGCAGAATCAATTCTGATTACTCCATAAGGACGAACCCCTTGGTCTCTAAGTTTTTTTCCAAATTCACATGCCTTGCGAACCATATCTACGAAAGTAGCACGCTGATCAGCGGTACCCATCGCTGATCCTGCCCAAATCGGGGCTACCAATGATCCAGCAACTAGGTTGTTTTTTTGAAGTTTTTCTGCCAGAATTTTAGTCTCATCAGAATCATCTAACTTAAAGTGTGGCTCAAGTAGTCCTAAATCTAATCCGTCAAATTTCACTCCGTCCACTTCAGCTGCTGCTGTCATAGATAGAAGCGTATCAAAAGGAATTACAGGTTCAGAGTCTGCTCCTTTGCCCACGATCCCAGGCCAGGTAGCATTATGTAGTTTTGGAAAATTATTTTGACTCATTGTTAAGTGGGTTATTAGTTATTAAGGAAAGACCGAAGCTGGAAGACGGAAGTAGTCCCGATCTTTATCCAGCATTCGATGTTCATAATTTATTTATTCTACGAAAGTTAATAGGCATATACTTTATAAATAATTGATTTACAATTTGATATCTAACTCTAGACTAGATGTCGAAAATCGTAAATCCAACTTTACTCCCACACTTTCAAATCTGGATTATCAGGCCCGAAATGCTTCAGCATTACGATAGGATCAGTTTTGGAATGGTTAGTGATTTTCACACCAGCCTGTGCAGCTTTTTCAGTGACAAAATACTCATCATGCGTCAACTGGCCAAAGCGAATAAGCGCTGGGGTTTCTATATCCCAATTATTCATTTTACCATATCCCTGCATCATGATCATACCATAGGCAGCAGAATCTTTGATTGTCACTGTCTGACCAGGGAATACAGTTAATTCTTTTGCGCTGTAATCATGAGACCTATAGCAAATCCATTTGTCATCATACCCAGCAGCATTCATCTCTTCTCTATTTCCTACCGGGATCGGCGCCATAAAGCGAGTTTCCAGCAGATTAGGATTCACGTTCAATTCCCAATCAATCATTTCTACCAATAGATCGAAGTCTCCTACTCTATCTTTTGGCGTAGCATTCCAAAGCAACTCATCCGGAATAATCGCCTCGTTCACCAAAGATTGGTACATCGCAAAAATATCAGATGCTTTCTGCGGCTCATAGGTACACAGTGAACCCGGTGCATGAAGCATTCCCGGAGGTACATCCCAGCCTGTTC
>Ga0123337_10000392_pt1 | contig 77013 bp, 63 predicted proteins | sample frozenSSSSmetaG_FD_89792 | JGI IMG/M metagenome (GOLD analysis project Ga0123337, IMG submission 89792) | Glacier valley bacterial and archeal communities from Borup Fiord, Nunavut, Canada, to study Microbial Dark Matter (Phase II) -... | ecosystem: Environmental > Aquatic > Freshwater > Ice >...
GTGCTTGTCTTACCGCCGAAGGGTTTGATAATCATGTAGAATTCTACGCACATGAGCGGTACGGTCAGGGTCCAGTCGATATACCGAAACTCGGTTGGCGACTGTCCCGTTCCCAGATACTGATCACGCATGTAGTAGTAGTGGACCGACGCAATCATGGTGATTAACCCTGAAATGGTCAACGACGTTTTCCAGTGTCCTTCTACCTGCGACCGTTCGAGGAAGAAGAATACGGAAGCTGCAAACATGGCCATGTAGCCAGTGAAGAAGGTGAAACCGACTACGTCGCCGGCACGCAGCTCGCCAACGAGCAGTAAGGATGGTAGTTGCAATGTTTCCATGCGTTTTTGAGGAGTTATAAGTTTGACTTGAAATGAATACTGAGACGTTTTGTCTCAAGATGGGAAAGTGTTCATCTATGTATAAAGTTTCAAAAAATGTTTAAATAGTTCAAAAAATTTTTGGTCTCGAATCACTGCCTACTCTACCGACTATATGTAGACTTTGTATCTGGCCCAAATCTACGGATGAGTTTAGTAAACCCACTCCTGACCAACCGTAGGTGTAACAAGTCACGGAAAATGCTGTTCTGATGAGGTACCCTACTACACAAACAGATCGACATGAAACCACTGAAAATTCTGTTAACAGCCTGCATGAGTGGTATGCTGCTTGCCACCATTCCCGTGCTGGCGCAAATTACGTCCGAAGCCGCTATGCTCAAACCCCCTGGCGTAAAAACTGGCAAAAACCTTGCCCTGAGCTTGGCCAGTTCGCCCGATCACACCACGCTGCTGAAACTGCTCAAAGCATCGGGCTTAGACAAACAGGCTGTAAAGCCGGGGCCATATACCGTGTTTGCACCTACCGATGCGGCTTTTTCGGTACTGCCCGAACGCGATTTGGAAGAGCTGCTGCTGCCGTCCGGCAAACCAAAACTGATAAAACTGCTGACATACATGATCGTGAATGGAAATTATACCTCCGATCAGCTCAGCGACGCCCAGTCTCTTATCAATCTGACAGGACAGGTACTAAGGATTCATAAACAGGGAGATGATATTACGGTAGAAGACGGGCGCGGTAATGTGGCTATTGTGGTGCAGCGCGACATACGAACCACCAACGGTGTTGTTTATTCCATCAATAAGGTGTTGCAGCAGATCGTGGATTGAAGACCGATGGGGTAAATTGGTGGGGTTTAGTCTTTATCTGATAAAATGAATTCGATAAATGACCGCTCGCTTATTGTTGATGCACCGCTGGCCCCGTTTGCTGTTCATGCTGCTCATTTTTGCGGGTAGTATGCTGTTTAGACCTGCGCTGGCACAGCATGAGCTGGTACAGCATGAGCTGGCACAGCCGCGTACGTTCATAAATCCGATCAAATCGTCGGGGCCAGACCCGTGGGTGTTGCGGGTGGGCGACTGGTATTATTACATGAATACCACGGGGCAGAACCTGACCCTCTGGCGCACCCGCAACATGGCTGACTTAGCCACCGCCGAGAGCAAAGTGGTGTACGTGCCCCCCACTGGTCAGCCGTATTCCAAAGAACTCTGGGCACCCGAAATCCATCGGTTTAACGATAACTGGTACATTTATTTCTCCGCTGATGAGCGCAACAACCTGAGTCACCGCGTGTGGGTTATCGAAAATACTGACGCTGATCCGTTTGAGGGAGAGTGGACGATGAAAGGTAACGTTGGCGACCCGGGCGATCACTGGGCTATCGATATGTCGGTGGCCGATATAGACGGACAATTGTACGCGTCCTGGTCGGGCTGGGAGGGACGGACTAACGGGCGGCAGGATATTTACCTTGCTAAACTCAAAAATCCCTGGACCCTGGACGGCGACCGCGTCAAAATCTCGCAGCCCGACCAGCCTTGGGAACGCCACGGCGACGTACCGCAGGCGTGGCAGAGAAACGGTGAGCCACCCAATGTTTACGTGAACGAAGGGCCGCAATTCCTGCAACACGACGGGAGGCTTTTTATCGTCTATTCGGCCAACGCCTGCTGGCTCGATTACTTGATGGGTTTGCTGACGTATAGCGGCAAAGGTGATTTGCTGGACCCGAAAAACTGGGCAAAGAGCGCGGGGCCGGCCTTTGTCCAGGCTCCTGAAAACAACGTCTGGGCACCCGGCCACGGTGGTTTTTTTCGCGACAAAGCCGGGCAGGACTGGATGATCTACCACGCTAACCCATCGGAGAAGGATGGGTGCGGAAACCGACGCGCCCCCCACATTCAGCCCTTTATCTGGAACGCCAACGGCTCGCCTAACTTCGGCAGACCCCTGCCCAAAACACCGATACCTGTGCCGCAAGGGTAAGCTAACCGGTAGAAACTGAACCAGAAACCGTTTTCCTCCTACACTAACTCGCCTTGTCTGCCATGCAAAAAATCATTTTGTCCGTTGTTGCAGTCTTTCTGCTTACGCTGACTAACTGCCAGTCCAATACTAAAACCGCTCAAGATACAACTGTTATGACTGACTCGACCGGAGCCGTACAACCTGATGCCGATACGGCTACCCATGTAGATGCTACCGTCTATAAAATGCCCGAATCCAAAGCCTTTGAAGACAAGGTAGCCGGCAAAGAAGCGAAACTCTACACGCTCAAAAACAAGTATATGCAGGTGGCTCTGTCCAACTACGGTGCCCGTATCGTGAGCATTATGGTGCCGGACAAAAACGGTAAGATAGTCGATGTGGCACCGGGTTTCGACGACCTGAAAAAGTACCAGCAGCCCGGTGGCGCCTTTATTGGGCCGGTGGTGGGCCGGTTTGGCAACCGTATTGCGAAGGGTAAATTCACGCTGGATGGCAAAACCTACCAGACCGAACTCAACAATAATGGCAACAACCTCCACAGCGGCCCCACCGGCTTCCATAGCCACGTCTGGGACGTAAAAGAAGCCGATGATAAACACCTGACCCTGCAATACGTATCGCCCGATGGCGAAGGCGGCTTTCCCGGTACTGTAACGACCAGTGTAACGTTTACGCTCACCGACGATAACGGCCTGAAACTTGACTATACGGCCACTACCGACAAGGCCACGCCCTACAACCCCACGAGCCACGGATTTTTTAACCTCAATGGGCAGGGTACCGTGAACAATCACCTGATGATGATCGACGCCGATAAATTCTCCGCCGTTGACAAAGGGCTGATTCCACAGGGCGAACCGATTCTGGTGACGGGTACGCCGTTCGATTTCCGTAAACCCACGACCATTGGTGCCCGCATCAACGAGAAAAACGAGCAACTGGGTTTCGCCGGGGGGTACGATCACAACTTCGTACTCAACAAACAACGCCGGTCCGTAGGGTCGACTGTGGAGGGAATGACCAAAGCTATAGAGGTTATTGGCGATGAGACAGGCATCAAAATGGATGTATTCACCACCGAACCCGCCGTGCAGTTCTACGGGGGTAACTTCTTCAAAGGCGTTGACGCGGGCCGCACCGGTAAACCCATCGGCTATCGTGAAGCCTTCGCGCTGGAAACGCAACACTACCCCGACTCGCCCAACCATCCTACCTACCCCAACACTATCCTGCGTCCTGGCGAGACGTACAAGCAAACTACCGAGTATAAATTTTCGACGGTGAAGTGAGTACACTGCTACTCCGGTATTTTCTGTCATTCCGACGGAGGAGGAATCTCTTCGTAGTTAGAAATTTGCTCTACAAAGAGATTCCTCCTTCGTCGGAATGACAAAAAAACCGACCCTCTCTACTGAAAGTAATCCAATGAAAAAGATAACCCTCGTTCTTCTTCTCATCTCCACCTTCGCCTTTGGTCAGGCTCCCCGCTGGTCAGTCGCCAAAGCCAATGCGTGGTATGCCAAAGAGCCGTTTCTGGTTGGTGCCAACTACGCCCCTGCCACCGCCATCAACGAACTCGAAATGTGGCAGGCCGATACCTTCGACCCGAAGACCATTGACGCTGAACTTGCCCTAGCTGAGGGTCTGGGTATGAATACCATGCGTGTGTTTCTGCACGATTTACTCTGGCAGGATTCGGGCAATGCTTCGCCGGCGGGGTTCACCAAACGACTCGATCAGTTTCTGGATATCTGTGCTAAACACAAAATCCGGCCTATGCTGGTGCTGTTCGATTCATGCTGGGATCCGCACCCTAAACCCGGCAAGCAGCGCGATCCGCAGCCGGGCATTCATAACTCCGGCTGGCTCCAAAGCCCCGGTGCCGACGCCCTGACCGACGTATCGCAGTATCCGCGCCTAAAAGCCTACGTGAAAGGCGTGGTGGGCGCGTTTAAAAATGACCGGCGCATTCTGGCCTGGGACACTTGGAATGAGCCGGATAATACCAACGCCAGCAGCTACGGTAAAGACCACCTCAAAACCGAATTGCCCGACGACCGAAAAGTAGCCATTGTAACCCGGCTTCTGCCCGACGTATTTCAGTGGTGCCGCGAGGCCGGGGCTACGCAGCCCATAACCTCCGGCGTCTGGATTATTGGGGGTAGCCACGACTGGAGCAACCCCGCCAAATGGACGCCAATGGAGCGGGTGCAGTTTGAGCAGTCCGACATCATTACGTTTCATCAGTATGCCGACGCTGCCGCGCTGGAAAAAATTATTCCGGTGCTACAGAAAATGGGCCGACCCGTAATCTGTACCGAATACATGGCACGGGGCGTTGACAGTAAGTTTCAGACGCATCTGCCCATCGCTAAAAAAGCCAGAGTGGGCATGATAAATTGGGGATTCGTAGCTGGTAAAACCCAGACGTTCCTGCCCTGGGATAGCTGGCAGAAGCCTTACGTAAACGGGCGCGAACCGGCTATCTGGTTCCACGAAGTATACAAGCAGGACCGCACCCCCTACGACCCCGCCGAAACAGCCGCTATCAAAAAGGTGACGGATAAATAAGGTGTCAATGATTCACCAGCAGCCCGCTGGTAAAACGCTGGTCGGTGGTTTGCGCGGCCACTACGTAAACGCCCGCCGGTAGGTCGCGCACGGTCAGGCTTAGGGGCTGCCCTGTGTATCGCCACAGTGCATCAACATGTGTTGGGCGACCGCGTAATAGTCAGTTTCATGGAGACGAAACGCGTCCGTGAAGGCTTTTTACTGCTACCCTGATTATGCTGGGTTGGCGGCCTCGGCAAAGGCCGGGAAGGTGAGTGCCGGAATGCGGTGGTCCTCGCAGGCTGCTATTAACAACCCACCGATGAGGATGAAGCCGGTCGTTAAAAAAGAGGGTAGTGATTGGATTCACATGGCGGAGAATAGACGCTTCGTGGAGAGCATAAAGCTCTGGTGCTCCATATTTCCTGAATATGAACTAAGTACCCGCTACATTAAGCTACAGTAAAATATAAAGTCCACCCGTCGATTAAGGAACCGGAAGCCAGTACATTCGGCGTGGTTGAGCGGGCTGGAGCCGATGTTCCCCAATTGCTCACCAGTGCATCTGCTTCCTAAAAACGATGATTAATCATGCAAGCCTGGCTTTTCCTCTTTATCGCAGCCTGCTTTCAGACGGGCTGGACGTATTGTCTTAACTATATGGCGTTCGATGCCTTAAAAACGTTGCGCTGGAACACGTTCTATACGGCTGATGCCGGTTTGCCTGTCCTGTTGCCCTTTCTGGGCAACATCGTGTTCGGTTTGGTGAACATGTATTTCTTTTCTCTGGCCCTCAAGCAAATGCCTACCCCCATTGCTTTTGCGGGCTGGACGGCTATGGTTTTAGTTCTGGTTAAGGTCGTGGATGTGCTGATATTTAAAAATAACTGGTCGTTGACCGAACTGATTTTTATAACGTTGATTGGTGTCGGCATTATCGGCTTACGCCTGTATCCGGCTTCGTAACTGAGTGGTTTGGGTAAGCCCCCGGAGTTTACAGAGTCACTCCTTCCAGAGATGTTTCAGGAGAAGCTACCCGTTGACTTACACACAGTCTTCAGAACTGCGTCAGAGAAGGCCATCATGGAGAACAATGGTCCGAAACTGAGGTCTGACTTGCACGAACGCAAGATAGACCTCAGTTGTTACCTGAATTTTACGGGGCCATCAGGATATTGCTATACTTGAATCGTATTGAATAACAGTGAGTTAACGGGTGAGTAGCTGCTGGAACCAGTAGCCCGATTGTTTGATGATCCGTTGCTGGGTTTTATAGTCGACGTGAACCAGTCCAAAGCGGGGCCGGTAGCCTTCGCCCCACTCGAAGTTGTCCAGCAGCGACCAGGCAAAATACCCCCCGATGGTAATGCCTTCCTGTTTGGCCCGTAAGACCTCCCGCAGGTATCGCTGATAAAAATCAACCCGCTGCCCGTCATCGATCACTCCGTCCTGAACGACATCGGGGAAGGCCGCACCGTTCTCAGTGATGATGATCTCCTTTACGTTTTTGTACTGGCTGAACTGCTTGATGATGCGGTACATCCCCTCCGGGTAAACTTCCCAGTCCATTTGGGTCCGTTGAGTGTTATCCCCGTTCCTGGGCTTGATTTGCCGCGCCCATACGTAGGGCGTAAACCAGCTATGGCGCACGACCATCCGAAAGTAGTTCTGGAGACCAATAAAGTCGAAATCAAACGTGGTCCGGTCCAGATCGCCAGGTTGAACGCACTGCTTGACGAGGTGTTCCAGCAAGGGGGCGTCCTGCACCGGATAGCCCAGCCCCAAGGCCGGTTCGATGAACAGGCGATTGCCGAGCGCGTCGATGCGGGTAGCCGCCCGCTGATCGTGCAACGAGGACGTTCGGGCCTCTACCGGCGCGCAGAAGAACGTGGTGCCGATTTTTGCGTCGGGTACGTTGCGCCGGATAATGCGGCCTCCTTCGCCCTGACAGACAATGGCATGGTGAGCGGCCAGCATAAAGTTGTTGATACCCCGCCGACCGGGGGCGTGGACGCCCGCAAAATAACCAGCCACCGTGAACACCGTCGGTTCATTCAACACCATCCAGCGTTTCACTTTATGACCGAAGGCTTTGGTGCAGCAATCCACGTAATCGGCAAACCAGCGAATAATCAGCCGGTTTGTCCACCCGCCCTTGTCTTCCAGGGCCTGGGGTAAATCCCAGTGGTAAAGCGTTATCCAGGGTTCAAGGCCGAGCCTAAGACAGGTGTCGATCAGCCGGTCGTAGAACGCCAGCCCTGGCTCATTAACCCGCCCCGTACCCTGGGGCATGATCCGCGACCAGGAAATAGAAAACCGAAAGGCGGTAAAGCCCATGCTTTTCAACCGGTGCAAATCGGCCTCGTAGTGATGATAAAAATCACAGGCCACGTCACCGGTGGGGCGGGGTGGGCCAAACCGCTTGGGTCGGTGGGTAAAGGTATCCCAGATGCTGGGTCCGCGCCCATCCTGATTATACGCTCCTTCGACCTGGTAGGCTGCCGTTGCCGCTCCCCACACGAAATCCGGTCCAAAATCGGCGCGCGTAAAATCTGACATAGAAATAGGACTAAAATTATCAAATGATACACTCACAACCGACTGGCAGTGAGAAGCTTACTAAGTGTCTGCGTATCCGTCATAGAAAGCATTACAAGAAACGGGGCCAGCCCGCCAGGCGGAGCAAAATCCCGAATCGAGTGAGCATTGACGTCCGCCCGGCCATTGTCGAGACCAATACAGAAGTAGGCCACTGGGAGGGAGACACCATCATCGGTTTCGATCACGATGGAGTTTTGCTGACGACAGTTGAGTGGGTGACTAAGTTCACTACAATTGCTAAATTACCCACCAGAAAGGCCGAACCACTGGCTAAAACGGCTATCGTCCGATTAAGCCAATGTCCCCTGCCGGTCAAGTCGCTAACCCTTGAATTTGCTTTTCACGAGCAGATAACGGCTCAGATTGGGATGGCCGTTTTCTTTGCTCATCCGTACCATTCCTGGGAGCGGGCGGGGTGGCCCGTGCTGTCTTAAGGAGAACACCAACGGTCTGATTCGTCAGTACATTCCCAAAGCGCAACGGATTGGGCTGCTGAGCGGGGAGTTCGTATCTTCGATAGAAACTGACCTCAATCACCGACCCGGACGCGGGACCGCCCGAAGAGCGTTAGGCTTCCTACCTCTTTTCCAATACGCTGAAAAACAATAAATTGCGTTTCAAACCTAAATCTGCGTACCATAAATTATTAATCGGGCATGAATGAGTAATCATGTCTTCTTATTCACTTAAGTAAGGCGTGGTTTGGTATTTGTCCGGAATTATAGCTCACAAAAATTTTTGCTTTATTAGTAGAGCTTACCAGACCTGTCGTTTTGTAGGTTGCCTGGGTCGGTCTCGCTGGTCAGAAGACGGGCTTTCAACCTCAAAAGAGCTTCTTAGCTTTAACGCCAATTCACTTAACGCAACCCAATGATCCATCAAACGATTACCAGAATTTCCCTTAGTTTACTGTTCACCGGCACGCTCATAATTGCACAGTACTCATTGGTTATGGCGCAGATGGTAAAGCCTGCCCCGGTGCGCAAGGCGCCAATTATGAGCCGCTGGGAAAAACAACTTACCGCCGAAAACGCCTGGCGCGAATACCCCCGCCCGCAGATGACGCGCCCGAAATGGCAAAACCTGAACGGAATGTGGGACTATGCCATCACGCCCAAAACGGCTGAGGCTCCTGCAAAATACGACGGGAAAATCCTGGTACCCTTCGCCGTCGAATCGACGGTGTCCGGCGTCAATAAACCGCTCTCGCCGGAGCAGCGGCTGTGGTACCGGCGCAGCATAACCACACCTGCCGACTGGGCCGACCAGCGGGTACTGATGCACTTTGGCGCGGTTGATTATGAGTGTAGTCTGTGGGTAAACGGCGGGCTGGTGGGGTCGCACAAGGGCGGTTCCAATGCGTTTAGTTTCGACGTAACGACCTACCTCAAGGCGGGGCAAAACCAAATAGTGCTGGGCGTGCTGGATCCAACGTCCGAAGGCGAGCAGCCACGCGGTAAGCAGCTTTTGAACCCCAACAGCATCTGGTACACGCCGGTGTCGGGCATCTGGCAAACGGTCTGGATGGAGCCGGTTCCGAAAGAACATTACATTGACGAAATCCGGCTGACGCCCGAAGTCGATTCGGGTCGGGTGCGGGTCGAGACGCTGTTGAATAAACCAGCCAGTTCGACCGTAGCCATTCGGCTGACGGCCATGGACGGCGGCAAAACCGTGGCTACTACCATTGTGCGGGCCGACCGGGCGGGGTATTTATCAGTACCAAACGCCAAACTCTGGACGCCCGATAGTCCGTCTTTGTATGATTTGAAAGCCGAGCTGATAACGGTCAATGACCCATTTGAGGGTATGGCCAACAACAAACGCCCCCGCCGGAACGACGCCGAGCGGGAAGGCTACGCCAAAGCCACGGTTATGGGCAGCTCAATAGACGTAGTAACGGGCTACTTCGCCATGCGCAAAATAAGTCGGGGCCGACCATCGGGGGGCAAAGGGCCGGTGGCCAACCAGCCGGTGCTGTTGCTGAACGACAAGTTCGTGTTCCAGAATGGTCCGCTCGATCAGGGCTGGTGGCCGGGTAGCCTGCTCACCCCACCCTCCGACGAAGCAATGGCGTTCGAGATCGACTTCCTGAAAAAATCGGGGTTTAATATGCTCCGCAAACACATCAAGATAGAACCCGCCCGCTATTATTACCTCTGCGACAAGATGGGGATTATGGTCTGGCAAGATATGCCGTCGGGCTTTCTGGAAGGTCAGAACGAATCGCCGGGCGATCAGTACCAGCCCATTCGGCGGTCGGTGGCCAAGGAACAGTACGAACTGGAAATGCGCCGGATGATCGATCAGTTGCACAGCTACCCGAGCATCGTGGCGTGGGTGGTGCAGAACGAAGGCTGGGGGCAGTACGAAAACCCGCGTCTGGCCCGGTGGGTGCAGGACCTCGACCCCAGCCGCGTGGTCAACGCCATTAGCGGCTGGAACGACCGCAACGCCGGTGACTTTTACGACATCCACACCTACGAACCCGAACCCCGCGCCCCCGACGCCAAAGCCGACCGTGTAGTAGTCATTGGCGAGTTTGGCGGTATCGGCTGGCCCGTGCAGGGACATCTCTGGAACCCGGAAATGCGCAACTGGGGCTACCAGACGTATCAATCTGCCGATGCGGTGCTGGACGCTTACAAAAAGAAGTACGCCAAAATCATTGACTACTACCAGAATCGTGCCCTGTCTGCTGCTGTTTATACCCAGACAACCGACGTAGAAGGTGAGGTGAACGGCCTGCTGACGTATGATCGCGAGGTAATAAAAATTCCCGTCGAGACGCTGAGGCAGATTCATGCCCCGTTGTTTAAGTAAGCTGTTTTCCCACCATGCTCCTGAAATCCTTTCTATCCGTCTCCGCCCTGCTTGGCGTACTTGCCTTTATACCGCTGTCTCCTACGACGCCGACTGCTACGGTTGTAGATCGACCAGCTACGACCTCAAAGAATGCGTTTTACGTTAGCAACGCGGCTCCGTTGCAACCGGATTTCTTCGTAAAACTGCCCATTGGCAGTATCAAGCCGAAAGGCTGGCTGCTGGAAACGCTGAACCGGCAGGCCGACGGGCTGGCGGGTCACCTCGGCCAAATCAGCATCTGGCTCACCAGGAAAAACAACGCCTGGCTTGCCAAAGATGGCAAAGGCGATTATGGCTGGGAAGAATTGCCGTACTGGCTCAAAGGCTACGGCGATATGGCCTACATCCTGAACCGCCCCGACATGCTGGCCGAAACCAGAATCTGGCTCGATGGTACGATGAACAGCCAACGCGAAAACGGCGATTTTGGGCCGGTGCAGATAAAGGAAAACGGCAAGCGCGATTTGTGGGCGCAGATGCTGATGCTGTTCTGTCTGCAATCGAACTACGAACACAAGGCCGATGTGCGTATCCTGAACTTGATGACGCGCTACTTTACCTGGCAGATGACTATTCCTGACGATCAGTTTCTGGAAGATTACTGGGAAAAAAGTCGTGGGGGCGATAACCTGTACAGCGTTTATTGGCTCTATAACCGCACGAAAGAACCCTTTCTGCTCGATCTGGCCCAGAAAATTGACCGCAATACGGCCAACTGGCGGCAAGCCGACAACCTGCCCAACTGGCACAACGTCAACATTGCGCAGTGCTTCCGCGAACCGGCCACGTACTTTCTGCAAAGCGGCAAAGACGCTGACCTGAAAGCCACGTACCGCAATTTTGACCTCGTCCGCGAGAAATATGGGCAGGTGCCGGGCGGCATGTGGGGGGGCGACGAAAACAGCCGCCCCGGCTACGACGACCCCCGGCAGGCGGTAGAAACCTGCGGTATGGTGGAGCAGATGGCGTCGGACGAGATGCTGATGCGTTTTACGGGCGATCCGATGTGGGCCGACAACTGCGAAGACGTGGCCTTTAACACCCTGCCCGCTGCGTTCATGCCCGACTATCGCTCACTGCGCTACCTGACGGCCCCAAACATGGTGGTGAGCGACCGCAAAAACCATAGCCCCGGTATTCAGAACGAAGGACCATTTCTGATGATGAACCCGTTCAGCAGCCGCTGCTGCCAGCACAATCACTCGAATGGCTGGGCCTACTACGCTGAAAATCTCTGGATGGCCACGCCCGACAACGGCCTGGCGGCAGTCCTCTATAATGCTTCGACCGTAACGGCGAAGGTTGGGCAGGGAAAGGGCGAAACGGTAACGCTCACGCAGGACACGAATTACCCGTTCGATGGGCAGGTAGCTATTACGGTGAAAGCCGCCAAACCCGTTGCGTTTCCGCTGTATCTGCGTGTACCGGCCTGGTGTCAGCAGCCCACCGTGCGCGTGAATGGGGAAGCCGTAAACGTCACCGCCAAACCCGGCCAGTATATTGTGCTGACCGATACCTGGAAAACGGGCGATAAAATCACGATCGATTTGCCGATGGACATTGCCGTTCGGACGTGGGACCGTAACAAGAACAGTGTCAGCGTCAACTACGGCCCGCTGACGTATTCGCTGAAAATCGACGAGAAATTTCAGCAGGAAGACAGCAAGAAAACGGCTATTGGCGACTCGAAATGGCAACCCAACGCCGACCCGTCGAAGTGGCCGTCTTACGAGATTTTCCCCACTTCGGCCTGGAATTACGGGCTGGTTCTGGACCGTAAACCCGCACAGTCGTTTACAATAACCCGCAAGCCGGGGCCGATGAGCAAGTACCCATTCACACCCGAAACCGCGCCGATTACACTGACCGCCAAAGCCCGCAAAATTCCCGACTGGACGATTGATACGTACGGCTTATGCGGGATACTACCCCAAAGTCCGGTAGTGGTCGATACGCCCGTCGAAACCGTTACGCTGGTGCCGATGGGCGCTACGCGCCTACGCATCTCGGCTTTCCCGGTCGTGAAGTAGCGCGGTAGGGCCGGACACTGGTACTAACGGCCCTCGGCGATTGAGGTAAGAACGGCAAAATACGTGGTATGGTCAGCGAACGAATTGACCTGTCTGGCTGGCTGTCCCGCCGATTTTCGGACCACTATAACAGGTATTTGATTACAAGAATAATTCGGGTGATGGCAGGTAGTGCGGTTTTGTGGAGGCCTGAATGACGAGGGTAGCGTCAAGATTAGCCTGCGTTATCTGGCCGGGAGTGGCCAGTGTTTCCAGCAGAACTTTCGTAGCTAACTGGCCCATTGCCTGTAGCGGCTGCTGGATAAACGTCAGGGGTGCGTAGAATAAATCGTAGGCTTCGGTCTCGTCGAAACCCACCACGGCCAGTTCCTGCGGTACCCGTATGTCCAGCAACCTTATCTGCTTCAGACCCAGCAAAGAAAGACTGTTCGATGTAAATACAATGGCTTCTACGGGTTGCTGACCCGTTCTGAGTTCGCGGAATGCTTTGGCAACATCACCGATCAGATTATCAACACGTACTTCTTTCAGCCATCGCTTTTGAAACGGGATGTTGTTATCGTTCAGCGCGGATTGATAGCCACGGGCGCGTTCGCTGATGTGAAACAGCGATGAGTTGAACGTAACCATACCGATGCGCCGGTACCCACTGTCAATCAGGTGCTGAACGGCGGTGTATATAGCCTGGTAATTGTTGAGAGCCACGTAACTGGTTCGCAGGTGGGGAAAGTAGCGGTCAATCAGCACAAACGGAATGCCGCGTTGCTGCAGGTCGGCAATTTGCGGTTCCATGCCTTCGGTTGCCGCAATGAGTAAACCGTCAACCTGCCGATTCAGGAACGTGTCGATCAGCTTCTGGCCTTTCTGGGCCTTCTCATCCGAACTGCCGAACAGAACGGTGTACTGTTGCCGGTCGGCTTCATCTTCGATAATTCGGGCGAGCGATGCCGAAAACGGATTGGCAATATCGGCTACAATCAGGCCGAGGGTACGGGTTTTGTTGGTTTTCAGGCTTTTAGCAATCTGATTCGGCTGGTAATTAAGGGCTTTGGCTACTTCCCGTATCTTTTGCGCTACGGCTTTATTGATCCGGTTCTCCTTCTTGTTGTTCAGCACATAGGAAACAAGAGTAATTGATACGCCCACGGCTCCGGCAATATCCTTCAGTGATGTTCGCTTATTCATAGCGCACTTGTTACGGTAAATAGAACTATTTAGTAAATCGTTTAAACATAAAAAGGTTCTTGTTCCATCATACGATGCTTCATTTATCGGAGAAAGGTTATAAAATATCAATTATTATAGTACTTTAAGGGGAAAGCTGACTGGAATAATCAAGAATATCAGGGTTTTTGACTGTATTCTGTTGGAACGATTCAACCAATTGTAGCCTTGTGTCGTTTTCTGTTTGATAATCCTGCTGACGAGGGCGATTTGCCAGTTACGCCCGCAGGGTCATCAGCAATCCAGTCGATTACTGAACCAACACATCTGTTTGGTGACGCATTTAAAAAAAAGAACACGTACCACGCTGGCATCGGTAATGGGTTTCCTCCACACGAGAATCCAATCCGGCAGCCGCTAAACGAGAAGATAATGAAACCGACATACACGCATACAAATAATAACACGAACACCAACACTTCATTTGAACACCGTCTGTTCGCATTTATTAACCGACACGCCGACGCGTTTGAAGCAATGGCACGGGGTTCAACTCCGTTTGGTGGCAACTGGCTACCGGAACGGCACTACGTATCGCAAGATAAACAGGGCGGAAGAACCTGGCAACCAGTAAGTCCTATGGTGCACCGGGTAGTCGGCTGGACCAGATGGGTATCCCGGCTGGGTGGAAAGGGCAGTGGAATATCGCCGGTCTCCCGTTCGTCGGTCAACACGAATGACATTGGCATTAACCGGTTTCGGTCCCTGCGTTCCCAGTCATAAACCCCATTGTGGGCCCCCTCTGCGATGTGGTGGCTCACAGATAAATCAGATTATAATCCTGCCGACGAATGTTCGTGTCGACCTGCCAATGCGCAGAAGCGGCCTTACCCCGTCGTGTTCAGTAAATCATTTTCGCTATGAAACGTTATTCGATTCTTTACCTGCTCAACGAGCAGTATCAGCATATTGGCAGTGCTACCTACCCGGAAGCCCAGGCCATTCTGCAAAAGGTAGTAGCCGATCCCAAACGGGTACCCGTTGGCATTTATGACGGCAAGACTGAGCTGTTTGAGTGGGAGCCGGGCCGTCAGCACGAGTACAACACGGCAGGTATTGACGAGCAGGGTAAGCTGGCCGAGCAGGTAATTCCGATTGCGCAGGCACTGCGTTATCGGGACGTGACCTGGCAGCGTGCCAGCAATTTTCGACGTCCCGGTTTTTTTGCTTAGCGAAGAAAAGGTACGGATGATGTTTCTTGAAAGTTGGGTGCATGGCGTTGTGTAAAAATGGAGTAATGGGCATATAGCCAACTATACCGCCATGCGTTCAAAAAAACGGATGTGTCTGGCTGTTCTATCCGGTTTATCTGTACATTCCACGCTGAACGTACGATCTAACCCCTGGTCAAATGCCATCCGAAACTACCCAATCCCTGCTTTTTTCTGAATACGTTAAACACGACGCTACGGCCCTTGCCGACCTCGTGCGCCGGGGCGAAACCACCCCCGCCGAACTGCTGGAAACGGCCATTGCCCGCGCCGAAGCGGTAAACCCGCAACTTAATGCCATTGTAACGCCCCTCTACGAGAAAGGCCGTGAGATGGCGGCTAACCTGCCTGCCGACGGGCCGTTTCGCGGGGTGCCGTTTCTGCTCAAAGACCTTGAACTGGAGTGGGCCGGAACACCGATGAAGTTTGGTTGCCGGGGCTATGCCAACTACGTTTCTACGACCGACAGCGAGGTTATCAAACGCCTGAAAGCCGCCGGACTGGTGTTTTTCGGTAAGACCAACACGCCCGAATTTGGCCTGACGCCTTACACAGAATCGAAACTTTACGGTCTGGCCCGCAACCCCCATAAGCCTACGCACTCGCCCGGTGGCAGCAGTGGCGGCTCGGCGGTAGCGGTGGCGGCTGGTATTGTTCCGGCGGCAACGGCCTCGGACGGGGGTGGGTCTATCCGTATTCCGGCGTCGTGTTGCGGGCTGTTTGGGCTGAAACCATCGCGGGGACGCGTCACGCTCGGCCCTGCCTACGGCGAACTCTGGAACGGAGCCGTGATTGGCCACGCCGTAACGCGGTCGGTGCGCGACAGTGCCGGATTGCTCGATGCCATCGCCGGAAACATGCCCGGCGACCCATACCTGATTCCCCCGCCCGAACGCCCGTTTCTGGACGAGGTAAGCCGTGAACCGGGCAAACTGCGTGTGGCCTTCTCAACGGCGTCGGTCATTCCGTCGTTGACTATTGACCCTGAATGTATCAAAGCCGTGCAGGAAACGGCCCGGCTGCTCGAAAGTCTGGGCCACACGGTAGAGGAAGTGCCGTTGCCGTATGACAAAACCATCATAACCGAAGGCTTTTTTGTATCGGTCCTGGCCGAAACAGCCGCTACCCTGCGTGATTTGAGTACGTATCTCGGTCGGCCCGTCAAGCCCGGCGTTGATGTAGAGTTGAATACGTGGGCGCAGGCCCGGCTGGCCGAAGGCTTTTCGGCGGCTGACCTGTCCTGGCAAAACCGGCGGTGGAACACGCTGAACCGAAGTATGGGGCAGCTTCACGAAAAATACGACCTATTGCTTACGCCCACGCTGCCGTGCCCACCCATTGCTATCGGTACGTTTCAAAACAGCGCGTCAGAAGAGCGACTGCTCAAACTGGTCGATGCCGTAGGCGGGCTGAAATACCTGAACGGCACTAAAATCGTGAACGACCTTGCCGAAAAATCGCTGGGCTACATTTCCTACACCGTCATCACCAACATGACCGGACAGCCGTCCATGTCTGTGCCGCTGCACTGGTCGGCAGATGGCCTGCCTATTGGCGTCATGTTTGCGGCCAAACTCGGCAACGAAGCCACCCTGTTCCGACTGGCGGGTCAACTGGAGCAAACCCGCCCCTGGTTCGATAAGGTGGCGGTGTAACGTGAACGGCAGGCTGCCCCGTGCGTCAACAAATAATATGTTGCTGACGCATGGGGCAGTTTGCCGTTCACGTTTCGCTAATTTCTCGGCGAAAACCGTTGCCCATCAACGGTGGTGTACTTGAAATCGGACGGGCCGTCGAAGGCTACGTTGTCGAGGTTGGTACGGCGGGGGAAACGGACGTATTTAAAGTCGGTGGGACCGGTGAAGTGGGCGTTCTGGAACGTAACGCCGTCGTCGAACTTCGTGTATTTGAAATCGGCAGAGCTGGTGAAGCGGGCATCGGCAAAGGCTGCGTTCTCACTGAACTTTGTGTATTTAAAATCAGCGGGACCTCGAAACTGCGCACCGCCAAAATCGGCCATGTCGCTGAACTTAGCGTATTTGAACAGGGCTTCATCCTGAAATTTGCTGCCCACAAACACCGCCCGCTGCCGAAATGCCGAGTATTTGAAAGCCGCGTCATTATCAAACGTGCAGTTATCGAACGTGACGGCTTCGTCAAAGTCGGCGTTGTAAACGCGGTTGTTCATGCTGAAGAGGTTGCGGCCCTCATTTTCGGTGCGATAGGCCAGAAACTTACCCCTGAATACGCAGTTGCGAAACGTCAACGGTACGGTTACGGTGCTTCGGTATTCGTTCCCGTTCCCACGCCCGTTGTCCCGAATTTCGCGCCGGTTAGCCAAAGATGTCAGGTCAAGGTCGCCGGTAATGGTGGCGTTTTCGTAGGATACGGACTGATTCTGGTTAATCTGGTCGATAATCTGGCGGGCGTCAACAGTGCGCTGGGCAAACGTTGCGGTCAACGTAACAAGCGTAAGCAGGAGGGAGGTCAGGAGCGTCTTCATAGTTCTTAGGATTGTGTTTGCCCGAAAGATGCAGGTTTGGTATGGATGGTTGCACGGGCAGATAAGTTTGAACCCCCTACGGAACGGGGGCGAAGGCGTTGCTGAAGGGAATTGGCGCGTCGGGTAGTTCGTTCGTTATGGTCAGCATCTGCCTTAACTGCTCGTCGTAGAGTTTTTTCAGGCGGGGCGGCCCAATGACCCGAACGTTGCTCATCCACTGAAAAATCCAGCCGACTAGTTCACGGTTGATGCCGCTCCGAAACTCAACCAGCCAGCCCTCGTCATCCTGGCGGCAAACCATGTTGTCGGTCCAGAACTGTTCGCTGATGAAGCTACCCGTTCCGCTGGAGAAGCGGAGTTTGATGTCATAAACCTCGTCATCGATATTCTCCGAGATACCGAACCGGGTACGTAGCTCCTCATCCGCGAAACTGATGAAGTCCGTTCGGCTGAACATCGCCCTGGTTGGCTTCAACTCAAGCTGGTCAACCTGAAAGGTTCTTAGTTTCTGGATAGACGTATTGGTGTAAGCGACTAAATAAAAACAGCCCCGGTGGTAAATGATTCGGATGGGCAGGACATCGAGCGGCAGTTGCACCAGCGACGCAACGGACGTAGAATCGCCGGTCATGGCCGTGATGCAGAGTCCCTGGCCGTTGTCCATAGCCTGAATAATCGTCTTTATCTGGTTATCGAGCCGGTCGTGCGCTACTGTCTCGTAAAAGTGCGTTGACTCGATAAGCGGGTCGTCTTCGGGGGCCAACCAGGGGTTCAGCTCATAGAGCAATTCCTGCCGTTTTGCCGAAAACACCTGCGGCAAAACACCCCGAATCAGCCATTTACCGTAGCGGTCTTCGTCGGTTTGCCAGATGTACCACGTTTTCCGGTTGGCGGGGCCGGTTGTTTCAAACCTATCTTTATCATACCCGAGACATTTTATGACATTAATCGCCAGCCGAATCTGGCGTGGGGTGAGCTTCCCTTTAAAATGCTCGGTAATACTTTTGATGGTCTGGGGCTTTTTCTTGAGCAACTCAACCAGAGCAACAGTGCTGTATATGTTTGGCATAGTTTTACGTTTTCGGTAAAACTAACGGCTTGCCATTGGACCAGCAAGCGCAAATGCCGAAATTTGTAGTACATCTTCTAAACGCCCCAGAGTTATGAATCCAAGACCCGAAAACCGAGGATGCCCACCCGAAATCCATCCATTTACTACGAGGTGGCAGACATACAATCAGGGACACATTACGCCCGACGCAGAAGCAGCCTGGGTTGTCAATCAGGAAAAGGGATACTTCGGTTTCCTACCCAATCGCCAGATTAAGCACCTCATTATCGGCTCTTTCCCGATCTGGGAATCCGTCCACAATGATCCACCGCATGGGAGGTTCAACTTCGCTTTCTTCTACTGTAGCGGAAAAAACGGATTCTTCAAGTTTATGAAGGTTTTGAGCGGATACGATTTTTTCAATAACCCTCCGCGCAACACACCTTATCAACAAGTTCAGTCCATTGCGGATTTTTTCCTGGAAAAAGAACTGGGAATAACAGACGTAATTTGGAAAGTTGAGCGTACCGACGTGAATTGTAGATCAGCAAGTGACGCAAAGCTCAATCCTCGTACTCTCAATAACCTGTGCCAGTTATTGGCGGACTACCCTGAGATTACAAATATATACTTCACAAGTAGGAAGGTTGCAGACTGGTACGGTGAGTCCATGCAAGAGTGCATACATGATTTAGGCGTAGATACTTCCATATTATACTCCCCTTCACCTGCTTCTAATCTTGCAGCCGCAGGAACACTGAATAATGATGAAGAACAGTACGGGGAGCAAGATTCCATGAGATTTCATTCGTCACAAATCCCCTTTTTGGAGCATGAAACGAGAACGGACCGTTACAAAATAGCCAAATGGGCAAAGCGTTTGCGTAACGTATCTGGCTTGGTACGGCCTGAAATTCTGGAGAATGCTCATTTCATGGCTATAGAAGACCGGCTCTGAAAATATGACCGACTTCCTCCACGATCTAACCCCCGCTTCCATCCACGTCGGCCCATTTCCACTGGCGCAACTGCTCGAAAATTCGCTGTACTACCCGTCCAGCCATTTCGACGGAGCGGTGGTGAAGGCATACGCCTATGACTTCGCGAGTTTCGTCTATTGCGATTATGGCGCGACGGACGCGGACGGGCTGGCGCAATTGCAAACGTTCCGGGGGTACGACGTTCTGGCAGACCGGCCCGTGCGGGTAGCAGAACTAATACCGAACGGCTGGTCATTCGAGATGACGCGCCACTTGCTGGCCGGCTACGGGAATTACCCGGACTTCGGGAAACTATCTTTTGCGCATTGGGCCGTGTACGAGCGCAAACCCGAATACACCGATATGCACGGCCCAACGCGGTTTAGTTTGCTGTACATCGGGGGTGAGGGCGTGGCTACTTATCAGGCACTGTACTGGAGCAACCGAACCACCGCTAAAGCCGTCGCCATTGTCCAGCCCGGAACGGGGTTCGGTTGCAACTGGACTGATTTTATGGATGGTCACAAAGCCCTCGGCTACGTCGTATCTCAAAACCCATGCGGGCAGCCCGATTTCATTGCTAACGACGCTGCGGGTTTGTTGCGCTGGGAGAGCCACCCACACGCCACGCATAAGATTAGCTGTCGTTATTCACGGGAACACATCAGGTCTTTCTATGAGTATAGCCGGGCCGATGATCCGGTCATTCCACCCAGATCACCTTTTCGTACGCCATTTCATAGTCCATCTCCTGCAACGCGACGACGCCTGCAAATTTCCCAGAGTCGTTGGTTAGCACAGCATTCCAGAGGCCGGTAGCATTGCGGAGGAGGAGTTTGTATCCGTAGAGCGGGTGCAGCGTAGCGGTGTCGGTGCGGTGGTCCCAGCCGGTTTGCAGCTCAATGGCAAAGCCGATACGTTCCAGCACCTCGTCCATCTGACTGGTCAGGCTATCGGCACCGTCCAGTTCTTCGATCCACACCACCAGCCCGTCGGTACCCCAGTCGAAGTGGAGCGGGCTGGTGGTGAGCGTTATCACGGAAGCGTTCATTTGTTGCGTGTTTAAGCAGGTAGTCAGGCGGTTTGCCGATAGAGTGGCTGCGCTCCATGGCTAATTACCCGGTGTCCGTTGTCCAGTACGTTCTCATCGCGCCATTTGCGGAGCCAGAACCGGTACTTCTTGCGGCCATAATCGACAAAGCCCGGAATCGACGTAGCGTCGACGGCAAACAGACGGTTGGGGCGTTGCTTCATCACACCCACAAATACGAACCGGAATTGCTGCGTAGTGGCCCACTCGGCCCCGTTGGCGTAGCGCAGACTGTCGAGGTAGAACGCAGCCTGCCGGTCGTAGTCGTAGGTGTAGCAGGATTCTAGAAACTGCGCCTGCGTCCGGGCTGAGGTTGTTTTCAGATCAATGATGAGCGCGTTTTGCCGTTTGGGGCTGGTGTAGACCATATCCAGCCGCGACTTGCAGGGTAGTCCGGTTGCAGGGTCATCCCACAGAACTACGCGCTCCCGCTCCGATAGCCGCAGGTATCGTTTGCAGAACGCATCGTTCCGAATCGTATGCATCAGTTTAGCCAGATCGTCCGATTGTTTGGACGGTAACACATCGGGCAGAAACTGTTTCATAACTGTGCCAACCGTTTCGGGTTCGAGCAGGTGCTGGTGAAAAGCCCGTCCAAACACCTTGGCCCGTTCTGTACTGGCCGTGGCCTGTTCAGCATAGCCAAGGTGTTCTTCTTTGAGCCGGGTCAGGTCCGAGTTGGATACACGCGGCAGGGCGCGGTAATCGATATCTATGGTCATGGTGTGCGTAGTTGTGTAAGTTGGACCGGTGCGCCGGAGCGACCCAGTCCAACCAGCCCGGTACGGGCTAACGATAGAGCAGAAGCTAAGTTGATTTCGGTCAGAATCGTAGTTTCTTAGCTTCAACTACCATATTAGTCGCTTCGCGACTGGTCGGACAAGAGTGTCCAACCTACTGGTTAATCGAAAGTAACTCCGGTTCGTCGGTGAGTTGGGCGAAGGGGTTGTAGTAGTTCATCGCCGTTTTGATGTTGGCGATGTCGGTGAGCGTTTCCTGGCGGAAGATTTTGGCCTCCTGCGCAAACGCTTTCAGCGGGGCTGTCTGGGCTGGGTCGGCCATTTTGTACGAGAACGTAGCGATGTAATACACGCCCTTCGGATGAATTTTGGTGTTCTCCTTTTTCTCGGCCACGGCAGTAATCACCACGTCGGCCAGGGTCAGGTCGTCGTAGTACAGGGGTTCGATAAGCCGGAAGATGTTATCGACCGAGTAGCCGTGAAACAGCACCGCCGACACGCAGTTTTTGTCGTCGATAAAGAAAAGCTCGGCCCAGTTTTTAGTCCCCATATTCAGGATGTTGTCCGTGAAGATGCGCCAGGCAATGGGCTGAAACATCAGCGTCCGTCCCAATTTCTCGGTGCCATTAATGTTGAAGACCCCTTCTTTGGCATCGAACCGGTACTGGCGCGGGTGGCCTTCGAGGTACTTGAACCGCCGGGCGGCTGTGTCGTTCACGAACTGAATTGCAGTTTCATTCGTGTTTTGGCCCGTTTCGTTTTGATTTGTCGGACGTAGGGTCTTGTTTTGTGTGTTCATTAGTATTTGTTGTTTACTGTTCAAGCAGGGGACCCGTTTTGCGGTCCCTTTTGCCTTTTTAGAGGCATTATCCGCAGGTATAAAATTACATAGTTTTGGGTAAGAAACAAGCCCATTCAGGCGGTATATTGCCGATATTTTACGCATTATTCGGTAAAAAAAGATGATCGAAACCCGGCTGCAGCAACTCATCGAAGTCCTCAATATCAGTGTTCTCGAATTTGCCCGTCAGTTGGGTGAACGCCGGGGCGAAAAAGTATACCATATCCTGCACGGGCGCATGAAACCGCGCTACGATACCATCGAGAAAATTCTGGTGGCCTATCCCCAGCTCAACGCTGACTGGCTCCTTCGGGGCGAAGGGTTTATGTTTAAACAGCTCGACTCGCCCTCGGCGGCCATCACCACCGAAGAGCGGCTGCGCAACATGGAGTTTCTGCTGTTTCAACTCAACGAACGCGTCAGGCTACTACAGGAAACCAATGACCAGTTGCTGGCTAAAATCGCGATGCTACGTTTAGTTTGACGAGCCAATTCCAATTGGCAGACTCACTGAGGTGCCCGCCAAAACAACCCCCTTGTTTTCCGGGTTATCTAACCAAAAAACCAACCAACGCTATGGCTACGACATCCCCATTCGACCCTGATAAACTCGACCCGGATTTTTACTCGAAAGACCCCAACCAGCACGGCGATTCTGACTTTGGTACGCCATCGGAAGGCGTTGGCACTAATGCCTACAAAGATTCTACGTCGGGTATGGACATGGAAGCCGGCAATGAGGAAATGACCAAAGAAACCCGTGAGGAACATAAATTTGAGGGCAACCCCGCTACACCTACCGGCGAAAACTACCAGACTGGTCAGGAATGGGACGTTGACGCCGATACCGTGAAAGACTCGGACAATCCGCAAAAAGGTAAAATGATGAGCGACGAAGCCGCTAAAAAGCTGAACGAAATTGCTGAAAATCCATCTGACGATGCGCTTTTCCACCGTGCTGATGCCACGTATCTCGAACAGGGCGATAATCCCAACGAGGGCTATGACCCACACGGACAGGGCTATGATAATAAAGATAAAGTCGATTCCCAGTAACTGACAGGCCCACCGGTTGAACTGGTTAAATCCGTAAAGCCTGTGCCGTCTCTCAAAGATGGCACAGGCTTTTTGTTTGTAGCTTTGTCCGATACTCAGTTACTCACTCAAGCTGGCGGATACAAAATTCGCCCAATACGTTGCTCATCGAAACCCGTGCCTATGCGCGGGCGGGTCTGCTCGGGAACCCGTCCGACGGTTTTTTTGGTAAAACCATCGCCATCAGCGTCCGTAACTTTGGCGCGTCCATCACGCTGTATCCCTCGCCCGAACTCCATATTGAAGCCCAGACGCAGGATACCAACGTGTTTCGAAGTTTGTACCACCTCCGCGACGCCGTCAGTATGCTGGGTTACCATGGTGGGGTGCCGTTGCTAAAAGCGGCTCTTAAGAAGTTCGCTGAATACTGCGAGATAGAAGGCATCCGGTTGCCCAACCAGAACTTTTCGATTCGCTACAATACCTCCATTCCTCGTCAGGTGGGACTGTCGGGGTCGAGTGCCATTATCGTGGCTACGTTTCGGGCGTTGATGCAGTTTTATTGTGTCGAGATTCCGCAGGCAGTACTGCCTAATCTGGTGCTGGCCACCGAAACCGAAGAGCTGGGCATTACGGCGGGTTTACAGGATCGTGTCATTCAGTGCTACGAAGGCTGTGTCTATATGGACTTCGAGCGTACCGGGATGGAACAGCACGGCCACGGACAATATGAGCCGCTAAACCCGCATCTGTTGCCTAAACTATACATTGCCTACAACACCGATCTTGGCAAACAGTCGGGTCGGGTGCATAACGATGTGCGGGCGCGATGGCTCCAGGGCGATCAAACCGTGATCGATACCATGACGGCCATTGGCGATGTGGCCCGTGACGGTCGCGAAGCCCTGCTCCGGCACGACATCAACGCCCTGAACGAACTCGTAAACCGCAACTTCGACCTGCGCAGCCAGATTTACCAGATTAGTGACCGCAACCGAACGCTGATCGACACGGCCCGGCGGTGCGGGGCATCGGCCTCGTTTACCGGTTCGGGCGGCTCCATCATCGGCCTCTACCGCGACGATGCCATGCTCAACCGCCTGTACGTCGAACTCAAGAAAACAAACGCCCGCGTTATCAAACCCTACGTTGTTTAATTGTGAATGAGCGAATGAGTGGATGAGCGAATACCTGCTGACGCAAGGAAGCTGACGCCGGAGGTCATTCACTCATTCGCTCATTCACCCATTCACAAATGATAAAGAAAGCCGTTATTCCCGCAGCGGGGTTTGGAACCCGGTTCCTGCCTGCCACCAAAGCACAGCCGAAAGAGATGCTGCCCATTATTGACCGTCCCACCATTCAGTATGTGGTGCAGGAGGCCGTCGATTCGGGTATCGAAGACATCCTGATTATTACCGGTAAAGGTAAACGCGCCATTGAGGACCACTTCGACCGGAACTACGAACTTGAAACCCGGCTCGAAGAAAAAGAAGATCAACTGTTGCTCGACGAGATGCGGAGACTGTCAGACATGGCCAACCTGCACTACGTTCGTCAGCGCGAACTGAACGGTCTGGGCGATGCCATCCGGTACGCCCGTCATCACGTGGGTAACGAACCGTTTGCCGTGTTGCTGGGCGATACCATCATGGATTCAGTCATTCCTGTGACGCAGCAGCTCATCGATACCTACGCACAGTACGGCGGGTCGGTCATTGCCGTAGAAGAAGTGCCGCACGACAAGGTGAACCGATATGGTATTGTAGGCGGCAGACCCATCAGCGACCGCATCTACGCCATCGATACGCTGGTGGAGAAGCCGAACGTAGCTGACGCGCCCTCTAACCTGGCCATTGCGGGTCGCTACATTCTGACGCCCGATATCTTTGCGATGCTGGAGCAAACCCCCGCTGGTAAGAACAACGAGATTCAGTTGACCGACGCTATGCTGCTGCTGCTTCGGCGCGAAAACCTGTACGCCCACCACATCGAAGGCAAACGCCACGACATCGGCAATAAACTCGATTTCCTGAAAACTACCGTTGAGTTCGCGCTCAAACGCCCCGAATTCGCCGACAAGTTTCGGGCCTTTCTGGAGGAGATTCTGAAGAAAGATTGAGGCTTTTTTTAACACAGAGCAGACGGAGGTTTCACAGAGATATAGAGAGCGACATAACTAAACAGAATTCAGAATTGGAGATTTCCAGAATATGACATTCCAAGTGCTTTAAAGTCTTGGCTATGATTTTCATGAAAGGAGTTCATGAAACGCTCCAGTTGGTCGGGTTGGCTGATGGTGACACGTTTTCTCATGATGCAAATTTGCATTTTGCCAATCAACGTTTCTAAATAGTTCTGTTGTTCTCTGTAGCAGAGACAATGTACTCTGTGAAACCTCCGTCTGTTCCGTGTTTGAAACGTTACCGCACCCGCACTGACAAACTTACTTCGTCATCCTCCCCATTTTCATACCCATTGCCTGGTGTAGAGTCGGGATCGTTAGGGGTAGCGGCTTGTATCTGTGCTTTTACGGTAGCGGCACTGGTTGCCTGTACCGACAGCACCAGCGTAGTTGAAGCACCGGCCGGAATGCTGGATAATGAACCTGTTATCGTCTGCCCGTTTATTATCAGGCCCGCGCTGCTGACCAATTGCCAGCCGGTGGGTAGCAGGGTAATCACACTGACGTTACTGGCTGTAGCCCCGCCCCGGTTGCTGACGGTCAGGCTCAGCATGAACGGCTGATTAAGTATTGGAGTCAGGATACTGGCGGCTATGCTCAGGCTCAGATCGGCTTTCGCGGGGTCGGTAGGAGGCTGGCTGGATTGTACGGGAGGGAGGGGCGTCTGGTTGGGATTTGGCGAAACGAACACCGCCGTACCGGGGTCGGGGGTACGGAGGTCGAGTTGGGTGGCGTCGTCCTGACCGTCTTCAGTACCGGAGTTGGGCTGACTGTCGGGGTCGGGCAGGGAGCTGCCGGTAATCTGGGCAGCTATAACGTATTGCCCCGGCTGGTCAGGCTTCACCCGAAATACGAACGACTGGCTGGCATTGGCCAGAACATTTACTGGTCCAACGTATATAACACCACTACCAGAACTGACCGCTACCGACTGAGCATCCAGAAATGTCATATTGGGCGGTAACAAACTCTGCATCTGTACGCCCGTTGCCGCAACCGGGCTGCTGTTGGTTAGTGTCATTGTTACAGCTACGGACTGATCTACGGTAGGCGTCCGGGTATCGGACTGCATACTCAGCGAGAGGTCGGCCCCAACGCAGATAGTGAACGGCAGGCCGGGTGCACTGGCCACGGCAGGACTGCTGGCCACTACACGCAGCCGATACTGGGTACCCATAGGCATACTGACCGGCAACTGCGCCACAAGTGGACTGCCGGTGCCGGTAGCTAACGTGATTTCGTTGGCGAACGAGCCGTTCGCGTCTGACAAACGGAGTGTATATACGTTACCGGAGTTCAGCGGTCCATTTTCTACGTCGAAGGTCACGCTGACGGGGGTGTTACATGGCTGAACAGGTTGCTGGCCAGTAAGGGTCAGCACGGGTGGAACTCCAGAAACCGGCTCCATAGCCTGGTAAAGAATGTTTCGGTAGCTGAGTAGCTCTCCATTAAATGACACGCCTAATCCGCTATCGCCTTGCTTTCGGATCGATAGCCGGTAACGACCCGGTGGCACACCGCCTACGGCGAGCATCACCGGTGGGTAGTTGCGGACGTAGTTGAAATCGGCAAATTCAGCGTAGTCAGGTGCCTGACTAACCGGGGGAACTACGTACCAGCCGGTATCGCTGAAGCTGCCTCCATCTGTTGGCTCCAGCCGGATCTCCACGGGTCCGGTGGCCTGTATCATTCCGAAAAAACTGTGACTTGTCGGCTCGTAGCGGTAGCCAATGCGCTGGATGATGGGGTCGGCGGTGCCATTGATTTCGGTTAGGCGCAGCACCGGTTGCGGGGTGGTGGCAGTGGCAAACGTATTGACAGTAAACGGTTCGCTGAGGGTACCGGTCAGGGGGGGGTGCGTGGCCACAGTACGGAACCGGTACTGACCGTTGGGCAGGCTGGCGGGCAACGTAAACAGAATCGGATTGTCAGTACTGCGGCCTGATTCAGCCACCGTAGTCCCGTCGCTGTTTCGGACGAGTTGCGCAAAGTGCTGGTTACCAGTTTCCTGCGAATTACTGCGCACCGAAGCTACCACAATGATTTCGCCGGGGCGTCGGGTCAGGGGCAGGGTATAACCGCTGGTAATCAGGCTGGCCTCGCCGTTGGGTAGAACCGGGCTGGCGTTCTGAAAAAAAGTATTGTTAAGCTGCTGATCCCACGTATTCACAAACCGGACGGCCCCCTCACCGGCCATATGTATATTGTCGGGCCGGTTGGCAGGGCCGATGATGGTATCGGTGGCGGGACCGGGAAATACGGCGGGAACATCGGCAATGAGCTGATTTTGAGCGGCAATAACGGCGGGGTTGGTTTGCCCGCCAATGTAACTGGCCCGTGAGACCATCCACGGCAGTGCAAAACCCGCCTGCTGACGACTTTTCTCGATCACCTGCCGGACGTTATCGAAATACGTTTGCTGGCTGGTGTACTGATCGCTCTCGCCCTGATGCCAGAGTACAGCCCGCGCCCCGGTCCGGGCTACATAATGCAGTAGTACCGCACCAAGCCGCCGGTACACCGCTGAGTTCTGAGTAGGGCCAATGTTGCCCGCTGCCGACTGCTGCCACTGATCGCTGGAGGTGCCGCCAAGGGCCGCACCCAGAAATAGCACGGGTACGCCCAGCCGCTGCACGAGCTTATCGCCCAGCATCCCCCAAATGTGGGGCGGCTGGCTCGGTCCGATGTTGCTGCCGTAGCTGATGTGGCCGAACCGCAGCGGTAGCAGTTGCTCACTGATACTATCCTGCCGGAAATCGACGCAGGACACCCGGTCTTCTGCCGCGCTCGGTACCCGCTGAAACCCACCAAACATATTGCTCTGCCCGGCAATAACAAACACTTCGCCCACGCCCACCCGGTTTACGCTGGTCAGGTCCAGTACGGTATTGCCGTTTTTGGCCCGCACGTCAAGCCGGTACCAGCCCGCCGTTACGGTTACACTGCCCCGAAAGGCTTTGGTATCGCCCAAAAACGAAAGCGGTGTCCAGGTTGTAACCTCACCCTGCCCAACGGCAAGGGGAACAAAGCGGGCTTCGACGGTAGTAGCAGTTGACGGGGCAAGGCCGGCTACGAGGACGGTTGCGGAGTTGGCGTTGTTGCGCTGAAAAACCATGCGCGGTACGGGACTGCTGACACTGAGTTGCGCCAGCGTGAGGGTAGGCCATAGACAAACTAACGTCAGGCAGTACCAGAGACGAAGAATAGACATGTTTTTAGGTGTGAGTAAACGGAGTCACAAATAAAAACAAGTCTGTTCTTCGTATAACGTTAAGTAACTAAACGGTAGTTTTTATCCGTAATACTATCAGGCAGATAGTCGGGTTCACTAACAAAAAATCGTCAATTCAAGACTCGTATACCGAGTTGCGCTTCACTGTATTCGCCGTTGTTGTTGTGGCGATGTTACCCACCGTACTAGGCAGTGTCCCCGGCGAACGCTACGCCGTGTTGTCTACAAACGCCGTGTTGGGTAGCATTTGGCTGCTGACCCGCCAGCTGGTGGCATAGAGTGGTCCGGCGTTGTTGACCCCCAACTGTTAAAAAGTGAGTAGCCTATGTGGCGTAACCAGCTTTGTGGGTAATTGAATTCTATTCGGAGAGAATGACAGGTACCAACATTGCGACGTTATTTCAACGCTTCGATTCTTTGAACGTAGGCGTTATTGGCGACTTCGCACTTGATTTATATTTTAAATTACGAACCAGCACCGGTGAATGCTCCCTGGAAACCGGGCTGGATGTGTTTTGGGGTAGCCAGGCCCGCGCTTCACTGGGCGCGGCTGGTAATGTTGTTCAGAATTTACGCGCCCTGGGAGTGACGAATAGCTGGGTGATTGGCTGCGTAGGTGACGACCTGTTTGGGCGCGAAATGCAGCATCTGTTGCAGGTGCAAGGGGTGCAAACACCGTACTTACAGACAGTAACTGAGCAGTGGGATACCTGCGTTTATACCAAACCCAGTCAGGATAGACAGGAAGCCAATCGAATTGATTTTGGTACGGCCAATGCACTACCTGATGCGCTGTTCGACGGGTTGCTTACCGGCCTGGAGCAACTGTTGGCTGATCTGGATGTCCTCATCATTAATCAGCAGTTTGCTAACCCGTTGCTGACCCAAAAACGGGTAGCGGTGCTCAATCAGTTAATGGCCCGTTTCCCCAGGGTTCGGTTTGTAGCGGATATGCGCGATGTGGGGATGTCTATTCGCGGGGCTACGCTAAAAGTGAATACAGCCGAACTCGCTAAATTCCTCAATATTGACCCGCCCGCTGACCCTGACCTGGCCTGGTGCACGGAGCAGGGAACAGCCTTTCGGAAGCAAACGGGTGGTCCGCTCCTGATTACCCGGGGTCATTCGGGTATTTTGTACCTCGATGATGCTGAGACACAGCTAATTGACGGCTTACCGCTGCGTGGTGAACTGGATACCGTAGGGGCTGGCGATACCGTTGTGGCAACCTGGGCGGCCTGTATAGGTGCCGGGGCGACCCCTAAACAAGCCCTGGCGATAGCTAATCTGGCTGCGGCCGTTACGGTGCAGAAACTGGAGCAAACGGGTACCGCTAGCCTGCCCGAAATTCTCCACCTTCACGACAAATACACCTCTCATGACTACCAATAGTTTACGGCAGTGTCGTCAGGAAATGCATACGCACCTGACCACGGAGTTATTGCCTTTCTGGACAGCGCGAACAGTCGACGACATTAACGGCGGTTTTATTACGCACTTTGATCAATACGGAGCCGATACGGGCGAAGACGAGAAATCCCTTATTGCCCAGGCCCGATCCATTTATACCTATTCATCGGCACACCGGGCGGGGTACGGCGGTGGTGATCTGGCCGAACTGGCACGGCACGGGGTCGATTATCTCCTAACGCACATGTGGGATCAGGAGTATGGGGGCTTTTACTGGATGACCAATCGGCAGGGAGAGGTCACGAACGATCAGAAAATAGTGTACGGCCAGAGTTTTGCTATCTATTGCCTGAGTGAATATACGCTGGCCACGGGCGATGTTCGTGGGGTTGAGTACGCACAAAAAGTCTTTGATTTATTGCAGAAATACGCTTTTGATACCCGGTATGGCGGGTATTTTGAAATGTTCCATCGCGACTGGACCCTGAAAGGGCCGGGTGCCGCCGGGGGTGATCGAAAAACGCTGGATGCGCATATGCACCTGATGGAAGCGTTTACTACCCTGTACGAGTGTACGCAAGAGCCGATACACCGTCGTAAACTGCTGGAAGTAATTGACCTGCTGGTTACTAAAATCATGCACCCGTCGCAGGGAACGGGCGTACCACAGTTCTGGGCCGACTGGCAGGTAGCTCCGCAAATTAAGTTTGATGTGATCTGGGGCTGGGATCGGTTCACGGAGGACGGTGTAAAACGAGCGGCTGAGGACAACACCAGCTATGGCCACAATGCTGAGTTTGCCTGGCTGTTGCTGCACGCACTTGCTGTATTGGATATACCCCACGAAACCTACCGGGACCAACTCATGAAGTCATTTTCCCATGCGGTTAATTACGGAGTAGACTGGGCATTTGGGGGCGTTTTTGTGGAGGGGTCACACAGTGGCGAGGTGTACGATCGTGAGAAGGAGTTCTGGCAACAGGCCGAAGTGCTGATTGGGTTTCTGGATGCCTATCGGATTTTTGGTGATGACGTATATTGGAAAGCCTACGAGAATGTCCATCGGTTTGTGATGGACAACATGATTAATCATTCAGTAGGAGAATGGTGGCCATTGATGACCCGTCAGGGCGTTCCGATCTGGACACATATGAGCCATTCATGGAAAATTAACTACCATACAGTACGCTCGGCTATTCAGTCCATTAACCGGTTAGATAAACTGTTGGCAGTTAGCGAGTAATGCTTTTCATAATGCGTTAACTAATCGGAATGATATAGCCTGCGGCCGCTGTATTTTTCCAATCAGGGTGTTCGTACCTGTATTGTAGCCGTATCATCCTCACCATTATCGTAGCCATTGCCCGGTGTGGAGTCAGAATCGGTGGGGGTTGCCGTCTGGATTTGTGCCTTTAGCGTTCCCGCCCCACTCCCCTGCACCGTTAGTAGCAGGGTAATTGAACTACCTGCCGAAATGGTTAGTGATGAACCTGTTATTCCCTGTGCGCTCATACTCGCGTTCGCGCTGCTGACCAACTGCCAGCCGGTGGGTAGTTGGGTGTCCACACTCACATTACTGGCCGCTGCACCACCCTGATTGTTCACCGTCAGGCTCAGTGTGAACGGCTGGTTGGGGGCGGGTGTCAGGGTACTGGCGGCCATGCTCAGGCTCAGATCGGCTTTCGCGGGGTCGGTGGGAGGCTGGCTGGATTGTACGGGAGGGAGGGGCGTCTGGTTGGGATTTGGCGAGACGAATACCGCCGTACCGGCGTCGGGGGTACGGAGGTCGAACTGGGTAGCATCGTCCTGGCCGTCTTCGGTGCCGGAGTTAGGCTGACTGTCGGGGTCGGCGGCACTGCTGGCCGTGATTTGCAGGGCGGGCAGGTAGCGACCCGGAATGGTGGGCTTTACCCGGAACGAAAACGACTGCACCGCGCCATTCTCCAGCGTTCCGGCGTTGATCGTAACCGTGCCGCCCTGCGCACTGACGCCCGCCGAAATCGCATTGATAAAGGCCAGATTAGGAGGCAAACTGCTCGCTATCAGTACGCCTGATGCTGGCTGCGGGCCATTGTTCGTTATGTCAACTGTAACCGTTACGGACTGGCCCACGGCGGGCGTCCGGCTGCTTAACTGTGCCGATAAGGAAAGGTCTGCTTTGTTATTGCTGGTCTCAACCGGCACTTCAACCGGCACTACGTCTGGCGCGATATAGACCGTACTCCGCCCATTTCTGAGCGTGGTCTCCACCCAGATTCCTGTACCCGTGTCGCCCTGTTTGCGCATCGACAGTCGGTATCGTCCCGGTGGAACGCCCCCCACACCAATCGAAATTGGTGGGTAGTACCGGAGGTAATTATAATCGGCAAATTCGCTGTAGTCCGGTCCCTGCGATGCCGGGGGTATTGTGTACCAGTCTGAATCGCCGAAACCGCCATCAAGCCGTTCTACCCGGCACTGTACAGAACCGGTGGTCTCGGCCATGAAATAAAACGCCGGAACACCCGGCTCGTATCGGTAACCCATCCGTAGTAGAGCTACGTCAGGCGTACCGCCCGTTACGTCGGGCAGGATTGGACTGGGTGGGTTGGTTGACTGAGTAAAATAGTTGACCGTAAACACCTCGCTGAGGGTGCCGGTCATGGCGGGGTGCGTAGAGCCGGTACGCAACCGGTACTGACCATCGGGCAGGTTGGCGGGCAGGGTAAACGGAATGGGGTTGGCTGTTGTCCGGGCCGACTCGGCAATGAGTGCGTTATCAGACGCCCGCAGTAACTGTACAAAATACTGATTGTCGGCTTCGTGTGCGTCGCTGCGAAGCGACGGTACCAGCAGGATTTCGCCGGGGCGCCGGGCCAGGGGCAGGGTGTAGCCACCGGTAATCTGGCTGGCATTGGCAGTGGGTGTAAACGGCGTTGACTGCGCAAAAAAGGTGTTGGACAATGACTCGCTCCAGCGGTCGGCAAACCGACGGAGACCGTTACGGCCAATGTGTACGTTGTCGTCCAGGCGGTTATCGGAACCGATCAGATCATCGGTAAAAGGGCCGGTATAGACGTATGGTACCTCGGCAGTAAGCCGGTTTTGGGCGGCAATTACATTGGGGTTCGTCTGCCCCTGCGTGTACGTTACCCGCGACACGACCCACGGTAACCCATCAAACCCACTTTGCTGCCGACTCTTTTGGATAACGTACTGAAGGTTGTTGAAATACGTGTCGTTCGAGGAACCAATATCTCCCTCTCCCTGATGCCAGAGTACAGCCCTTGCGCCAGTGCGGGCAATGTAATGCTGTAGTACCACACCCAGCCGCCGGTAGGGGTAAGGCTGTCCCTGTAACACCGTATTGCCCGCTGCCGACTGCCGCCACTGATCGCTGGAGGTACCGGCAGTGGCCGCGCCCAGAAACAAAACCGGTACGTTGAGCCGTTGCACGAGGGCATCGCCCAGCATACCCCAAATATGCGGTGGCTGACTTGGGCCGATGCTGCTGCCGTAGCTGACGTGACTAAACCGCAGCGGTAACAGTTGCTCGTCCAGTTCGTCCTGCCGAAAGTCAATGCACGATACCCGGTCTTCTGCCGCACTGGGTTCGCGCTCAAAACCACCCACGGCGTTGCTCTGCCCCGCAATGACGAACACCTCGCCCACGCCCACCCGATTTACGCTCGTCAGGTTCAGCACGGTACTGCCGTTTTTGGCCCGTACGTCGAGCCGGTACCAGCCTGCCAACACGGTTACACTGCCCTGGAAGGCTTTGGTGCCGCCCAGAAAGGCAAGGGGAGCCCAGCCGGTAGGTTGCCCCTGATCGGGAGCAAGGGGTACGAAGCGGGCTTCGATGGTGGTGGTGGTGGGTGGGGCAAGGCCGGTCACGAGGACGGCTGCGGTATTGGCGTTGCTGCGCTGGAAAACCATGCGCTGCGCAGGGCTGCTGATGCTGAGTTGCGCCAGTGACAGGCCGGGCCATAGGCAGCTAACGAGTAGCCAGCGCCAGCGGGAAGATAAGAAATTCAAAATGAGTCAGATAAAGCAAGTACGGTACGTACTACAAAGCTACTTTACCTGCGGGTAAGCCCGAAACAGATGATGAAAAAACTGGAAAGAAACCGGATTAGTTAATTCAATTTTAACTGCGCGGCTGGCGAAAAGACCAACTGCCCGTTCGCGTCGTACTGCACCACACGGGCGTTGCCGACGTAGCTGGCCGGAAAGCTCACCCGGTGCCGAATCAGTACGGCGTCTGCTGCGCCGGGAACGCGCTGTGGTTGCCAGGTGGCGGGGTCGTTCCAGTTACCATTCTGCACCGTCACGAGCGGGCCGACAACGCTCTGCCGCTCATACGCGCCCATATCAATCCGCCCATTGTCAACGCGCGGATTGCCCTCCAGATCAAGCACCGACACGCTGGCCGTAGTACTGTTAGGATCGCCGGTATTGACCGACGGGCTACCCGCCTGCAACTGATAATTGCCATTAGCCGCATCCAGAAACAGCGGGTCAGCGTCGATATTTCCCGTACCCGCAAAGCCGCCCTGAATGTTGGAGTATGTAACGGTATTGGTGCCGCCGTTGAACGTCAAATTGTTTCCCATTGGGGCCGTATTGCTTCTGATGATCGAATTTTTTATTTCGGTACTGCTCACGCCAAAGTTTGCTGAACTTCTCACTCCCCCTTCTTCCTCACTCGCGGTATTGTACAGTATGGTGCAACTTACGAGTGTGCTTTTGACTGATGTTTGCAACGTTGTACCTAAAAAAGCTCCGCCGTACCGCGCTGAATTGTAGGCAAACAAACAATTCCTGCATTCGGCTTCACTACCGTTAGAAATTCCCCCACCCGAAGTAACTGCTGAGTTATTCAGGAAAGACGTATTCGATATGAAAATTCCTCTGAACGCATAAATATCCAGGTCGATTCCTCCTCCATAATTAGCCGAGTTATCGCTCACTACGCACCTGTCTATGTAAACCTTCTGGTTGCTGCTGTACGTACCAATATAGATTCCTCCGCCGTCTGATGCGCGATTTTTAGTAATGGTGCAGTTGACAATGGCAGGGCTACACCGCCCGACGTAGATTCCTCCGCCCAGTCGGCCTTTATCAACCGTGTTCGGTGCGTCGGCATTTCCACCCGTGACGACCACGCCATCCAGCCTGGCAACATCCGCTCCCTCCATGAATGTGACGACATGGTAATTGTTGTCGCCCAAGAAGTTTGGGTCGCCTTGTTCTCCCGTAAACGTGGTGCTGGAGGGCTGGCTCAAGACCCGCTGGCCCAAGTCCGTTTCGTTACCGCCAAACCCACCAAAAACCTGTACGCCCGATGGAATTGTGAATGACCCGGTACGCAAAACATACGGACGGTACGTACCGGCCCCAATCCAAAACTGCGTTCCGCCAGCCACCGACGCCAACCGGTCGCGAAGCTGAACGCCCGGTAGCGCGTTGCCCCACGATGAACCGGATTGGTTACCCGCACCAGACTGAGTTACATACACGATGGTCTGTCCAAACGTGAGTGAAATGGCAAGGAGAAATACAAAAGCTGAAGCCAGAATTAAGCGGAGTAAAGGAAGGATCATATAAAAAAAGAGTGGGAAGAAATGCGACCCGAACATAGCCACTTTCTTCCCACTCACCAGGCGTATCAGGCTATATTCTTACTTCGTTTCCACCTTCGTGTCAATGCTCAACTCGGCCAGTTGCTTTCGCGAAATGGGTGAGGGTGAGTCGATCATGACGTCGCGGCCGGAGTTGTTTTTGGGGAAGGCGATGAAGTCCCGGATGCTGTCAGACCCGCCAAAGAGCGAACACAGCCGGTCGAACCCAAACGCGATGCCGCCGTGCGGGGGCGCACCAAACTCGAACGCATCCATCAGGAACCCGAACTGCGCTTTGGCCTCCTCGTCCGAAAAACCGAGCAGCGAGAACATCCGGGCCTGTAGGTCGCGGTTGAAAATCCGAATCGATCCGCCACCCACTTCGGTACCATTGATAACGAGGTCGTAGGCATTGGCGCGGACCTGCCCCGGATTGGTATCTAACAGGGCAATGTCTTCGGGTTTGGGCGAGGTGAAGGGGTGGTGCATGGCAAACCAACGCACTTCCTCTTCGCCGTATTCGAGCAGCGGGAAATCCAGCACCCACAGCGTCTTGAATACGTTGGGGTCGCGCAGGCCGAGCCGGTTGCCCATCTCCAGCCGCAACTCGCCCAGCTGCTTCCTGACTTTATCGACCTCGCCCGACAGAATCAGCATCAGATCGCCCGGTTTCGCGCCGAAGTGAGCCGCCCATGCGTTCAGGTCGTCTTCCGAATAAAACTTGTCGACCGACGATTTCACCCCACCATCCTGATTAACGCGTGCGTAAATCAGCCCCTTCGCACCGATCTGTGGGCGTTTGAGCCACTCGGTCAGTTCGTCAAGCTGCTTGCGGGTGTAGTCGGCGCAGCCGGGTACGTTGATGCCTACCACCATCGGGGCCGAATCGAACACGGGAAAGCCTTTGCCCGACGTCATGTCGATGGTATCAAACAGGCCCTTCAACTCCCTGAACTCCATGCCAAAACGGGTATCGGGCTTGTCGGAGCCGTAGAGCCGCATGGCGTCGGCGTAGGTCATACGCGGCACCTTGGCCATGTCGATGCCTTTTACGGCTTTGAACAGGTGCCTGATCAGCCCCTCGAACATATTCAGGATGTCTTCCTGCTCCACAAAAGTCATTTCGCAGTCGATCTGCGTAAACTCCGGCTGGCGGTCGGCCCGTAAATCCTCATCGCGGAAACACTTTACGATCTGGTAATACCGGTCAAAGCCCGACACCATCAGTAGTTGCTTGAACGTCTGGGGCGACTGCGGCAGGGCGTAAAACTCGCCGGGGTTCATACGGCTCGGTACCACAAAATCCCGCGCGCCCTCCGGTGTCGATTTAATCAGTACCGGCGTCTCGACTTCGATAAAATCCTGCCCGTCCATATAGACCCGCGTTTGCTGGGCCATACGGTGGCGCAGTTCCAGATTCCGGCGCACGGGGTTCCGGCGCAGGTCCAGATAGCGGTACCTCAGGCGCAGGTCGTCGCCCCCGTCGGTTTCGTCTTCGATCAGGAAGGGCGGTAGTTTGGCGGGATTCAGTACGGTAAGTTGCGTGGGTCGTACTTCAATCTCGCCGGTTGGGATGTTCGGATTTTTGGATTTTCGTTCCACCACTTCGCCAACGGTCTGAAGCACAAACTCGCGGCCCAGGGTGCGGGCGGTGGCAAATAGATCGGGCGAACTGATGCCGTCTTCCAGAATAATCTGGGTAATGCCGTAGCGGTCGCGGAGGTCAATCCAGAGTACACCGCCCTTATCGCGAACAGTTTGTACCCAGCCGGCGAGGGTAACGGTTTTAGTGGCGTCAGGCAGGCGGAGTTCACCGCAGGTATGGGTACGAAGCATAGGGACTAATGATTGAATTTTGAATGATAGAATGATAGAACAGTTGTTGACACACCTATGTAGCTGGCGTCAGCAACTATTCTATCATTCTATCATTCGCTCATTGAAAATTCTGCCCCAAAGGTAGCTACTTTGGCTCAACGCGGCCATTCACCAATTCACTCATTATTTCCGGTAATCCAGGGCGGGTTTGCGGTTACCCAACAGGGCTTCGTACTGGAAATTGCCCCCGCGTTTCTGTTGCCATTCGGCGGTAGCTTTCTGGATCAGGGCGGGCGAGTTGAAGAGGTCCAGGGCGGTTAGAGCGAGGGTTTTGGCCGCCACGATCATGCCTTTCTGCCCGATACTCATGCCACTGGCCGCCGTAGACTGCCAGCTGTGCGCACTTGACCCCGGCACCCACGTGGCGGTTTGCAGTCCCACCGTCGGCACGGCCCAGCTTACGTCGCCTACGTCGGTAGAGCCGCCACTGGTCGCGCTTTCGGAGGCATCGCGGAAGTTTTTCACCCCGGCGGCATTGGCAACGGGTACCCGCTGATCGGCGGGGAAGGTCGCGCTGATTTTCTCGGCAAAAGTCGTTTCGTCGGGTGTGTAGATGATGCCGCCAACGGTGCTGAGGTTCTGGTGCATGACTTCGGCCAGGGTTGCGTTAGGCAGCAGGTCGTATACGCCACCCAGTACCTCCCAATCCACTTTGGTGCCCGTACCTTCGGCGGCCCCTTTAGCCGCGCTTTCGATGCGCTCCCAGATGCCTTTCAGGATGTCGCGGTTTTTATGACGGGCGTAGTAATAGACTTCGGCAAAAGCCGGCACTACGTTGGGTGCGTCGCCCCCTTTGGTAATGATGTAATGAATGCGGGTGTCAGACGGAACGTGTTCGCGCATCATGTTCACCATGTAGTTCATGGCCTCCACGCCATCGAGTGCCGAGCGTCCGCGTTCGGGCGAAGCGGCAGCGTGGGCGGCAATGCCCCGAAAGCGGAACTTGCCATTTTTGTTGGCCAGCGACGTACCGGCATCGGCGGCATTCTGCGCACCCGGATGCCAGTGCAGTACCGCGTCGACGCCGTTAAACAGCCCTTCGCGCACCATATACACCTTGCCTGCCCCACCTTCTTCGGCGGGGCAACCATAAATCTTTATCGTACCGCTGTGGCCCGACCGTTTCAGCCAGTCTTTTACCTCGACTGCTGCCGCCACCGATGCCGTACCGAACAGGTTATGCCCGCAGCCGTGACCCCCTTTTTGACCCGCAATGGGCGTAAAAACGGGATTAGCTTCGGTAGCGAGTCCGGGCAGGGCATCATATTCGCCCAGAATACCGATAACGGGTTTGCCTGCGCCGTAGGTGGCCACAAAGGCCGTTGGAATACCCGCTACGCCCGCCGTTACGGTAAACCCTTCTTTGCGGAGTTGTTCCTGCAAGAGTAACGAGCTTTTTTCTTCCTGATAGCCCAGTTCGGCAAAGTCCCAGATTTGTTTGGAGATACCGGCATATTCGGCAAAGCGGTTGTCGAGATCGGCAATAATGATCTGTTTGTCTTTGTCAGGAGCCGGAGTTTTAGCGGATTTTTTGGATTGACCCAGCGCAAGAGCGGGTAGTAGCAGGGCAGTGAGAAGCAGTCGTGTCAGCATACGATTATCGTTTGGTTAAGCCCTTAAAAGTACGTTTTCAGGATTGAATTTGCATCAGCATAGAAAAGGAAATACCGCTGGGATCAGGTTATATCGCAAACCGCTCCAGGATTTGGGGAGCGCCCTGAAAAGCCACTAGGCTTCATAAGACAACAAAGGCCCCACCTGAGTCAGGTGGGGCCTTTGTTGTCTTATGAAGCTTAAGTTTAGTCCCGTCGACCACCCAGCAACAGGCTGGCGTAGTAAAGCAGCGTGGCGAGTGAACCCAGCGCGGCAACTACGTAGGTCATGGCGGCCCACCAGAGCGCGTCTTTGGCAAAACCGTATTCCCGCTCATTTACAACACCGTTGGTCTGAATCCAGGCCAGAGCACGTTTACTGGCGTCGAACTCAACGGGCAGCGTAACGAACGAAAACAGGGTTGTCAGGCTAAACAGGGCCACGCCAATGGCCAGTGGAATGGGCGTAGTGTTGAGTAATAAAATACCACCCAGCAACACCCACTGCATATAGCGCGACGACACCGTCAACATGGGTACCAGCGTTGAACGGAGTTTCAACGGGGCGTAGGCTACCTCGTGCTGCACAGCGTGTCCGCACTCGTGGGCTGCCACGGCGGCTGCCGCTACGCTGCGTCCGTAATACACATCGGCACTGAGGTTCACGGTTTTTTCTTCGGGGTTGTAGTGGTCGGTAAGCATACCCTCTACCGACAGTACGCGTACGTCGTGAATACCGTTTTGACTGAGCATCTGCTGGGCCACTTCGGCACCACTCATGCCGTTGCTCAGACCAATCTGTGAATATTCGTTGAACTTGCTCCGAAGCCGCCAGCTTACAAACGCACTGGCACCGAAGATCAGAATCATTATTAACCAAATCATAGTCAGTTGTTCAGGTTTATGGTTTTCTCAATCGGGGGCAATCTATGCCGCCCGTTAGTAATAAAACAAAGAATGGCCGAAAAAAGTCTCTTATCCCTGTTCCACTCATCCTGCTTGGCGGCCATCCAGCAAAGCAAACCGCTTCGCGGGTTTCCCTGCGAAGCGGTTTATATCAAATCCTGAAGCCAGTTTTACTCCGTTATTTCGGGGCGGGTCAGGACAAATTCCTTACCAATAAAGCGGAAGCCTTTGGAGACCCGTGCTTCCAGCGTTTTTGAATCGCGCAGGTGCAGTTCTACATCGAAGTTCATCCCATTGCGCGGATGAATCAGGGTTCCGCCAGACCAGGTTTTTCCGTCGAAGGTCAGGTCTTTCATCAGAAGTTTGTCTTTGGTGATACCGAACTCCTGAACACCACGCGTAGCCACGTCGGCAATACGGGCAGAATATTGGTCGCCATTGCGATAAATCTCCACGCTCGATCCTTTGGCCGGAAAGAGCCACTTGCCCAGAATCTGATCGCCGGTACGGTCGGTAGAAGTCCAGCCCGCAGCGGGTAGTAGCAGGAAGACAAGGAGCGTGGTTCGGACGGTAGTATTGTTGAGCAAAGTCATTGTCAGAGGTCTGGTCTGGTTCACGCCAGGCAGAACGTTTCTGCCTCAGATTTTTAAAGTTAGACAAACCATCAGGCAAATCCCACTGATAACGTAGATTCTTATCTAAAGTACGTAGAACTCAATACCCCGCCTTTATACGCTCGATCAGCGACGATGTTGAGTAGCCCGGAACGAGAGCAATGGTTTCGACGCGCCCCCCGTTAGCCAGCACAACATCGGCTCCTACAATAGTTTGGATCGTGTAGTCATCGCCTTTGACGAGTATGTCGGGGCGGAGGGCTTCAATGAGGGTCAGGGGCGTTTCTTCGCCGAAGAGCGTTACGGCATCTATAAATTCCAGCGCGGCCATCAGGCGGGCGCGGGCGTACTCATTCACGACCGGGCGCAGGGGGCCTTTAATGCAACTGACCGAAGCATCGGTATTGAGGCCCAGAATCAGGCGGTGGCCAAGGGCGCGTGCTTTTTCGAGGTAGTCGATATGGCCGAGGTGAACAATGTCGAAGCAGCCGTTGGTAAAGACGATCTGCTGCCCGTTGGCCCGCCATTGGTTGGCCCGTTCGATAGCCTGCGGGCGGGTCAGGATTTTAGTTTCGGTCATCTAATTTGACAGAGAAAAAGAAATTATCGCGCTGCGTCAATGGCGTTGGGATCGGCCAGGACGTCGTTGTCGGGAATGTTTTTCTTACCCCGCAACAGCACTACCAATAGCGAGAGGATACCCAGAATGATAATCATCAGCGTAGAAACGCCGTGGATGAACGTGGCCAGAATCTGCCCGTCCTGCGCGGTCAGGCCGTAGAGCAATGCCACCTGCCCCACCAGCAAGTGGAACGAGCCGATGCCACCCGGAGTAGGGGCGGCCATACCCAGCGTACCAACTACCAGAATAGTCAAACCCGCCAGCGGACCGAGGTTTGCGGTAGCGGGCATGGCAAAGAACAGCGTGTAGGACATCAGGTAATACATGGTCCAGATCAGGATTGTGTGGAAGATGAACGCCCCCGGTCGGCGCAGCTTCCTGACGCTCAGCAGCCCTTCGAGTAAACCAACCACAAACCCGCTGATTTTCTGGTAGATGGGTTGCTTCTCCAGCAGATGCCGGTATTTCTGGAACAGGAACCAGGCCAATACCGCCCCGCCCAGTAACACCGCCCCCACCAGCAGCAACACCCCCGAACCGCCGGATTCGCCCGGTACTTTACCGCCCAGAAAATCAAGGAAAAACTGGCTCAGCCGGTCAAACTCCAGCACGAACGTAACGGCCAGCAGAATGAGCAGCATCAGCACGTCGAAGAGCCGCTCGGCCACCACTGTACCGAAGCTGACGTTGACCGGTACGTCGCTCAGGCGGTAGAGCGTACCGCAGCGGGCCACCTCACCGGCGCGGGGCAGGGCCAGGTTGGCCAGATAACCAATAAGTACGCTGGTGGTGGCCTCTACCGGGGTGGGGCGTTGTGGCACTACCGGCTCCAGCAGCAGCCGCCAGCGTTCGGCGCGGCTCCAGTGCGCTACCAGCGTCAGAAACGCCGACAACGCCACCCAGCGCATATCGGCGGCTTTGATTTTGGCCCACAAGTCGCCCGTGTCGAGGTTGCTTTGCGTGAAGGTGTACCACAGCAGGCCGCCCGCAATGCCCAGCGAGATGAGGTATTTGAGAATGTTTTTGATGTTCATAGCTTGGCTTCGTAAGAAGAGTAGTCTGACGGGCTGAAGGTAGCGCGGCTGGAAAGCCGCGTACAGCGACAAAAAACTCCGCCACAAAGTAACGGAGTTTGGCAGAAACGGATGCCACAGCTTCGCGAACGGTCCTGCTTAGGTCGTAACGAGCCGGTTATTTTCGTCGGGGAAGACAACGGTTGGCTGGTGGGTTTTGGCCTCGTCGGTAGTCATCATGGCGTAGGAAATGATAATGATAATATCGCCAACCTGCGCCCGGCGGGCTGCTGCGCCATTGAGACAGATAATACCCGAACCGCGCTCACCTTTGATAACGTAGGTCACGAGCCGTTCGCCGTTGTTGTTGTTCACAATGTGTACCTGCTCATTTTCGAGCAGCCCGGCAGCGTCCATCAGGTCTTCGTCTATGGTGATACTGCCGACGTAGTTTAACTCCGCCTGCGTGACTTTAACCCGGTGAAGTTTCGATTTCAGTAAGTTGACAAACATAGTTTTTTGCCAGTTATGGCGCGGCAAAGGTAATTCAACTGCCGACGCTTCCCATGGGTACCCCAAAAACAGACCCTATGTGGGCTTGGTTCCGGTCTGTTTTTGGGCAAGTAACCAGCTCTTTATGCAGCCTGTAGATCTCGCGTTATGGGAGCGAGTCAATTGTTTTCATATCAAAGTCTTTGGTGTGGTGGGGGCGGGTGAAGTGCGCTCGTACCAGCGGCTTACCTGCAAAAGCAGTTGTCGGGCTCAGACCGTCAGCTTTTTGTGGGTACGGAGTTTGTCGGTATAATGGCGTTCAGAAGGAGCGGGTATTACCCTTATGGCTGGCAGTTGAACATAACCGAAAACCCGTTTGCGAAACAGTCCTGCGTAGGGCAATATTACGATTAGAAACTCGCTGGCGGTCCCGAATTCGAGGAGCGTCGGCATATAGACCTAAGTTTTGACGACCCAAATCTACCTATCAAAGCCCCAGCGGGCTTCTTTCAAAAGGCTAAAGTCAAGCTAAGAATACAGCTTCTTAATCACCTCCTGCTGGGTTTTTACGAAGTGGGCGCGGTCGGCGGGCTGGCTCAGAAGGGTGTCGGGCGGGTAAATGCTGGTCTGGGCGTAGGTTTGGGCGTAGAGTTCGGTGCGTTGCCGGGACAGTAGATTAACCGGCGCGGGGCGTTGCCGGAACTCGCGCAGCGCGGCCAGATCAATATTGGCGGTAGCGGCTATGCTCTCGCCCTGAGCGGCTTCGGCCAGAATAATACCTTTGGGGTCAATGATTTTAGAGCCACCATCGTGCGTACTAACCGGCACGGGACTTCCCGTAGTGCCCGCCGAGTTGGCCGATACTACGTAGGCCATGTTCTCAATGGCCCGTGCCTGCTTGGCAATGCCTTTCTGCGGAATAGGACTGTTCACTTCTGAGGTTGAGTGCAGCAGGATTTCAGCGCCACGCATGGCCAGGCAGCGCGTGACTTCGGGAAACAGAATCTCTTCCGACGCTACGCAGGCCAGCGTGCCGATGTTGGTTTTGGCCACCGAAAACAGTGAATCGTATCCGTAGGCGTCGAGGTACAGTTCCCAGACGTCGTGGGGCGTGGGCATGTACATAGCGTTGAGCCGCCGGTGCCGTAGCAGCACGTCGCCACTGGGTCCGATGATGAAGCTGGTCTGAAAGTACAGTTCGGGGAAGAAAGGGTCCTGTTCGTAGGCGTTACCGGAAAAGTAGATCTGTTGCCGCTGCACCATGGCGCTGAGGGCTTCGTACACGCGCCCGTCGATTTCCAGTGCGGCTTTTTCCCGCCATTGTTCGGTGGTTTCGAGCAGGGGCGGGCCGGTCAGAAAATGTTCCGGTACTACGTAGAGAAGTGTGTCTTTGCCGAGGAGTGTAAGCGAGGCTTCGATCTGCTTTTCGATGCGGTCGATACTGCTGAGCATCAGCGTTTCGGCCTCGTCACGCGTAGTGCAATTATTGACAGACTGGCAGGTTAACTGGAGAGCAAGGGCTTTGTAGGACATAGGGGGTGTATGAAGGGGAACCGGAATGCCGAAGCGTCGGTACGTCGAACCGTCGGAACGCCGAAGCGGGGCAAAATACGGGGTTTAAACGACAAAGCTGCCGTTTGGTTGCCCATGAACACCGAAACCCGCTGTATGGGCGGGTTTCGGCATATACAGTTCGTGAATTGATCGTACAGCTAACTCAGCGTCAGTACAATGGCCTTATCGCTGACCGATGTGGCTCCGGTTCCGGGTGCCACCGACTGCGCTTTCACTTTGCCGTGCCCCTCGATGGAGACGCGGAAGCCCCGGTTTTCGAGCAGGAAGAGTGCATCGCGCAGGGGTAGACCGCGCACATCGGGCACCTGGTCGGGGCGCGTGGGGCGTGATTTCCAGCGGCCATTTTCCGTCTTTTCTACCCAGCCTTCGGTACTCGGTTCGCTCTGAACGTGCAGTGCCGTACTGATGGTATGGATGTCGTCGGCATATCCCGCTGTCAGGCCCGTTTTCGGATCTGTGGCGTTCTGGCCCGCCCGGATGGGCGCGTGCATTCGGATATCATAGGCCACAATGCGGTCGGCTACCTGCCGAAAAATGGGTGCGGCTACAGCTCCGGCAAACAATGAGTTGATGTTATCGCCCTGCGGACTGTCAACCACCGTAATCATGCTGTATTTGGGGTTATTGGCCGGAAAATACCCAATGAACGACGTGTAGTAGGTGCCGACTTTATACTTGCCATTCACCACTTTCTGGGCCGTGCCGGTCTTGCCCGCAATGGCGTAGTGCGGATTGTCGATGTGTTTGGCCGTACCGCGCTGTACCACGCCCCGGAGCAGTTTCTGTGCCAGCCGGGCCGTTTCGGGCGAGCAGATACGTTCGGGAGCTGTGTATGGTACGTTGTCGTGAATGACCTCGTTGGCCAGTTTTACCTGCCGCACAATGGTGGGCCGCACCCACTGCCCGTTGTTGGCCACGGCGTTGTAAAATGCCAGCATTTGCAGGGGCGTGATCTGCATTTCGTAGCCGTAGGACATTGACGTGAGCGATACCTTGCTCCACCCTTTCATATCGGGGTTACGCACCACCGGTATAGCCTCGCCCTTCATATGGATGCCGGTGGGTTCGGTGAGGTGAAACCGGCGCAGGTAGTTGCAATATAGATCAGGGCGTTTATAGTAATAACTGCGCATGAGCAGGTGCGTGCCTACGTTAGACGACCTCTCGAACACCTGCCGCGCCGTCAGCGTACCCATGCCACCGTGGTGCGCGTCGTTAATGGCCAGCCCATTGTACCGCATCGACCCGCCCCCCGTGTGTACCGGCTGATTGAGCGAAATGGCTTTTTCTTCCAGCAGAGCCATCATGGTGGCCAGCTTGAATGTGGAGCCGGGGTCGGTACGGTCTGCCAGCGCGTGGTTGAAATTTTCGGTGTAACTGCCGGTTCGGGTTCGGGTCAGGTTAGCCATCGCCCGGATTTCGCCGGTGGCCACTTCCATTACAATGACGCAGCCTTTGGCCGCACCGTATTTTTCGAGGGTCTGGCGTAGCGACGACTCGGCCATGTCCTGGTAGTTGACGTCGATGGTGGTGTACAGATCCATACCCGGTTCGGGTCGCAGGTCGGGGCCGCTGCTCACGGGTTTGCGCACATTGCCCGACAAGACCTCAACCAGTCCGAAGCCGTCTTTACCCGCCAGGTCGCGCTGGAAACTGGCTTCGAGGCCAATCAGGCCGCGCCCGGTTTTGGCGTCTAAGTTTCCAATAGTCCGTTCGGCCATCGATCCAAAGGGATGATACCGCTCGTAATGAGGGCGCAACACACCACCCCGGGCCGCCACTTTTGGCGTGGAGCGAAAAAACGGCCATTTCAGCATTTCCTGCCGCTCTTCAAACGTAACCCGTCGCCGGTTGAGCAGCACGTACCGGCGTTTACGGGCGCGGGCATCGCGTACCAGGTCGGTATAGTCGCGGGCGGAGCGGTCCCGGTAAATGCGGGCCAGCAGAACACCGAGCGAGTCAACTTTTTGGTTAAAGTACTCTGGCTTCGCCTGCGTGGGGTCAAGGCCGACGATATACGTGGGCAGGGAGGTGGCCAGCAAACTGCCATCGGTAGCGTAGATGTTGCCTCGCATGGCCCGAACCGTATCGGGTTTAATGATGGTTTCTGCCACCCGGTCGCGCCAGAGTTTGCCCTTAAAGGTTTGAAAATACTGGACATACGCCAGGCGTACCATAATGGCCAACGCCAGCACCACCACCAAGTAATAGATGTGGTTGGCCCGCTCAATGATGTCCTGCTTGATGTTGGTTGGCTTACTGTTGCTCATGGATTTTGACAACAAGTTTATGGGGGGGGGTAAGACTGCTATCGCTCAGGCCGAGAGCGGCCACGCGCTTGCTGAGTTCAGACTGGCGGCCACTGCGGTTGTAATCGGCCTGCAAAACGGTGGCCTGCGAGCGGAGTTCATCGACCTGCGTTTTGGTTCGCTGAATACGACGGACCAATCGCTCGGCATTATGGTTCAGGCCGATGTAAATGACCAGCAACCCGGCCACCCACAAAATACGGTCGATGTGGCGAATGGGCCAGGCATTGTCTTCGCCAAAGAGCCGGTCCAGCCCAATAAAATCATTGAGCCACGAGGCCAGCCTGAGCTGCCGCCGGGCTCTTTTTTGTTTTACAGGCTTGACTTTGGGCGTAATGGGGGCAGGTTCGGGTCGCCGAAACGTGTTCTTGGCCATGATGTGGAGATGGGTTAGTACGCTTAGAACAAAGTAACGAAAACTCTATGGCTTGTTGGGGTAAAAAAGCTGTTCTGATGCGGAATTCAGGCAAATTCAATGAAATTAGGCGGTTGGGTCAGCAATTGGGCCGACGCTCCGATGCCGCCGAACAAATCCCCAAATCGTACTGTTCTCCGGGTAATTCTCTGTAAATTTGGTAACAGACATAACCGTCTGAAAACAGACGCAACCTCCTGCCGCACCGGCGTACCGGTCTCTATATTATGAAAGGCTTCCAGTTTTCTGATTACATACCCCCGGAGAAAAAAGAAGGCTCCAAATTTGACCAGCTGCTCAACATTTTCCAGCAACTGCTGTTGCTGACCTCCGGCGACGTAGAACAGGCCATGTCGTGGATGAGTCAGCTCGACCGGCAGCACGGCCTCACCGACGACCAGTACGGTATTGGAAACTTCTTTGACGACCTCAAAGAGAAAGGCTATATCACCGAAGACAACGAGCAGGGCCGCATTGTGATGACGCCCAAGAGCGAGCAGACCATTCGGCGGTCGGCCCTCGAAGAGATTTTTGGTAAACTCGAACGCTCTAAAACCGGCGGCAACCACGCTACGCCCTACACCGGCACCGGCGATGAACTGAGCAGCGACATGCGCAGCTATCAGTTTGGCGATTCGCTGGAGCAGATTTCTATGACCGAGTCGATTCGGAATGCACAGATTAACAGTGGCGTCGAGGAGTTTACCCTCATGGAACGTGACCTGGAGGTGACGCAGAAAGAGCAAAAAACGCAGACTTCCACCGTGCTGATGATCGATATCAGCCACTCGATGATTCTGTACGGTGAAGACCGCATTACGCCCGCTAAGAAAGTAGCCCTCGCGCTGGTTGAACTGATTAAGGTCAAGTACCCCAAAGACACGCTCGATATTGTGGTGTTTGGCAACGACGCCTGGCAGATTCAGGCCAAAGACCTGCCGTATCTGGAGGTCGGGCCGTATCACACCAACACCGTGGCCGGACTGGAACTGGCGATGGATTTACTGCGTCGGCGCAAGAACAAGAACAAGCAGATTTTCATGATTACCGACGGCAAACCGACGTGTTTGAAAGAAGGGATCAGGTACTACAAAAACTCGTTTGGGCTGGACCGTAAAGTGGTTAGCAAAACCCTGACCCTGGCCGCGCAGGCCCGTCGGTTGCAGATTCCCGTTACCACGTTCATGATTGCCTCCGATCCGTACCTGAAGCAGTTTGTACAGGAGTTTACGAAGGTGAACAATGGCCGGGCGTATTACAGTGGACTACAGGGACTCGGCAATATGATGTTCGAGGATTTTCAGCGCAACCGACGTAAGAATATCAAATAATCTTTTCTGTCATATTTTGTCATGCTGAGGAACGAAGCATCTCTTTTACAGACGATTATTGACTATCCATCGAGATGCTTCGTTACGGTCCGGGGTCCCGGTCAGTATGACAAGAAAAGCAAAGTCAGAGCCACCACTCTGACTTTATTTTTGTTCCTGCTTATGGTCACGAACGCATCAGCTCAATCAACGTTATCTGATTCGCTGATGGCGTATCTGCGTCGGCTTGGTCCAGATTCGGCGCGGGTGAGCATGGCGGTGCAGTCGCTGACCGATAGCCGCGTTTCGTTTGCGTACCGGGCCGATGAGCGGGTACCGTCGGCGAGTGTGATTAAACTGCCGATTATGCTCGAAGCGATGGAGCGCGTAAAAGCCGGTACGATGGACCTCAGCGAAATTCACATCCTGACCGATTCGGAGAAAGTAGGCGGCAGTGGTGTCCTGAAAACGTACTCGCACCGTAGCCGTATCAGCTACCGAGAGCTACTCAGGCTCATGCTGATTTACAGCGATAATACGGCTACGAACATTTTTATCAACGAACTTGGCCTGGACGCTATCAACGTTCGGATGCGGGATGTTGGCCTGACCAAAAGCCGACTGAGCCGCGTAATGATGGATACCCTGGCCGCACAGCAGGGCCGCGAAAACTACGTAACGGCAGGAGAAATGAACACGTTGCTGGCCAAAATTTACCGGTACGACGTAGCCACGCCCGTCCTTTGCGAAGACATGCTGAGCATTCTTAAAGAAAACGATGATGCACTGACCATTCCGCGTTTGCTGCCCAAAGGGACTGTTGTGGCACATAAAACAGGTACGTTGGCCTATGTCCGGGGCGACGCGGGTATTGTCTATGCCACGCAGCCGTTTGTGGTGTCGGTGTTTGTCGAGGGCGTTCCAACCGCATCGGCGGCCCGGCCTGATGCCGAGCAAATCATCGGCGAGATTGCGTTGACTTGCTACCAGTATTTTTCCCGGCCATGACTACTTTCGCCAACCGCGCCATTGCGTATTATAACGCCCTGGAAGCCCCCGCCAACCTGCCGTCGGGCATTGATGTGATGAACCCGTATCAGCAGTCGGATGTGCAGCAGATTGTAAGCGAGTTCTACGGGAAGTTTTACTTGGACAGCAACCCGCGCGTGTTTTTGCTGGGCATTAACCCTGGCCGGTTTGGGGCGGGTGTTACGGGTGTTTCGTTCACTACGCCCCAGAATCTGCGCCGGTACTGCGGCATCGACAACGAGCTGAGGGATACCCCGGAGTTGTCGAGCCGGTTTATTTATAAGGTGGTAGAAGCCTTTGGCGGGGCGCGGGAGTTTTACAGCAAGTTCTTCCTGAGTTCGCTCTTTCCGCTGGCCCTGACCAAAGACAGTGGTAGTGGAAAACCAGTCAACTATAATTTTTACGACGACCGCGCCACGACCAATGCCCTTTGGCCATTCATTACCGATGCCATCCGAACCCAAACCGGCTTTGGCTACAACCGGCGCGTGGCCATTTCGCTGGGTCGTAAAAACGCTGACTACCTGAATCGACTCAACGACCAATACGTCTTCTTCGACCGCATCGTTACCCTCGACCACCCGCGTTACATTCTGCAATATAAAAGCAAAGACACCGAACAGTATCTGGACCGGTATATAACCACACTGTACAACTGCCTGACGTGAGGGTTTGGCCTAAAGCCTAAACTCTGCTTTCTTTACACCCATATTATACATCCCTCATACTTATGCTTGTTACGACTACCCCGAACATTGAAGGCAAACGCATTACCAATTACATCGGCTTAGTCAACGGTGAGGCCATCATCGGAGCCAATTTTGTCAAAGATTTCTTTGCCGGTATCCGCGACGTTGTTGGCGGTCGGTCGGGCGCGTATGAGCAGGGCCTGCGCGAAGCCAAGAGCATTGCCATCAGAGAAATGATTGACCAGGCCACCCGGCTCGGTGCCAACGCTATCGTGGGTGTTGATCTGGACTACGAAACCATGGGCGGCAGTGGCTCCATGCTTATGGTAAGCTGTAATGGTACGGCAGTCGTAATCGAATAGTTTGTTTGGTATGTCAGCTATGTGGCCAAACCATACGAACCATTTGTTTAGTTGGCCGGGTTTTACCTGAAGTCATCTCACCTTTTTTTAATTACCATGAAGACCACTATTCTGCTATTTGGCCTGCTGGCCATACCGATTTTTTCGACTTCGGCCCAAACCGCGTCAACTTTCCGGGGCCTCGACAAGTCACCGATGGACATGGCGTACTACCCCGACAACTACGCTGCCTACCGCAAATTCGCTCCCGAAAAAATCGGTACCGATAAGGCAATGGCCCGCGTAACCTACGGTCGCCCTGCTAAAAAAGATCGCGAGGTATTCGGCAAACTCGTTCCCTACGGCAAAGTATGGCGGCTGGGTGCCGACGAAGCTACCGAAGTCAAATTCTACCAGGACGTGATAGTTGGCGGTAAGAAACTCCCCGCCGGTACGTATTCGGTTTATGCGATCCCGACCGAAAAAGACTGGACGATGATCTTCAACTCAGACCTCGATCAGTGGGGGGCGTACAGCTACAACGAAGCCCTGGACGTGGCCCGCGTAACGGTGCCGGTACAGAAAATGGATACGCCCGTCGAGAACTTTGCGATTCAGTTCGCTAAAAAAGACGCTACCACCGCTCTGATGAACATAGGCTGGGACACCGCGATGGTATCGTTGCCAATCACGATTGTGAAGAAGTAAATCATTGATTATCAAATAAAAAAAAGCTGGGGGCGGGATTTAATCTCGTCCCAGCTCTTTTTATTTGCCCGGTTAGCCAGGATGAATTGTGCCATTTTTTTGTCGAACGATTCTCCCTTGGAAGCGGGTTCTATCCGCAGTCAGTTCACCTTTTCACAAACCATCATGAAATCAGCATTTTTCCTTTTTTCTTTCCTTTGCCTATCTGTGGCCGCTGCTAACGCCCAGATGTTTTCGGGCCTCGACAAGTCACCGATGGACATGGCGTACTACCCCAACGACTACGCCCATGATCGGAAGTTTGCCAAAGAAAAAATTGGTACTGACAAAGCCATGATCCGTGCTACGTACTGCCGTCCCGGCAAAAAAGATCGCGAGATTTTCGGTACTAAATTAGTCCCTTACGGCAAGGTGTGGCGGTTGGGTGCCGACGAAGCTACCGAAATTAAATTCTATCAGGATGTGATGGTCGGCGGCAAGAAAATACCCGCTGGCACGTATTCTGTCTATGCGATCCCGACCGAAAAGGACTGGACTATGATCTTCAACTCAGACCTCGATCAGTGGGGTGCGTACAGTTACAATGAAGCCCTGGACGTAGCCCGCGTAACGGTACCCGTGCAGAAAATGGATACACCCGTCGAAAACTTCTCCATCCGCTTTGCCAAGCAGGACGCCAATACGGCTCTGATGAATATGGGCTGGGACAAAACAATGGTGGCCGTCCCGATCACGATTGTTCGGTAAGGGAGGAGGCATACTCATACAAAAATGGCCAGAGCGGATTCGATCCACTCTGGCCATTTTTGGTTTGTATCGGTTCAGTAGCTATCCTGTACTAACAGGATAAAATCCCCCCTAATTCCTGAGCGGCTTGCCGCCGGTGAGCAGGCTTTGGATGCGTTCAAGGGTTTTCTTCTCGCCGGTCAGCGAGAGGAAGGCTTCGCGCTCCAGGTCGAGCAGATACTGCTCCGATACGTTCTGCGGTGCGGTTAAATCGCCCCCGCAGATGACGTAGGCCAGTTTATCGGCAATCTTCATGTCGTGTTCCGAAATGTAACGGCCCATGCGCATGGCAGCCAGCCCGGCTTTGAACAGGGCAATGCCCGTTTTGCCCTGCACCTTAATGTCGGTGCGCGGCTGGGGCTGGGTATAGCCGTTGTCGGCAAGTTCGATGGCGGCCTGTTTGGCTTCGGCCAGCAAGCGGCTCCGGTTCAGCACAATCTGATCGGTAGGGCGGAGATAATTCATCTCGCGGGCTTCCTGTGCCGAGGTGGATACCTTCGCCGTGGCAATGTTCATAAACGCGTTCTGCACGATGTTCAGCTCCGGATCGCCGGTCTGGAACAGGTCCGATGCGCGGGCGGCCATTTCTTTGGTGCCGCCACCCGCCGGAATCAGACCCACGCCCACTTCTACCAGACCGATGTAGCTTTCGGCATGAGCCACTACGCGGTCGGCGTGTAGTACGGCTTCGCAACCACCACCCAGCGTGAGCGTGTGCGGGGCCACCACCACCGGAATGGACGAGTAGCGCAGCCGAGAAATGAGTTTCTGGAACTGCGCAATCATCAGGTTCACCTCGTCGAACTCCTGTTCTACGGCAAACATGAACAGCGTACCGAGGTTGGCCCCCGCCGAAAACGCGTCTGCCGAATCGTTACCAACTACCAGACCCCGGAAGTCTTTCTCGGCCAGTGAAATACCTTTGTTCAAAGCTTCGGAAACCTCCTGCCCAAAGGTGTTCATCTTGGAGCGAAACTCTACGTTCAGGATACCATCGCCGAGGTCGATGATGTTGGCTCCTGAATTTTTCCAGACGATGTTGTTGCTCAGGTTTTCGAGAATCGTGAACACTTCGGCACCCGGAATAGCCTTGTAGCTCTTTGTTGGAATGTCGTAGTACTTGCGGGTACCGTTTTCAATTTTGTAGAACGACTCAAAACCTCCGTCAAGCATGTCATAGACCCACTGCGCCGGTTTTTTACCCTGCGCTTCCATCATCTCAACGCCTTTTTTCACGCCAATGGCATCCCAGGTCTCGAACAGGCCCATTTGCCAGCCGAAGCCGGTGGTAATGGCCGCGTCGATGCGGAAGAGTTCGTCGGATATTTCGGGGATGCGGTGCGTGGCGTAGGCAAAACCGTCGGCAAAGGTGCGCCGGTAAAACTCACCCGCGTTGTCGGTACCGGCCAGCAACACCGGGAATCGCTTGCGCAGGTTGTCAATGGCTTTGGTGCTTTCCAGTGTTGCGAATTTTACCTTCTCTGATGGCTTGTATTCGAAGCTGTTCAGGTCGAGGGCCAGAATCAGGGTTTTGCCCTTTTCGTCTTTCGTTTTCTTATAATAGCCCTGTCCGGTTTTGTCGCCGAGCCATTTGTTCTCCATCAGCTTCTGCATGGATGCAGGCAACTCGAAACTTGCCCGCGACTCGTCATGGGCCACCTTCACGAGGTTACCCGCCACGTTAACGGTCGTATCCAACCCAACCACGTCCGATAACCGGAACGTACCCGACTTGGGGCGACCCACTACCGGACCCGTCAGCTTATCGACTTCCTCGACGGTCAGGCCCATATCTTCGGCCACCCGTATGGTTTGAATCAGCGACTGAATACCGAGCCGGTTGGCAATGAAACCGGGCGTGTCTTTGCAGAGTACGGTAGTTTTGCCAAGGAACAAATCGCCGTAGTTTATCAGAAAAGCAATAACGGCAGGGTCGGTGTCGGGGCCGGGAATAACCTCCAGCAGGCGCAGGTAGCGGGGCGGGTTGAAGAAGTGCGTCCCGGCAAAGTTGCGCCGGAAGTCTTCGCTGCGGCCCTCGGTCAGCAGATGCATTGGAATGCCCGACGTATTGGACGTAATCAGCGCACCCGGCTTGCGAAACTGCTCCACCCGCTCATATACTGACCGTTTAATGTCCAGCCTCTCCACAACTACCTCGATAACCCAGTCATAGGTGCTGATTTCCTTGAGGTTGTCGTCGAAGTTGCCGAGCGTAACGCGGTCGGCAAACCTGGGGCTGTACAGCGACGATGGCGACGCCTTGAGCATGGTCTGGAAGGCGTCGTTCACAATGCGGTTGCGCACGGCGGGGCTGTCGGTGGTGAGGCCCTTGGCCTGTTCGACGGCATTCAACTCGCGCGGTACGATATCTAACAGCAGCACGTCAACACCGATATTGGCGAAGTGGGCCGCAATGCGCGAACCCATAATGCCGGAACCAAGAACGGCAACGCGCTTGATGGTCCGGTTTTTCTGGCTTGTCTGAGGGTTTTCCAAGGTTGCTTGCATTTGCTTTGAATGGATACTACGGGGCCGCCCTGACAATTGCTGACCGACGCCGAAACACGTCATGTCTGATGGACACCATCCGGGGCTGGCTGCGTACTGGTTCTGAGTTTAGTTAGTCAATGGTCAACTCCACCGCGTCGGTGGCCTTAATTTTGGCGTTTTCTTCCTCTACAATGTGGTTAATGTCTTTCATAACCTCGAAAAAGAGAACGAGTTTGTCGAGCGGAATCCGTTCGCGAATCATCTGGTTGAACTGAATCACGCCTTCGCGGGCCAGTTCGCGCTTTATTTTGCCTTCGTCGGTGAGGTAGATGCGTACAAAGCGTTTGTCGGTACCATCGGTTTCGCGCCGAATCCAGCCGCGCTCTTCCAGACTCTTCAGCATCCGAACCAATGAACGCGGTTCCATACCCAGCAACGGACCAATTTTGGTGGCGGGCGTACCGGAGTCGAGGTCAATATTGAGCAGGACATAGCCAATAGCCATGGTCATGTCATATTGAGAAGCGTAGGCGTTATACATCCGGGAAATGGCGTGCCAGCCCCACTTTATATGAAAATCTACGGTCTTCTCCTTCTTCATGTTGGGTGTCGTTCTGTTCATCTTCTGGATGTAAAGCTACCAAATTTCGGGCAAATGGTATGCACGCATACGGTTTTTGGTTTGTCTGCTTCGTCGTAACTTGTCGGGCCGCCGTTCCTGGTTTCCATGCGTACGTCTCTGATCATACTTGCCCTAAGCAGCTTCACGCTCTTATTTTCCTGCCAGCCCAACCCGCCGAAGCAGTTTGATTACGCGCCGGGCGTGACCGTTTTCGAGTTTGAACCGACCACTAAACCCGCGCCGGTTAATCAGCCGCCCGCCATCCTGCCCGATGGTATGGTATATGTACCGGGTGGCTATACGCAGATTGGTTCCGAAACGGGTCTCGATCAGGAAAAGCCCGTATTCTGGACGCTCGTAAAACCGTTTCTGATGGATCAGCACGAGGTAACGGTAGGGCAGTTTCGCGAATTTACGAAAGCCACCGGCTTCAAAACCGAAGCCGAAAAATTTGGTGACGCGGGCGTGTTCGACGATAAAACTAAAGAGTGGAACCTCATTAAAGGAACCAACTGGCAGTATCCCTACGGCCCCGCTGCCGGTCCTGCCCCTGATACAATGCCCGTAACGCAGGTGTCCTGGAACGATGCACAAGCCTACGCAAAATGGGCCGGAAAACGACTCCCCCACGAAATTGAGTGGGAGCATGCGGCCCGTAATGCCACCAACAGCCAGACGCTTTATCCCTTCGGTAATGAGCTGACTAACCGTGGAAAAGCGCTTGCCAATACCTGGAACGGCCATTTTCCGGACTACGACGCCGTAACGGATGGGTACCACCGGGCGGCTCCCGTTGGTACGTTCGGTACGTCGCCACTGGGTCTGGCCGATTTGTCGGGTAATGTGTGGGAGTGGTGCGAAGACCCTAAAGTGCCGTACCAGGACTTATTGAATCAGACGCCGGTAAAGATTACCGAACAAACCGAGCGGGTGCAGCGGGGCGGCTCGTTCCTCTGCGAACCGGGCTGGTGCCACGGCTATCGCGTGTCGGGGCGGTCGGGTAGTACGGCAGAGACCTCGCTGATGCACGTCGGGTTCCGGTGCGTGAAAGACGTATAGCCCGACGGTGTTATCTTTGCCCAACTTTAGCCGCTCCGCTCCCCCATACAAATGGCCCAATCGCTAAGCGTCCGCCACCTGACGGGCATCAAAGACCTTACCGCGTCTGACATCGACCTGATTCTCGACACGGCCGGGCAGTTCAAAGAAGTGCTGAACCGACCCATCAAAAAAGTGCCGACGTTGCGCGATCTGACGATTGCCAACGTTTTTTTTGAGAATTCGACCCGCACCCGCCTGTCGTTCGAGCTGGCCGAAAAGCGGCTCTCTGCCGATGTCGTCAACTTTTCGGCGTCCGGCTCGTCGGTTACCAAGGGCGAAACCCTGCTGGATACGGTCAACAACATTCTGGCCATGAAGGTCGATATGGTGGTGATGCGCCATAGTAGCCCCGGCGCACCCCATTACCTCATCAAACACATTAAAGCTAACGTCGTCAACGCGGGCGACGGCACCCACGAACACCCCACGCAGGCCCTGCTCGACTCGTTTTCTATCCGCGAAAAACTTGGCGACGTAGCGGGCAAGCGCATTGCCATCATCGGCGATATTACGCACTCGCGGGTGGCACTGTCTAATATCTTTTGTTTGCAGAAACAGGGCGCGGAGGTGATGGTGTGCGGACCCAAAACCCTGATTCCGAAGTATATCGAAGCCCTCGGCGTCCGCGTGGGGCATGACGTGCGGGCCGCCCTGGCCTGGTGCGACGTAGCCAACGTGCTTCGCATTCAGCTGGAGCGGCAGCAAATCAAGTATTTCCCGTCACTGCGTGAGTATTCGCTGTATTTCGGCATCTCGAAGCAGATGCTCGACGAACTGGACCGGCCCATTGTACTCATGCATCCCGGCCCCATCAACCGGGGCGTCGAACTAACCTCCGACGCGGCTGATTCGGCGCACAGCATCATCCTCGATCAGGTAGAAAATGGCGTGGCGGTGCGCATGGCGGTGCTGTACTTGCTGGCGCAGTTGTGAGGTTGTATTGACTCATAAAAGTGGTAGCTTCGTAAAAGCAACAGCTAATTATGACGGTTATTTCGCTCACAATCCCCGACGAACTGGAATCTGCTTTACAAGATTTGCCTGTGCCGGTCGAAACATTCATTCTGGACGCCCTACGTAAAGAACTTACTCCGCCTAAATGGGTATCGGATGCAGATTTAGAAACTGCTTCGGCCAGCGATGTTGATACTGATTTTCTGAGTCAGCAGGAAATAGACTACTACATGGCTTTGCCAAATGTATAAGCAAGGCGACATCTGGCTGGTTAATTTCGACCCGAGCGTAGGCCGTGAGTATCAGAAAGTAAGGCCAGCACTGGTACTGGAAAATAGTAGTTATATCGCGCTCGGTAGTTTGCTGACGGTAGTACCAATCTCTTCGCAGATAAACAAAGCCACTTTACTTGACGTGCTGATTGCCAGGACTATCCGCAATCGTCTTCAATTCGATTCGGTGGTGAAAACTCGTCAAGTCAGTTCATTTGATAAGCAGCGATTCATTAAGAAGATCGGCGTATGCCAAATTGATGTATTGGAGACTGTGCTATATAACGTCATCCTGTTCCTCAAGAAAGATGACTAACGTGCAGTATATGGTCCTCTATTCACTTCATCACGTACCCGGCTTTTTTCAGCTCCGCGGCCGTCATCTGAATAACCTGTACGTTTAGCGTAATGGGCGTCAGGGGCGCATTGGCCTTGTCGGTTTTTACGGCCACGATGGCGTCGATTACGTCCATGCCTTTGAAGACCTGCCCAAATACGGTGTAATTGTCATCGAGCCGCGCTAACCCTTCCTTTTTCTGGACGATGTAAAACTGACAACCCGCCGAGAGTTTGCCGGGGTTATTGTCGCGCCCGGCTCCAACGGCTCCGTAGATATGGCGGAGCTTCGGCCTGAATTCAGGTTTCAGCAGGTAAGGAGAATCAGAAAAACCCGCCGGGGTGTCAGGACAGCCGCCCTGCGCCACAAAGTCGGGAATAACCCGGTTAAACGTCAGCGTGTCCCAATAGTGCTGCCCGGCCAGTTTTATGAAACTGGCCCTGTGGTTCGGTGTTTCGTCGTGGAGCCAGAAAAGGACCTCGCCCATCGGCGTTTTGATTTGCCCAATCGGGTAGGTTTTGGCGGGTATTATTGGACCGGCTGAGGGTAGGAAAAACTGAGTCAGGAGCAGAAGGGGCCAGAGCATAGTAAAGGAGAAAATGGGTGCTGTATGGTACAGTGAAAGGATATGTCAACCTGAACATAACCAGATTTCTGTCAGGTCTGGCCTTTTGTTTTCGGGGCCACAAGTTCGTTACTTCACCGCTTTCCTACGAAACCAAACCCCAAATTATGAAAAAAGACACTATATCAGCTCTGCTCGTTTTCGGCCTGCTATTTTGCCTGAACAGCTTTACTGCCCGTGCACAGCCCGACGTCCTGAAAAAGTTACAGGAAATAGCCATCATTGAGCAAAAGCAAATGGTGCCCATGCGCGATGGCGTTCGGCTGGCCACTGACGTGTACCGACCTAAAACGGATAAACGTGTGCCCATTTTGTTTTCAAGAACGCCCTATAATTTCAATAGCTGGGGCGACGGCGAACAGCGGCCCAACACCTACCAGGCCGCCCTCGATGCCGTAAGCCGGGGCTACGCCTACGTCGTGCAGAACGAACGGGGTAAGTTCTTCTCCGAAGGCGAGTGGGATATTCTTGGTTTGCCTGTTACCGACGGGAACGATGCGTTTTCGTGGATGGCTAAACAGCCCTGGTCGAATGGCAAGATTGGTCTTTACGGTTGCTCATCCACTGCCGAATGGCAAATGGCCGTTGCCTCGCAGGGGCATCCGGCCCTGGCCGCCATGGTGCCGATGGGCTTCGGCGCGGGCGTGGGGCGCGTGGGTCCGTTTATGGAGCAGGGAAACTGGTACCGGGGCGGAGCGCAGCAGATGCTCTTTACCAGCTGGCTGTACGGCACTCAGGTTGACGCCATGGCCCGACCGAATTTCCCCAAAACCGCCACTGCCGAGGATCTTACCCGCGTGTCGCGATTCTACGATTTAGCTCCCGAAATGCCTAAAGTTGACTGGGCGCAGGGGCTGGCCCACCTGCCGGTAAAGGACATTATCAAAAATGCGAATGGTCAGAAAGGTATTTACGATAAGATGATTCTGCGCCAGCCCAATGACCCGGACTGGTATAAAGGCGGTTTGTACCACGACAATATGCCCTTTAACGTACCGAGTTACTGGTTCGCTTCGTGGTACGACGTATCGACCGGACCGAACCTGGCTTTGTTCAACCACATGCGCAAAAATGCTACTGATCCCAAGGTGCGTGACAGTCAGTACCTGGTTATTGCGCCCACCCTGCACTGCGCGTACAAACGGGCTACCGAGAATACCATTGTAGGCGAACGCAGCGTGGGTGATGCGCGGCTCGACTACGACGCGATGATTTACGGCTGGTTCGATCACTGGCTCAAAGGCGACCCGCTGGCCACTATTCCCCGCGTGAAGTACTACACCATGGGCGCCAACAAATGGCAGACGTCCGATACCTGGCCACCCGCCAACGCCACCATGAACACGTATTACCTGACCAGTGGGGGCCGGGCCAACAGTTTATACGGCGACGGAAAACTGAGCACCACCGCACCGGGAAAAACCGACAAACCAGACGCGTTCAGCTACGACCCGGCCTACCCGGTACCGTCGTACGGCGGTAACGTCTGCTGCACCGGTAACGCCGTACAGGGTGGCTCGTTTGATCAGCATCAGATGGAAACCCGGCAGGATATTCTGGTCTATACTACCGATGCGTTTGCCGATGGTGTAGAACTGAGTGGCTCCATTGAAACTACGCTATACGTAGCCTCCGACGCTAAAGACACCGATTTTACGGTAAAACTGCTGGACGTGTACCCCGACGGCAAAGCCTATAACCTGGACGAAACCATTCTGCGCGCCCGTTACCGCGATGGGTTTGATAAGACCGTCTGGATGGAAAAAGAGAAGGTGTATAAACTCACGCTGAGCCCAATGGCAACCAGTAATTACTTTGCCCCGGGCCATCGAATCAGAATTGAAGTGTCGAGCAGTAACTTTCCCCGCTTTGATCGGAACATGAACACCGGTGGTGATAACATCAGCGAAACCAAAGGAGTCGTTGCCCGCAATCAGGTGTTTCACTCGGCGCAGTATCCGTCGCAAATCCGGTTGCCGCTGGTGAAGTAGACGATCAGATAAAATCCCGAAAAAAGGGCAGAGACGACATTTTCGTCCCTGCCCTTTTTTGTATGCTCAACTTATTCGCCCGGATGGTACGTTTTTTCGACGTGCTGCCGGATGTCTTCGGGGTAGAACCAGACGGGTTTGAACTGCCCGCTTGTGTAGAGCGGAGCCTGGTCGGTGAAGTGCTTCGTGCCGGGGGTGCTACTCTGCCCACCCGTTACCACCGACCGCGCCGTTACGCGCTTGCCAAACTCAACCACCGCCACAAAGCTGTTGCCTACGTAGCCGTATCGCTGCTTCATGCCCGCTGGTGTTCTGGCCCCAAAAGCCGCCAGCGACCCCCAGGCCGACGAGGTAAAGCCCACCGGGATACTCGGCTGCTTATCGTCAAAGGTTTCGTTGATCCGGCCCGTCAGTCGCTGGTAGCGGTTGATGCGGCCCCACGGCGTTTGCCACGTGCCAAAGTCGCGGGTAAGATCGGTCAGAACGTTGGCAAGGGCGTCGACCTTCTCCTGGTCGGTGGTGCTGCTGATGGTAAACGCCGTAAAGCTGAGGTTGTCCATCGGCTGGCCGGGTTTGGCGCGACTGCGGGCCAGTTGCTGGAGTTTCTCCGCCCATAAAATCGCCAGTGTCTGCCCAACGGATTCGGTGCCATAGTTGCGGTCCCAACGCTTAAGAAAACTTACGGCATATGTCAGCTTATCATCTAATTCGAGAATCGTTATGACACTGTCGGTAGCTGGTGGATTCGAAACTGATTCAAACGCGCTCAGCAGAGCCGGTATCAGGTCATCAAAAGCGGCCAGATGCGGGTTGTTGGCAGCATCGATGAGTACATCAAGCGTGAATTGAGGTGATCTCCTTAGTACTTTTTCAGCGTTGATACCCCGGTAGTTTTGCGCGTCGGGAGCCATATAGGCAGGGTATTTGCTACGGTCAGGACTGCCACTACCAGACACCGTAAAGGGTGTGGCGTTGCAGTTCTGTATCCAGCCGGTGACGGGGTTCTTTACCTGTACAATCTCGTCGGTGGTGTGCAGCCCCTTCCAGTCGGTGGCGGGGTTGCTTCCGTCCACGGGTGCTTCCCAGTCAAATTTTGGGTCGCGCCGGGGCATGAAGTTGCCGTGCCAGTAGGCGATGGTGCCGTTACGGTCGGCATATACGGTGTTGTTGGAGGCATTGCCATTCAGGTTCATCACCTTTTTGAAACTGGCGTAATCATGGGCTTTAGTGCGCAGGTACGACTGCTGGAGCGCGTTACCGGGCGTATTCATCATGGCTACGGCCAGCCAGCGGTCGCCCTGCTGCCCCACAATCGGGCCGTGCTGTGTCCAGTACAGCGGCATTTCTTTATACTGCATTCCGCTATCGGTTTTGTACGGAAACCGGACGGTCTGGGTGCGCATGGGCTTGAGCGCGTTGCCGTATTTGTAGAAATACTTCCCGTCTTTTTTCTCAATGGTTTCCAGATACTCGTCCATCGAGTCGGCGTAACTCGACGTGTGCATCCAGCCGCAATGCTCGTTGAAGCCTTGATAAATAAAGAACTGCCCCCACGTTACGGCCCCGTAGGCGTTCAACCCTTCCTGACTGGTCACCTGCACCTCCGACCGGAAATAAAACGACGTATGCGGGTTTATCAGGAGTAGTGCATTGCCGGTAACGCTTTTGGCGGGCGCGATGGCAAAGCCGTTCGAGCCAACCGACTCGCGTTCGTATAGGTCTTCCAGCGAGTTGTTGGCGGGTTTGGGCTGGTACGACATTTTGCGTGATTCGTAAAAATCCCGTAGACGACCTGTTGGTACTACGCTGATATTGCCGCCGATGCTGCCTTCGCTAAACATGAGCGGCATCCAGGGCCGAAACCGCGTCAGGAGACGGGGCTTTACGCTCGGGTGCGTATGAAGATAGTAGTTGGTTGCGTCGGCGAAGGCATCGAGCAGGTTTTTCATCCAGAGCGGACTCTTTTTGTACAGGGCCATGGCCTGCGTGCTGTCCATAAACAACCGCGCCCGCACGTCGTGGTACAAGGCCGACTCGCCCTCTACTTCGGCCAGCCGCCCAATGGCGTCGATGTAGTTCATCTCGACCCGGTCAAAATCGTCTTCGCACTGCGTATAGAGCAGACCGAACACGACATCAGCGTCGGTTTTTCCGGTAATATGTGGCACTCCCCACGTATCGCGCGTAATCGTGACTTGGCCGGCCCGTTGCTGCCACCGCGCCACCTCGGCTTTACTGGCGGGTTGGGCATGGGTGATAAAACCGCTCAGAGTGATAAATAGGGAAATGAGTAAGCGAGAAGAACGCATAGATTATGGAAGTAGGGAATGTAGCAACTTGACAAGTTGTCAAGAACTGGGTATCTTCATTGTAAAAATAGAAAAAGATGAAGACAATGACCGTCGGCGATTTAAAAGCCCGTTTTTCTGAGGTAATTCAGGACGTTAAAGCCGGAGAAGAAATTGCGGTCGCCTTCGGCAGGAAGAAAGAAATTGTTGCCTATCTGATTCCCCGTTCAGCCCGCAAGTCAGGCGAGCGTAAACTTGGCCAATTGAAAGAAAAAGGAACGGTTTCGTTTGCCAAAGACTTTGCTATGACCGAAGACGAATTTCTGGGGGTATACCGAAAAGCTACGCCAGACCCGGCAGGGTGATGGTTACGGACGTACCCTGATTTTCGGCTGATTTGATCTGAACGGTGCCCTGATGGAGGTCGATGATCTTTTGGGTTACGGCCAGGCCGATGCCGTAGCCAGGAATGCCGGCCACGTTTTTTCCCCGATACAGCGGATCGAGTACATGATCGGCGTCGGCGTCGGCAATACCGCGGCCACGGTCCGTCACAATCACGCTTACCTGATCGTCTCCGGCCTGTAACTGAATCGAGACGGCTTCGTCGGAGTATTTGCAGGCGTTGTCGAGGATGTTCAGATAGGCGGTGGTAAGCAGAACGGCATTGCCCTTTACGGCAAAGGACTCGTCTTCGTCGGTCAGAAACTGAAGGGTCAAACTTCGCTGTGGGTATTTGCTCTGCACCTGTTCAATGGCCGTAAGCAGGCAATCATCGGCCTGTACAGACGTCAGGGCTACGGTACCATCGGTCATTTTGGCCAGTCTGAGCAACCCATTGGTCAGGGCAATCACTTTGTTGAGTTCCTCGACCGATACCTCCATACTCTCGCGCCAGTCGGCGGGGTTTTTGTCGTACCGTAGTGAGGTTTGTAACGTACCGAGGATGTTGGTCAGGGGGGTACGTAGTTCGTGTGAGGCATGAGAAACGAAACTGCGCTGGGAAACAAACGCGTCTTCGAGCCGGAAAAGCATCTGATTGAACGTCATGGCCAACTGGGCAATCTCATCGCGCCGGTTTCCTTCGTTCACCCGTTTGTGCAGGTGTTTGGCCGTAATCTGCTCGACCTCATCGACAATTTGAGAAATGGGCTTCAGCACCCGCCCGGAAAAATACCAGCCCGCCAGCACAATCAGGGTAAAGCCCAGCAGATTGGCCAGAATCAGAATTTGTTGCAGCGTAGTGAGTTTAGTGGCACCCAGCCGGTCGTAGCCCGATACGAAAATATAGAACAGATCGCCCCGGTCGCCGTAAGGGATAGCCACCGTTTCGAGGTGACCGCTCTTAAACTCAACCGGTGCTGTTGTGGCCAGTTGCGGAATTAAGCGTTCAAAGAAACCAGATTCTTTCAGGGTTTGATTGGTGAATACCAGCTTGTGACCGCCATCATAAATGCTGATCTGTTCCTCCAAAATAGTCAGCAGATCGGTACGGACCATCTTCTTGAAAAACTCGTCGTGCAGATGCCGCCGGGAAATCAGCACCCGCCCCGCCATACGGGCCTGCGCCGTTAGGCGGGCGTAGAATTCCTCCTGCCGGTACAGCGAATAAAAATACAGTACCAGTACCGACAGCGTAATCTGAATAGCCGTAGCCAGCAGGGTGAAGATAACGGTCAGGCGATTTCGGATGAGCATAACGGTTATTCGCGGAGGACGTAGCCCATGCCTACGATGGTGTGCAGGAGTTTGGGTGAAAAACCTTTGTCGATTTTTTTGCGCAGGTAGCTGATATAAACGTCGATCACGTTGGATGCGGTGTCGAAATTCAGGCTCCAGACCCGCTCGCTGATATCAACCCGTGAGATGATTTTTCCTTTATTGAGCATCAGATATTCCATCAGGGCGTATTCGCGGGTGGTGAGTTCGATGCGTTGCTCTGCCCGCGTTACGGATTTGGTATCCAGGTTCAGTTCCAGGTCAGCCAGCTGAAGAATCTGCTTTTGTTTAGGACCGTTTCGGCGCGTTAATGCCCTGACCCGCAGCAGTAATTCCTGAAACTCGAACGGCTTGGCCAGATAATCGTCGGCTCCGGCGTTGAACCCATCCGATTTGTCGGCCAGGCTATCCAGCGCGGTCAGCATCAGCACGGGTATAGCCTCGTCTTCGGCCCGGATCAGGCGGCACAGCTCAAAACCGTTGATCTGCGGCAGGTTAACGTCCAGCAGAATGACGTCATGACTGTCGCGCCGAAATAACGACAGGCCCATACGTCCGTCGTAGGCGATTTCGACTTCGTATCCTTCGGCCATCATGCCTTTGCGGATAAAGGAGGCCAGCCGCTCTTCGTCTTCAACCAAAAGGATTTTCATTTGAAAAGAGATACGAATTTGTTGGGTGGGTATGGCGCTAAAACATAGGGTGTTGCCCAAAACCAGGCGGTTCTGAACAACACCATAAAAGGATAATCAGTTTGTATACGTCGTTGTCCGGGCTACTGGTCCGGGCTACATGCCTACCGCCAGCCGCCACCGAGGGCGCGGTACGTATTGACGGTAGCGTGCAGCTGCCGCATTTTGGTTTCCGCCAGTTCCATCCGGGCTTCCAGCACGTCGCGCTGGGTGAGCAGCACCTCCATGTAGTCGGCGCGGGCGGAGGCAAACAGTTTGAGCGAAATGCTGGTCGATTGGACCAGCGCGTCTACCTGACTGCTTTTAGTGGTGTACTTGCCGGCCATGTTGTTGATGTACGCCAGTTGATTGGCCACTTCAATATGGGCATTCAGGACCGTTCGTTCGTAGTTGTATACCGCTTGTATCTGTCTGGCGCTGGCCGTGCGATACAGGGCTGTAATACCCCGCCGGTTAATCCAGGGGCCGGTCAAATCGCCCAGCAGGGAGGCCATGAGCGACTGGGGCGCGTTGAACAGATAAATCGGGTTAAAGGCCATTAAGCCCACCGAACCCGTGATGTTCAGCGACGGTAGAAAGTTGGCCCGCGCTACACCTACGTCCAGATTAGCGGCTTCCAGGTTCCGCTCGGCCTGCCGGATGTCGGGCCGGTTGACCAATAGCTGCGATGGTACCCCCGCCAGCATGGTGTTGGGTACTAAGTTGTTGAAAATCTGGGAGTCGCGCTGTACGCGCTGCGGAAACCGCCCCACCAGAAAGTTGATTCGGTTTTCTTTCTCCACGATGTTCTGCTGAATGTCATACTGCAGACTCTTCGTTTTGAGTACCTCGGCTTCAAACCGGCGCACGGCCAGTTCGGTCACTTTAGCGGCTTCTTTCTCCTGCCTGACAATAGACAGTGCATTGTTCAGAATAACCAGATTTCGCTGGATAATGTCCAGCTGGGTATCCAGCGTCAGTAGTTCGTAGTAATTGTTGGCGATTTCGGAGACGATGTTCGTGACCGTAAAATTCCGCCCCTCAATCGAGCCGAGATACGTAGCCACTGCCGATTTGCGGGCGTTGCGCAGCTTGTGCCAGATGTCAACCTCCCAGGAGGCAAACGCGCCGAGGTAGGCATTGGGCAGGACAGCGGGCGTTTGCAGCCCTGGTTTGATGTCTGTAATTTCATCAGCCGCGCCTTTACTGGTGTATCGGGATACTTTTTCAACACCGGCACCCCCGCCCACATTGACAGTGGGCATATACGCGCCCTGCCGGGCCAGTATCTCGTTGTTGGCAATCTGAATTTCCTGCTTCGTAATGTTCAGTTCCTGGTTGTTATACAGGGCCGTATCAATCAGGGCATACAGGTAGGGATCAGTGAAATAATCCCGTGTGTTAATCTGACCCGTGTTGGTGGTGTCCTGCGAACCGGCATAACTGGCCGGTACCGATTTATTTTCTGATCGTAACGCGATGCGTGGGATGCTACAGGCGGAGTTGAGCAGGGAGAGTACAAGTACACTCCCCACCCAATACGCTATTCGTTTGTTAGTCATCGATTTCTACTTCTTCAGGTTGGGGAAACGTATCTACCGAATGAACAATGCCTTCGGTCAGCGAATGTTCTTCTTCATCTTTGATCAAATTACGGCCATCGGCCAGGGTGGCAAATATGTAGTACAGGCCGGGGATGATGATAACCCCGAAAATGGTCCCGAACGCCATACCGCCCATGGCCGAGGCACCGATGGTCCGGTTGCCAATGGCACCGGCCCCCGTTGCTTTAATCAGGGGAATCAGGCCGGCAATAAAGGCGAAGGAGGTCATCAGGATAGGCCTGAAACGCACCTTGGCTCCTTCAATGGCAGCTTCCAGAATGGTGGCTCCCTGCTGTCGTCTCTGCACCGCAAATTCCACGATCAGTACCGCGTTTTTACCCAGCAGACCAATCAGCATGATCAGGCCAATCTGCGCGTAGATGTTGTTTTCCAGTCCCATCAGCTTCAGCAACAGGAATGAACCAAATACGCCCACGGGCAGCGAGAACACCACAGCCAGCGGAATGATAAAGCTCTCGTACTGGGCGGCCAGCACAAAGTACACGAAGGCCAGTACGATCAGGAACACGTATAGCGACTCGTTACCCCGGATGGACTCATCGTAGGAGAGACCCTCAAACGCAATGTCGTACCCTCTGGGCAACGTCTTGGTGGCTACCTCCCGCACGGCCTGAATGGCATCGGCAGTGGTGTATCCCTTGGCTGGCTGGCCCTGAATAGCGGCTGAGTTATACAGGTTGAAGCGGGTAATTTCGTTCGGCCCCTGTCCCTTTTTCAGCGTCATGAAGGCCGAGTAAGGTACCATCTCACCCATGTCGTTTTTGACAAAAAGCTTCAAAATGTCGGAGGGTAACTGGCGGAAAGAAGGGTCGGACTGCACGTACACTTTAAAGAACTGGTTAAACTTGATAAAGCCCTGTTCGTAGGTACTGCCAATCATGATGTCGAGGTTCTCCATCGCTTTCCCGATGGTTACACCTTTCTGCATGGCCAGTTTGTTATCAATCTCCAGTTCGTACTGCGGATACGTAGCGGCAAAGAAGGTGAACAGACCCGCCAGCTCTTTCCGCTTCCGCAGGTTGTCCATGAACTCCTTGTTGATCTTGTCGAACTCCTGGTAATCCGTATCGAGGGTTTTGTCCAGCAAACGCATCGAGAAACCGCCCGACGTACCAAATCCGGGAATGGCTGGTGGTTCGAAGAATTCGACGATGGCACCCAGCCCTCTGGATTTCTCCTCCAGTTCTTCCATGATTTCCTTTACGTTATGTTCCCGATCTGACCAGGGCTTCAGGTTAATCAGACAGGTACCGGCGTTGGACCCCCGGCCTTCGGTCATGATCTCATACCCGGCCAGCGACGATACGCCTTCTACGCCTTCCACTTTTTCGCAGATTTTCTGAAGCCGCTGCGCTATCTGATTCGTTTGTTCCAGCGTGGAGCCCGGCGGAGTCTGGATGATACCATAGATCGTACTCTGGTCTTCGTTCGGAATGAAACCCGACGGCAGAATCTGACTCTCGTAGAAGATGCCCACGCAAAAGGCGATGAGAATTGCAAACGTAACCACGCGCCGATTTACAATCTTGCGCAGCAGCCACACATACTTGCCGGTTAGCTTTTCAAACACCCGGTTGAAGCTATCGAGTGCTTTGGTCAGCAGGTTCTTCTTCTGCTCGTGGCCATTATGATTTTTTAGCAGCATGGCGCACAAAACCGGCGTAAGCGTCAGGGCGATCAGGGCCGAAATGACAATGGCACTGGCCATGGTGATGGAGAACTGCCGGTAAAAGGTACCCACCGGACCCGACATGAACGAGATAGGCAGGAATACCGATACCATCACCAGCGTAATGGCGATAATAGCCCCGCTAATTTCGCCAAGCACCTGTTGGACAGCCTTGAACGGCGTCATATTTGGATGTTCTTCCATCTTGGCGTGCACCGCTTCTACCACCACAATGGCATCATCGACCACAATACCAATGGCCAGTACAAGCGCGAAGAGCGTAACCAGGTTGATGGAAATGCCGAAGAACTGAATGACAAAAAACGCACCGATCAGCGATACCGGAACCGCCAGAATCGGGATAAGCGTAGATCGCCAGTCACCCAGGAATATAAATACCACCAGGGCCACCAGCAAAAACGCATCGCGCAGCGTATCAATTACCTGTTCGATGGACGCGTCCAGGAATTTAGATACGTCGTAGCTGATTTTATAGTCCATACCCGGCGGAAAGGATTCTTTCATCACTTCGAGTTTGGCTTTTACCGCTTCAATTACATCACTGGCGTTGGTACCGTAGTTCTGCTTTAACACGATAGCCGCCGACGGGTGGCCATCGAGGTTGGAGTAAATATCGAAGAACTCACTGCCCAGTTCGGCCCGGCCTATATCCTTCAGGTGAATGCTCTCGCCGTTTGGATTGGCCCGGATAATGATGTTTTCGTATTCTTCGGACGTGTTATAGCGGCCTTTGTAGGTCAGTACATATTCCAGCGACTGCGCTTTTATGCCGGAACTTTGACCAATCCGGCCCGGACGCCCCACCACGCTTTGCTCGCCAATGGCATCCATCACGTCTTCTACCGAGATTTTATACGCCCGCATCCGGTCGGGGTTCAGCCAGATTCGCATGGCGTACCGGCGGCTACCGAGAATCTGCGTCCGGGCTACGCCTTTGGTCCGGTTGATTTCCGGAATCATATTTACCGTGGCGTAGTTGAACAGGAATTTTTCATCCATGTTCTTGCCCTTGGCATAGAGGTTCACGTACATCAGCATACTGGGCTGAATAGGCGTAATGATAACCCCTTCTCGCTGCACCAGTAAGGGCAACAGCGGCATGACCTGATCCACCCTGGTCTTCACCCTGATTACCGCCACGTTGGGGTCGGTACCCGGCTCAAAAATAATCCGCAGGGTAGCCTCGCCCGCACTGGTGGCATCGGTAGCGATATAACGCATGTCCTGCACCCCGTTGATGGCCTGCTCCAGGGTAATCAGCGTAGATTTAACCAGAACGTCGGCACTGGAACCGGGATACGCAATAAAAATATTGACGGTAGTAGGCGCAATGTCCGGGAACTGTGAAATCGGTAACTGCTTGATAGCCAAAACACCGACAAATACGATCATGATTGATATCACGATAGCAAATACCGGTCTGTGAATGAATTTTGTGAACATATCTTTTGCTGTTTAGACGAGCTGATTATTCGGCGTACAATTCCAGGTTGGATAGAACTTTGGCTGGCTTCACAAACGTGTACTTTATTTTTTCGTTTTCCTTTACCTGACGTAGCCCTTCCAGCAGGATTTTGTCATTGACAGTCAGCCCCGATTTAACCACGAAAATGTGCGGCATCTCCGACGTTAAGGTGATCTCTCTCGACCGAACCTTATTGTCTTTATCAAGCACAAAAACGTACTTCTTTTCCAGTACTTCGAACGTGCATTTTTGCGGAATAAGCATTGCGTTCTTGAGTGGCACTGTCATTTGAATATTGCCCGTTTCGCCGTGACGCAAGAGTCCCTTTGGGTTGGGGAAGGTAGCCCGGAAGGCAATGTTACCCGTCTCATTGTTGAAGTCCGCTTCGATGGTTTGTACCACGCCGGGGTATTGAAACATTTGCTGATTTGCCATCATCAGACTGACGTTGGTCATGTTCTCAGCTTTCGTCTTTTCCTTGAAATTCAGGTATTCAGCCTCGGGTACGTTGAAATATATCCACATCTTGCTGTTGTCCGACATGGTCGTCAGCAGATCGCCTTCATTGACGAGACTACCGAGCCGCACCTGAAATTTGTCCATGATACCATCGAAGGGGGCGCGTACTTCGGTGAAGCCGAGGTGGATTTTAGCAACTGATACTTCTGCATTGGCCTTATCTAATTTAGCTTTGGCCAGGGCCAGTTCGTTTTTAGATACGATATTGCTATCGGCCAGGGCTTTTGTATTTCGGTATTCGACGTTAACGAAATTCGCTTCCGCTTCGGCTTTCTGGAGTTCAGCCTGGTACTGAATTGGAAGAATTTGAAACATCATTTGTCCTTTTCGAACAAACTTACCTTCATCCACAAAGATTTTCTGGAGATAGCCTTTTTCAAGTGCCCGTAATTCGATATGTTGAATAGCATGAATCTGACAGACATAATCGCGCGTGACTGTCGTATCTTTTCGCATCGGGCTGGTCACCAGGTATTTTGTATCGTCTTCCTTTTTTTCTTCTTCTTTGGTGCAGCCGGTAATTGAAATCAGCGTACACAAACTCAGAAACGTGAACATTAACATTCTTCTCATCATGGTTGTATTTAATTTTTCTTGGTGAAAGGCAGTGGCAGTATCGCCTGATTGAACTGAATTGGGTTTGATAGGTAGCGAACTATTCCGAAGTTTTACGCTGAACAACGTTCGACTGGTCCGGCGGTGTGGGGGGGCGTTCCAGCCAGTGAATCAGACTGTCTTTGCGTTCGTTGGCCTGAGCGCAATCGGAAAGCTGCTGTTGCCAGCCGGCAACATCGGTCAGTGGATCTGGCTGGATCGACCCGTATTCGTAGAGGATATTCTGGCGTCGGCTTTGCTCATGCAGCAAAAAGCCGTTGAACGCCAGCGAAAGTGCCAGGGCCAGGCCAAAACCGTATAATAAGATAGATTCGGATCGCCGACCGTCGGATCGCCGACCGGAAAGATTACGACGTTGCATAGTACCTGTGTCTGTATTGACAGGTGCAAAGCTCGCTCCGCCACGTTAAAGCCGTGTGAGAAGGGAATTAGAAGACATTAGAACGGCTTAATCTGCGCGGCTGTTTGGAATTTGGGCGGTTCGGGATTCAGCAGCATTCCGTTCTTAATGTACGCGCGTGTATCGGTACGCCCACCAGATCAGCAGCCCCTGAATGGGCAGCCGACCCCAGCGAATCCAGGGCGACAGGCTGGCGAACTGCTCTGAAGCGGCCATGAATACGTTGGCGGGAAAAACCGCGATAAGGAGCAAAATGAGTCCCCAGGCCGCATAGGAGCGTGTTGCCGGAAACAGCATTCCTACACCCAGCACCACCTCGGCCACGCCACTCCAGAATACCATTTGCGTATGGGCCGGAATATAGGGTGGCATGATGGCCATGTACATCTTCGGCTTGACGAAGTGGTTCAGCCCGGCCACTATGTACACGGCTGCCTGTATGTACGCGCCCAGGTTTTTCATGCGTTTTTTTTAGCTTACTACGTGTCCAACAAAGCCCGCACTGTTGTTTAAGATCAGGCCACCGCGCCGGAAACCCAACGCACAGGCGTCACCCGCATAGAACACGCCCGCCTGATAGCTGTGGCCCGCCGAATCCTGCGGAAACCGGACATATTCCTGATAGATTTTTGGATAGTCACCATACTCGCCATCCATAGCCGTTTGTTCGCTGCCGCTGGCGTCCAGAATGCGGACGTTGGCACCCTCCCGTCCAAATAAGACTTTTTCTACGCAGGGTTTACCCAGTAGCGGTTTGGTATCGGTTTCGAGCAATAACGGGTGATTCGGGTATAACTCCCAGAGAACTTTCAGGATATATTTTGACTGGAACAGCAGTGTATACGCCGGGTTTAGCACTACGCATAGTCGCTTGCGGACAATCTCGGTCAGGATACTGGTCAATGCGGGTTCGTCTCCGGCAATGGCTTCCCACGGAATGAGCTTGAACCAGAAATCGAGTTTCTCGAACTGCCCGTTTTTGGGGTTCTGCCAGAAAATACCCTCCTCCGCCGAAAACTCGACGTTATCTATAAAATCAAATTCGATGTCGAAACCGGCTTCGCGGGCGGCTTCACCCAGCAGGGCTACGTTGGTGTCATCTTCGGGAAAACCGCGCATGGCCGATAGGAGCAGGGTTGGCTGCAAATCAGGATTTACGGCCAGTAACTCCTCAAACTGCCCCGTCAGCGTCTCAAACAGGCTGTTAAACTGCCGACTGTCGTCTAAACCATTGGCCCGCAGATGTGCGTATTGTACTACCGCCGTTTCGGGCAGGCAGGTAGCAGTATCGGCGTTGAACTCGATGAGTTTGATACCGGCCCCGTCAATGCCGCCCGCCAGGTCGAAACGTCCGTAGAGGTGAATGTGCCGGTCGTCGTCCCAGGAGAGTTTAATGAGGTCAACCAGGTTTTCGGGAATGCCCAGTTCGGCAAAGCGGTTCTCGTCAATCACGTGCTGCCCGGCGGCCACCATCATCTCGAAGAGTTCGTTGGCTGCTTCGTAATACGCGTCCGCTTCGGCTGGGGTTACTGCCACGACTTCATTACTCAGGTAGGGCAGCGTGTCCTGGCCCAGCATCCAGTTCCATCCGAGGTTTCGCAGAGGAGCATCGGGTGGGGTAGCAAGTGGTTTCAGCGTCATGTTTGAGGGGTAGATGGTCAGTTATCAACTCCGATAGCCAGAGGAATGGATACTACGTCGGCCCGTTCGCTAAACGACGCCAGCAACTCCCGGTAGGCTTCTACCTGCCGGTTGCAATGTGTATCGGTCCAGTTTAATTCCGTAGCCATTAAACCAGCCACGGGCCGGGCCAGCCGGGCCGTTAGCTGCCAGTCTGATAGTTCAACGCGCCACCGCCGGGCCAGTACATCGCGCAGGGTCACGGCCATTTCTGCACGCATCTGATACACGACCTCGGCCCCAATAAACGGCTGTGTATCAGTCAGACGGTCGGCCAGGCCGGGTTGCTCCTGCGTAAGTTTAGCTACGTGGTCAGCGCGGGTGCCGTAGGTTTGCATCAGGTGCTGGCACACATCGTCGGGCAGGTTGTACTGCTGTTGCAGCTTTGACCAGTCAGCAAAATTATACAGCTCACCACCTACCAGAAAGTGTGTTTCGGTTTGGCCCGGCACCGGCTTTTTCAGCACCTCACCCACGCGGTCAACGGCATCCTGAGCCATGAGCCGGTACGTGGTCCATTTGCCGCCCAGTAAACTCAGCAATCCTGATTCGGCATCAACTTCTACTTCGTGATCACGTAACAATGTTTTCGTATCGGCACGACTACTCATAATCAGCGGTCTGATACCGCCAAAGCCTGACCGCACGTCGGCCCGGCTGGGCGTTTTGGCCAGATAGGGCTGTAATGTTTCGAGCAGGTAATCAACCTCGCTGGTTTCCAGCACGGGTTCTTCATCCAGTGCGGTATAGTCTGTATCGGTAGTTCCTACAAACACACTGTCGCCAAATGGAATGGCGAAGACTACTCGCCCGTCCGATGTTTTTGGGATCAGGATGGCCGTATCGCTGTTGAGGGCTTCGCGGGGCAGAACAATGTGTACTCCTTTGCTGGGCCGGATGCGGGCCTCAAGCGCTGGGTTGGCCAGCAACCGGACGGCGTCGGCGTAAGGGCCGGTACAGTTCAGAAATACCGTCGCCCTGATCTGCGACGTAGCGCCGGTTAGTTCGTCGCGCACGATGGCGGTGGTGAGTTTACCAGTTTCATTCTGGCCAAAACGGGTCAGAGCGGTGTAATTGGCCACTACAGCCCCGGCTTCGTCGGCAGAGTGGGCCAGGGCCAGGGCGTAGCGGGCGTCGTTTAGCTGGCCGTCGTAATACAGCACCGCGCTGTGCATCTTCGGCGTCAGTGTCGGCATACGTTTCAGGGCGTCGGCCTTGTTGAGCCAGCTCCCTTTGGGAATAGCGTCGTGCCGGGCGAAAAGGCCATATAGCGACAGGCCGATGGACATATATAATCCCTCGAATGCACTGAAAACGGGCGTTAGTAACGCCAGCGGGTGGGCCAGATGGGGGGCGTTGCGCAGAACGGTCCGGCGTTCGGCCAGGCCGTGCCGTACCTGCCGAAGCTGCGCCAGATCAAGTTTTTTGATGGCCTGCTCCAGATACCGAACCCCGCCATGAATCAGCTTGGTAGAGCGCGACGATGTTTCGCCCGCAAAATCGCCCCGGTCAATCAGCGCAACGCGGTAGCCGCGCAGGGCCGCATCCAGCGCTGCGCCCGCTCCGCTGGCTCCCGCCCCAATGATACACACGTCGAATAGTTCCTGTTGTAACCGTTGCTGATTTTGTTCGCGATTCATACTGCAAAAGACAGGAAAAAAGCCGACTAAGTTCTGCAAATGCCCTGTCAGACTTCTATCCTAACAATTTGTTAACCAGTGTGCCACTCCGGGCTTACGATGAAAATCCCCGGCTCCGCCCGCCAAAAAAGCCACTGCGCCCGCCCGATGGCCGGGTGGTACGCGTAACGCGGGACGAGCGTACGCTCTCGCCAATGTTGCCGGAGCGGTTATACAGGCCTGGATTGGCATATACGCCTGACCCGTACCGGCGGGCGTCATTGGCATACTGTGGCCCTGACCTCCGACCGAGCATATAGCCCAGACTACCCCACAGCAGCACGTTACTCAGGCCACTGCGGTGGTGTTGACTGTACGAGTTGGGGTTGTTGAGATACGTACTGGTCGATGAGTCGGTTTCGACCAGTCGGCGGGCAGCCTCTACACTAAGCGTGTCGCGATGACCGTCAACGTAGCTGACAATAGCCCCGGCCCGGCTGGGGTCAACGGGTACTTCGTCGGTGATTTTAAAGGTGCCGGGGGCTGTTTCGGTGATATAGGTTCGAACGCCTTTGCCAAAAGTCGTTTTGGTCTGCTCGGTCTGTTCATCCTGCTCATTGCCGGAGCCGCAGCTTTGGAGCATCACGGTACCATTGAGCAAAGCCAGTCCCAGCGTGGTGCTGAGGGTAATATCTTTTACGCGACGAAGCACGGTATTTTTACGGATAGGAGTCATAGCCAGTAACTAAAAGTCTGATGGCTAAACTACAGGAGTTATTGATGGGTTGCAAGTTGTTCGGGATAAGCCCGTTCTGATGTCCATAAACGGCCATCAGAACGGACGGTTGCCACTGCCAAAGTTGCCATGCCTGTACGTGTTGAGCCACGTGGCCCGCGTCGGCAATCTGCAAAAGGAGTATCTTTGGCTCAGTGTCCTGAATCAATCAACTATGTCCCGACTGTTCGTTCTCCCGTTGCTCATGACCGCACTTTGTGCAGCGGCACAACCGCCAACACCCGTTTTTTCGCAGCCGCTCAGTCCACGCATTGCCAGTTACCAGATCGACGTATCGCTCGACCCGGTCACCAAAAAACTGAACGGGCGCGAAACCCTGACCTGGCGTAATACGTCTCAGGATGTTATTCAGGAATTGCAGTTTCATCTGTACCTTAACGCCTTCCGCAATGACAAAAGCCAGTTCATGCGCGAATCGGGCGGGCAGCTGCGGGGCAACGAGATTGACCGTAATGCCAAAGACAATCCCTACGGTTTCATTGACGTAAGGAGTGTGAAACGGCGCGGAGGGAAGGCCCTGGCGTACCAGTTTATTCAGCCCGATAACCCCGCCAACCGCGACGACCACACCGTTATCCGCGTCCCGATCGATCAGCCCATCGCGCCCGGCGAAACCATTGTACTCGACATTAGTTTTGCCGCCAAACTGCCTAAAATCTTTGCCCGCACGGGTTTCAGCCGGGATTACTTTCTGGTGGGGCAGTGGTTCCCGAAGGTTGCCGTCTATGAACCCGCCGGGACGCGCTACGCCAAAGTGGGCGGCTGGAACGCGCATCAGTTTCATGCCGATTCAGAATTCTACGCTGATTATGGTGTGTACGACGTCAGCATTACCATCCCGAAGGAGTACGTAGTGGGTGCTACGGGGCAGTTGGTCAGCGAAAAGCCCGGCCCGAAAAACACGAAAATCAGCCGCTGGCATGCCGAAGACGTCGTAGATTTTGCCTGGACGGCTTCCCCCCATTTTCAGGTCATTAACAACGTATGGAAACGCCCCAATGGCGGCAGCGTGGCCATCCGGCTGCTGATGCAGCCCGAACACGCGCAGCAGGCCGACCGGCACTTAGACGCCGTAAAAGCTGCTTTTTCGTATTTCGATAAACACCTGGGCCGCTACCCCTTTCCCAACCTGACCATTGTTGATCCGCCCCTGCATGGCAGCGGCTCGGCGGGTATGGAATACCCCACGTTCATTACGGCAGGTACGGCCTGGTTTGTACCCAATGGCATCCGCGCCCCCGAAATCGTGACGGTGCATGAGTTTGGTCATCAGTATTTTATGCAGCTACTGGCCACTAATGAGGCCGAAGAAGCCTGGCTCGACGAGGGCTTCAATCAGTATTACGAAGGCCGCATCATGGACGAAACCTACGGCCCGCGCTCATCGCAAATCGACCTGTTCGGCTTTCGGATGGGCGATCTGGAAGTCTCGCGGGATGGCTACGTGCATCAGGAGAACCCGGCCATCGGATCGTCGTTCGGGAATACGTGGGAACTCCCCGCTGGGCAATATGGCGTGCTGACGTACATGAAAACCGCCACCTGGCTGCGTACGCTTGAAGGGCTGGTGGGCCGCCCCGTCATGGACGAAATCATGCGGACGTACTTTAGGCGCTGGCAGTTCAAACACCCCAACGCGCAGAGTTTCATTGACATCGTAAACGAGATTGTACCGAAGCGACTGGGCCAGAAATGGCCCGTTTACGGCTCCGACATGAACTGGTTCTTCGACCTCGCGCTCTATGGTGATGCCGTTGTAGATTATGA
>Ga0123337_10000393_pt1 | contig 76674 bp, 92 predicted proteins | sample frozenSSSSmetaG_FD_89792 | JGI IMG/M metagenome (GOLD analysis project Ga0123337, IMG submission 89792) | Glacier valley bacterial and archeal communities from Borup Fiord, Nunavut, Canada, to study Microbial Dark Matter (Phase II) -... | ecosystem: Environmental > Aquatic > Freshwater > Ice >...
AAACACAAAAGCCAAAAAACCCCGGAAACACGCCCCTTCCAGATGGGCACCGCTGTTTTGGGTCGGCCATTCTTCTGGAGCGAGGGGGGTTTTCTCCCCCGCCCCCCCCCCCCCCTCTCTCCCATCCATTCACGCAAACCGCGCAGACATCTCACCACCAGACGCCGGACTCCGCTTCTTTCTTTGTGGGGATTCTCAAAGTCCACAGGATCGCCCGTCATGAAGTGTATAAAGGCCCACGAACTTGTCCTGGGATCATGTGCACGTACCCAATTCCAGACACGCGAGACAGGATTTCTGGATTTCCGCCCCCGTCCTTTCTCCTTTTCTGCATCACCCATCTGGCATTGCTAGCCGTCAGGTCTCAGAACTCTCTTGCAGCCTTCTCTCCTGCCTCTACGGGTCTTGCTCTCCAAGCCTTATAGCGAATACTGCGCTGAGCCACCTAGCCACCCCCCGTCCGCGCCGCTCAATTTGATAAACCCTCAATACCGCCGTCTTCCTTCCTTTAAACACAGCAAAGCCGGCCATCTACCCACCGAGACGGAGACGGAGTATCTACATGGCCACTAGAATATAACCGTTGAGGACCCATTAATTCCCATCGAAGAGACCGCTTCCTAGCTCCAGTCGCCCTCGTTAGAAGACATAGAGCTTAATGCTGCCGTGACGCTCGACGCTCGACTCTTTACCGAAAGAGAAGATTGTTATCACGAGCAAATAGCAATCAACCAACACAATCTCTCTCTCATGGCCGTTGCTGTCGAGTACAGATTCCACCGCTTCTTTTCCAATTCTCGCTGTTACTCTGTGTCCTTCCCGCCGCTGCTGGTCCGAAAGAACAGAACGACACCACGGCTTCACACCCACTGCCATTCCCCATGCTGCCACCGACCACGCTCAAGCACTGCCGCCGCCGCATTCTTCGCCACCACGGCGTGAGCGGCGTGCCATCCGCCTTGGTGGTTTGAACCTTAATCATAATCGTATTGCGGACGGTGCTGAGTGGGCTTTTATACACACTTTACTCTCGGCGATCTGCAATCGGCTACGGACGGACCTTGCCTACTACCTAACTCGTGGCATTCCTGTGGTAGGAGGGAGGGAAATAATGATTTCTCATTCACCGTCACTGGCCGCAGAACCTGAGCGTCCACGAGAAACAACGCAAGCAGTGAACAAGATAAGGTTTGCAAGACTCGCTATTCTGGTATCAATTGATGAAAATAGGAGAAAAGACAAGCCCCGCAGGAGCGATAGAAATAGCGATAAGAGAAACTAATCCCACAAATGCCCTCGCTCCCCCTATTCGCATCCTCCCGGACAACAATGAAGCGACGAAGATCGTCCCTCTTCTCTCCCTAAACGCCATACTTGCAGTATCAAGCTACCCAGCAACCCGTCGGAGCCAACCGGACGATATCCCCACGCCCGTCCCCCCTTTCCCCGCCGCAAAAACTCCGCCGCCCAGCCATGTCACCTAACTACTCTCATCAAAATCATAACTATCCTCCTCCACACTCTCCGCCCCACCACCCTCATCCTCATCCTCATCCTCCTCCTCCTCACTCGAGATATACACCGGCTTCTTCGTCTTCGCCTTCGCCACCGCCGCCCTTGCCGGCCGTCCCCTCTCCGGCGCAGCCAACTTCACCGGACTCTCCGTCACCTCGTCATCCTCCTCCATATCCGCGCCATCTGACATAATCAGCTCGTCCTCCGAGTCACTCAGGACCACCTTCTTCTTGGCCGCCGGCCTAGCAGCAACCTTGGCCTTCGCCTGCTTCGCCGCATACGCCTTCGCAGCCGGACTCAGCGTCACCGGCTTCGGCGCCGCCACCGCGCTCGCCGCCGTCTTTTTCAGCACAGGCGCCTTCTTGGCCGCCGGCTTCGGCGCCGGCTTGGCCTTGGCAACAGGGGCTTTCTTGGACATGATAGGCATCTCGTCATCATCGCTGAGGAAGCTATCGAGGTCGCGATCCATGGCCGCCGGCGCCTTCTGAGGTGATGCCATAGCGAGCATCTCGTAATTTGTCTGGTCGTCGTCGTCGCTCAGCTCGACTATCTTCTTGGCCGCTGCCTTGGCCTTGGGCGCTGCGAGACTGGGTCTGCCCGAGCTGCTGCCCGGACGCGACATCGCGAAGAGCGACACGCGTCCGTTCGTAGCGCCGCTGTCGGAGTCTGCGCCGATGCCCTTGACCATAGCGCCGACGTCGCCTAGCAACTTATCATCGTCGCTCTCGGAATCCTCGTCATTCAATATCCAGTTCTTTGGCTTTGCGGCTGCAGCACGCTTATTTCGGCCTCCAGCAGCAGCCGGCTCAGGAGCTGGCGCGGCTGCCACAACGGCGAAATCGTCATCCGACAGTCCTGACATCTCCTCCGCGCCGTCAGATCCAAAGCCTTTGGTCGCGCCCGGCTTCTTCGTCGCTTTCCCAGAGAACATTTCATCAAATCTCTTCTTCGCCGTCTCTGTCGGCTGCACTTTGACGATGCCCTTCGCTGGGTTCGCCTTGAGTGGTTTCGCCGCCTTCTTCGTCGGCGCGTAATCCCCGTCCTTCTTGAGCTTGCTCTGAACCTTTCCGCCCTTGCCTACGCCCAGCTTCTTGGAGGCGCGACGGCCGAGCGAGCGGATGTTCTTCTTGATGGCCGAGTCTTCCTCAAGCGCGGCGTTCCAGACTTCGAGGAAGGCGTCGAGATCGCCGACCCAGAGGTCCTTCTCGCTGAGGGCGGCAAGCTCGTCGAGTTCGGCTTTCTTGTTCACCATTTGCTGTTTCAGCTTGTCGACGCGTTCTTGGGTGAGCGACCAGATGGGCATGCCGAGGAGATAATCGTAGTCTCTCGCTCCACCTTCCTCATCCTCAGCAACTTCTTCATCGTTTTCAACGACGTCCTCGGCCTCGCCTGCCTTCTTGGCATCCTTGACTTTAGGGAATGCCTCGTATTTCCTGGAGCGGAGTTCGGCGACGAGCACTGGCTTTCTCTTCTTCGAAACAACGAGTTTGTTGTCGATGATTTCAAGCACGAACCTAGCTTGATTGCTGAGCTTGCGGTATTCTTTTCCGAAGACTTCAAGCCAGTGCTCCTTTCTCTTGGCGTACATTTCAAGACGGTACTCATAGAACTCTTCAAGGATCTCTTCGACCTTGGCATACTTGCGGATGCGACCTTGTAGATCGAATGCGACAAGGTTGGAGGTTGCGATGGTCTTTTGAAGCTTGAACTTCTCCTCCAAGCCTTCGGTAAGAGCAGCCTTCATGTGGGCTGGATCCATTTGAATGACGAAATGAACGTTATCGTGGTCGTTGAATTCTTTGTAATCCTTGATAAATGATGGGACCTTCTCGCCCTTGATGACTTCTTCCAACTTGCCCTTGAAGTCGTCGGTCCAGACACGGATAGGCAATTCAGTGATCTCAACTTCGTTATCGCCTGGTCCCTCTGTGACCGTGCCATCAGCCCTGAAGCGATCTGGACCAGCCTCCTCGATGACTCCCTTCCAGCCACGGAACCATGGTGTCATGGGCTCAAACGGCTGCTCCTCAGGGCTATCCAAGCGTCCCATGCGGCGTTTCAAATTGTTAACGATATCTTGTGGATGATAGTTAGGAATAGATGTACTCCAACCAGTACCGATGCCTTCCGCGCCGTTGATAAGAACCATTGGCACAATCGGGCAGTATACCTTAGGCTCGATACGACGATCATCATCAGTATTGTACTCAAGGTTAGGCTCGTCGAGAGGAGAAAATACGCGTCTTGCGAAAGGTGAAAGACGAGTGTAAATATAACGGGGACTAGCAGCGTCACTGCCACCCGCAAGACGAGAACCGAAATTACCACTGGGCTCAAGGCAGTTGATGTTGTTAGAACCAACGAAGTCTTGGGCAAGACCGACGATGGTTCCTTGAAGTGACTGTTCACCGTGCTGGTATGCAGTGAGACCAGAACAGTACCCGGCAAGTTCAACAACCTTCATGTCCGAGACAATGTTGCGAGTGAAGGCAGCATAGATAACTTTTCGCTGACCAGGCTTCAGACCATCAATGACAGATGGGATAGAACGCAGATTGTCAGCCATGCTGAAGAGAATGAGTTCTCGGTTGACGAAATCGTCATATGAAATTTTGTTGGAAGAGTGGTCGAGGAAAGTACCAGGGACGAAATTGCCCAGCCACTGCTTGCGGTGATCGGCTCTCTTCTTCGAGAAAGCAAGATCAAACAGATCCTCTTCATCCTTCTTCATTGGCTCGAACTCCTTCAAATGCTCATCAAGCTTTGTGAAATAGACTTGCGCATCCTGAGTCGTGCTGGTTCCCAAACCCTTGTAGTACTTGTGATGCCAAGTGCGCTCTTGTCTGTGCCTCTCTTTCCACTCCTCATATTGCGGCATGGTGAAGAAGGTGCGTGAGGTTCCGGTCTTTGGATTCGTACCCTTCCAGACCTTGACAATAGGAGTGATGAATTCCTGGAAGAAGTTCGGGAGTTTCAGAAGACTGGGGAAAGCCACCTGGAGAAAATTGATGAGAAGGCCCTTGATATGACTACCGTCGTGATCCTGATCAGCCATGATCATAAGATGTCCATAACGCAAGCCTTGCGACTGCGGATCGGTGTAGACTGTCTTATGCTTGAGGCCAAGGAACTGCTTGATGTTTTGAATTTCAGCATTCTTCGAGATTTGATCAATGGAGGCATCGCGAACGTTAAGCATCTTTCCACGAAGAGGGAATACACCGATTCGGTCAGGGTCAAGAATAGCTCTGCCAGCAACAGCAAGAGCCTTCGCTGAGTCACCTTCAGTCAAAATGAGGGTACACTCATATCCACGTCTGGTTCCAGCCAAATTGGCGTCGACAAGCTTCGGATTGGTCATACGAGAGCGTCTGTTGCCATCACTCTTCGCAAGCACTTGATCAGCCTTTTGCTGAGCAAAGTGCAGGATATTTTCCACAGCGTCGGTTTTGGCGATCTTCTTCAAGAACTCCTCAGTGACTTGGCACTTGCTACCAAACTGACTGACTTTGGTTGTCAGTTGCTCCTTGGTCTGAGAAGTGAAGGCGGGGTTGACGATCAGGCAGTTAACGAAGAGAAAGATGTGATTGCGGATTTGGTTGAGTTTCAGTGCTGCTCCCTGCTTGTTCTTTCTCTTGACCACGTCTAGCAACTTAACACAGATCTGATCGGCAATATAGCTGACGTGTGTACCTCCAGACGTTGTGGCGATTGAGTTGACAAACGAGACTTGTTGGAACGAGCCGTCCGAAACAGCAAATCCAATCTCCCAGCGTTTGTGTGCCTCATTGTCATCCACAATGACGCTGGCGCTGGCTTGGGCGCCTTCGACACCACGTTCGGCATTGATGGCCTTGGCATACATCTCAATGTATTTCTTGAAGTTGTTGACTTTAATCTTCGTGCCATTGAGGTATACTGAAACGCCCTTCACGGTACCAGCAAGATCATAAACGCGACGCTTGACCAAGGCCTCAAAATCATCATCAATTCCATCCATCTTGAATTTCTTCCAATCTGGCGTGAAGGTGATTCTTGTGAAGTCTGACGCTTTGTTCGATGAGATCTTGGCTTTGCCCATCTTCGTCATATTGTCTGTCCAGGTTTGCTTGTATCTCTTTCCGTTCTTGCTGTCTTGTGTTTCCAGAGTAAACTCTGTGCTGAAGATATTACACAGCTTGGCACCGTAACCATTACGACCTCCTGTTGTCTTGGCCTCCTCATCGTCATAATTCGACGACGTCAGAAGGTGTCCGAAAATCATCTCCGGAATATAGATTTTCTCTTTGGCGTGGATCTCAACAGGGATACCACGGCCATCGTTCTCGACACCGATCTCTCCCTTTTCGCGGTCTATCGTGACTTTGATAGCTTTCATACTTTCATCGTTCTGTTTGTTGTCCGCCGCGTTCACCAGAATCTCATCGAAAATCTTGTAAAGACCAGGCACAAAGTTGACCTTTCGCGTCTCCATCTGCTCTGTCTCAGAGTTGAAGACCCACATCTGCTGCTCAGTCCGTTCGACGGAGCCAATGTAGGTGTCGGGACGCTTAATGATGTGCTCGAGTTGTGTGAGCTTTTGATAGCGATCAGTTGCCGTGCCATCCTTTGCCTTTGAATCAGAAGGCCCATCCAAGTTCATGCTGTCATTCTCGATGGCTTCCAGAGGTTTTCCCGCTGCTTTCTTCGTGGCTGGCGCCTTCTTTTGCTTCTTCGCAGTCGGAGGTGTGTTCGATAGTAGCGAATCATCATGTAACGAGGCTCGGCCATCATCTGATATCTCGTCGTCGTCGTCGTCGCTGTCTGGCTTGGGGCGCTTGCTTGGTACGGTCTTGGTCTTCAATGTGGATTGCGTCAATTTCTTCGCTGAAGCCTTCGCTGGAGCCTTCGCTTTTGGTGCGGCTTTTGGTGCAGCCTTTGACGCGGCTTTCGGCGCCGGTTTTGGAGCAGCAGCTTTCTTTGGAGCAGCCTTCGGCTTTGCTTTCTATATCAAGTCAGCTTTTGCTTGCGAGCGAATATGGTTGCCACTTGGCGCGACACAACCATTCGATAAAACGAGGGAGGCACAAAGGAGATACTGACAACAGGAACAGGCGAAAAGGCGTCGGAATCGCCAAAGTCATCATAGTCATCCATGACGGAGTCGGACGCCATGATTCGTGTCTTTGGGAATTGGGGGGTAATCGCGTTGTGGAAATATTATATCAGGAAAGGGAAGAAATGAGCGTAGAAAACGCCGATTTGGCTGAATTGGTCCGCTTTTTTAATGTTCCTGAAGCGGGCGAGCAGGAAAAGTTTGTCTGGAGAGGTCGTGGTAGTCCGGTCATTGACAAGACCTCTCTTTGTGTGTTCGTATGCTCGTGTCTTTGTGTTGACTTGGTGTTTTTGCTGGAATTCTTGAGCTGGCGTAAACAAAACATCGGTGGTCCTTGACGAGGCGACCGCGATTTGGTGTTTCAGGCTTCAAGGCGGACATACTGATAGGTCACGTGCGGCATGCTTTCTCTCTCCGCGCCAAGGAAGGAGCCAACTCGTTGAATACTTCAAGTCAGTGCAACATACTCCAAACTCCAAACTCCAAACTCCAATCTCCAAACTCCAATCTCCAATCTCCAACTCTCTTGTATCTTGTATCTTGAATCTTGAATCTTGAATCTTGAATCTTGTACGCGTTTGCAATATGCAGTATGCGGTATGTCAATATGTCAATATGCAACTCTATTTACCTCACATATGTCAGTCACTATGGCCATACCTGCGGCGGCGATACATGCGATACCTCATACTACTATGTATGATCAAGCCACAACTGCGCTCTGTGACTGAGTACTACCGGATGCGACCAATCTGTTGGATTTTGGGCTGATTGGACCTCCTGAGAACGATTATGCTTGTTCCATGTGCTGTCGATGTTGCTATGCCGAGATGCTCTGTAGAGATGTATCAGTATCTATTTTGAGCCTCTACTGAAACAGCATTGCTATTGCTTGTGCTTGGCTATCCGACCTGGAGAACAAAAGCAGCGAGGAAGGTCTGGAAGGACAATACCTCTCTTGTGCTTCTGCTTCCGTTCCTATCTCAAATTCTCAATTGATCTTGTCACTTTGTGTCTCTGTGACCGGAAACAACCGCCAAACTGCTGCAACTGGAGGCGGGCGTTTTGGCCAAGACCACCAGGCTCAGGTCTATATGGCCGGATATTGAGGCTCGTGAGGGTATCTCAGAACGTGAGGTGTTCCCTGGGAAGTCAGAGAACATTCCTGACGTCGTACCTGGACCTGGAACGGCAATATTTCCGATGGCGATGGTGATACTGATGGACACAGGACGGAGGAGGGCCGGCGTTACTTGAGAAACAAGGCCGATCTGAACTTGGACGATGGCCAGATATCAGATAGCAGTTATCAGATATCGTAATGGGTCGAGTTCCCAAAAGAGGTCTTGGGGATGAAAATGGAACCAAATGCTTCATACTCTTGCTATATGTCAATGAGATGGCAAAAATCACACAGATCAGAGACACCCTCTCACATCTCTCTCACATCTCTCTCACATTTCTCTCACATCTCTCTCTCTCTCTCGCATCTCTCTCCCATCATCGCTTCGGTTCTCCATTGAGGCGTGATATACCATGGAAGATATCGAGTATAGCCACGAAGACCATGAACATGTCATCACCATTCCAATCCGGGTCAAACGTGGGAGATTTCTTCCATCTTCACCATCCACCCGTTTGCACTTTCGCATGCGCAATATCGCGATATGGTTGGCTTCTGCCAGGCGGAACGTACAAGGCCAACGGGTTCTTGCAGATGCCAGACAGACGCCAGGTGTTTTCCAGGAATAGCTCCGCAGGCAGTCTCCTTTGACTCGAGAGCGGGCACTGAGGAGGTACTGCACATTTACTGTGATCTGTGGAGGACGTTGCGAAACAAGAGGATAATCTGGGACAGCCACCACTTGTACTCCGTCTCACTGTTTTGTCATTCCGAAAGTGATTCTAATTCTGTCTACATCTCATAGAACCATTTCGAGGTCCGAGCCCTGGATGCATTCAGAACACTGTACACAGTCTGGCAGATCTGCTCAAGAACGGAACGACATGAAGATATCGACAACGTGCCTTTGAGCCGCCTGCTTGCATGTTCTCGTGTCGGGTTCACTGGAAAGGAGTGAGAGTGACAAATACAAGCATGACCTCAAGGAGAAGCAGCCCCTCTGTGACGGGCGGCCTTCTGGAAGGGACATAGAAGCACTTTGATGCTCTAATCACTACAATATGCGTCCTGCAGGTACACACCAATGACACCATTACAAACTTGGGGGTAGGCCCTGGGAGAACATAGGGATCATTGCGAATCGATTATAATTTAGCCTATTTCTAAGTAAGAAGCCATGTTGAATGCTGCAATATGTACTTTCAAAGACATGTTTCCAGAAATCTGCTGACATGGCCCTGACTCCTAGACATAACATCACGTCTTTCAACCATGGCAAGCACTCATGGATCATTTTGTTTTTGCCTGCATCGAGTCAAGCAACTGGTGTCACGAGAATATACGCTGTGATAGACATTTTCTTTGTCTTCAGTCACAAAAATCCGCTCGGAATGGCGTCCCGCGGCGACTTTGCGGCAATCGATGCAGGCGACCGTTGCAACAGTCTCCAGCCATCAGCCATCGCCCGATATCCACTAGCACAGTAAAGGAATCCAAACATTCTCTGCTTCCGTTAGGGCCTTAGCATTTGTTGATATGCTGGTGTCAAACGTCGGTCTTATGCAGAGCATAGACAAACCCCTGCTCAGTCAAGCAGAGACCAAAATTCTTTCGTCGGGAAACATGCAGACGCTGAAGGTTGTGAGACTTTTTTCCTCGATACTGTGTTGCACGCCACTGCGAGATGAATCAATGGATCCCGTCTGGAGCCATGGCAATGGACATGGGAGTTGAAGCATGGTAGAAGCCATCGTTTTTATGACTTGTATTCGCTGGTGGCTTGTCGTCCAATGCGGAATATCTAAAACACGGTTCAAAAACACATTGGATTCGTTGATAAAAATCATCCAATTCCCTTGAGCTCCCCCGAAAGAAAAAAAGAGAGACAGGCGGAGAAACATATCTTGAAGCATCCCGCATAATCACACCTGTTCGTAAACCAGCCCTCGACATAGAAAAAAGCGGTGGACATACAAACGGAGCCTCACGTTTTGACTGGCCGTCTCTAAGACACGACCGACAAAGACTGGATGCCCCACCGAGAGAACGCGCATATCTAGAATTGGACAGGGAGTGTTCCCTGTGGCATCCTTTAACACCTGTCTCGTGCTTTCGAAGGTCATCTGGATATAGTTTAAGATAGACTTGTCATTTGCCTCTTTCATCATAAGGTCTTAGGCATCGGGCCAAAGCTGGACAGCGGATTGCTTTAAAGTCCAAGGGCCCTAGACTCCAAGATTCTTCCTGGCTACATTCTCTGAAACCTCGAGCTGTTCATCTTAGACAGAGGCCACATCAACCTTCACCGCTATGCTATCCTTGTCTTCTCTTCTCAATCCTATATCTACCTCCGAGCCTCGAAGGGTCGAACCTCCTCCAAATTCATCATACTATTCAAATCCGGCACGAAAGGAGAATCCTCAGTTCAGGCCGCAAGATTACCCAGCAAAGGCTAAGATGAGCAAAGATGGAGCTGTCTTCTCAAAGGGCAAGATCAAGGGCAGAGTCGTGTTTCCTCCTTGCGAGACACTTGACCCAGACAGCCTGCGAGCTGTGCGGAAGTTTAAAGTGTTTCCGCTTGGAGAGATTGCGATGTATCCGCGTCACATTCCTTACAACAGCGAGAAAAAGAGTTTCTTGGAGAAGACTGGTCGAGAGAGCTTCGAAGGTAGACTATACTCATCTTTCTGTCTTCGGTCTGGCTGACTTGAGACTCAGTTTTCCAATATACATTCCAAGTCCCAAACGACGATAAAGAGTACACAGTCATGTGGGACTACAATGTCGGACTTGTCCGTATCACACCATTCTTCAAGTGCTGCAAATACTCCAAGGTCAGTCACTTTCCTGCTCCTCCCATCCCATTCCGTTCTAACATCTGCAGACCACACCAGCCAAAATGCTCAATATGAATCCTGGCCTCAAGGAGATCACACACAGCATCACCGGTGGTGCCCTCGCAGCACAAGGTTCGTTCAGCGATCCCCTTCAGCCCCTTTACTCATCGCCCTCCTTATCCCTCCATCCTCCGACCACACACTGACACCACACAGGCTACTGGATGCCCTTCTCCTGCGCACGCGCCATCTGCGCCACCTTCTGCGCCCACATCTCCGGCGCCCTCATCCCCCTCTTCGGTCCCTCCTTCCCCTCCACCTGCATCCCGCTCTCCGATCCCCTCTACAGCCGCATGATCATCGACCCCTCCATCATCCGCCGCGCCACCGAAGAAGCCCTCGCCTTCCGCACCTCCTCCTCGACCTCGACCTCAACCTCCACCCCCCGCCCCTCCTCCGGCCCAACATTCGACCCCTCATCCCGCTACGGCGCCGCCACCTGCACCCCGCACCCTCCCGCCTCACGCTCGCAAATCCCAACCTCCAGCCCTAGCACCCGCGCCACCCCCACCTTCGACAGTGTCTCCCCGCGCAGCACGCCCTCCGACTTCTCGCACGCGCTCTCCCGCAAGCGGCTCCGCCTCAAGGGCGCCCCAAACGCCAACCCCAACCCCGGCCACGCCAGCCTCAGCCGCTCCGGCTACACCTCCACCTCCTCGGACTCCTCGCCCCTGCACCGGGACCGCCCGCTCTTCTCTGGCGCTTCAACGCCCATGACGGCGTACACGCCGCCGCCTCCGTCGCCGGCGTGCTCGGGCTGGACGGCGACGAACGCGAACGCGCAGCGCAATTTCGTCGCCTTCGGGAACAATGCACTTCATGGCGGGCGTGGGATGGGTGGGTTTGCTTATGGGTGCACGCCGAGCCCGGAGCCGGTGGCGATGGCGAGTCCATGGCTTAGTGCGGTGCCGAGGGCGGGGATGGGGGAGGGGAATCGGCTTGCGCCGATGCGACGGGCGGTGGGTGTCGGGCTGGGGATTCGGGGCGTGGATGTGGGGATGGGTGTGGGAGTGGAGCACCGTCGGGAGGGTGCTGAGGGAGAGAGCGCGTATGATGCTGATAGCGACGGGAGCTGTGGCGCGGCGCCGAGGGCGAAGAGGAGGATGGGGAGTCGGGATTTTGAGGGACGGAGGGGGAGTAGGGGGGTTGTGGCGGGGGAGGGGAGGGGCCTGAAGGAGGATGCGGAGAAGAGCGCTGCGTTGATGCTGATGAGTCTTAGCGTTGGGGATGGGAGGGAGATGCATGACCTGAAGCGCAAGCGCCCTGCTTCGCTGTGAAGCTGGAGATGCATCTCACGCTCTTGGATGGAAGCTGAGGGGGTTGAAGGGGGAGGTTGATGTATAAGAGGGAGGAAACATAGAGGGGGGATGGGATATATCTTATGGCGAGGCCGTGGCGTTGGCACCGGAGCGCTATGGGCACGGGTAACGATATGGAATATGGAACGAGAACATGGCTTATGAGACGTGGACACGAGCAATGCTTACGACAGGTGTTTGGGTTTGGGCTTCTCGACATGTTTATGAGGTTATGGATCAACGAGACATGATAGCATGGGATGGATGGATATGTAGTTTATTTTGGGATCTGCGATTCGGTGGGGGCAGAGTATTGGCTAGTTGCAATGCAGATCTTTCTCTGCGATGATGTGTTCGATAGCCGTCTATTTGTTCGTCGCACTGCCTGCTGTCCGAAGTGACTTTGGACCAGGACTGGCTACTCCCATGCTCTTCTTGGCCTCGTGATTCAAGGGTCGACGTATTCTCGTGGCTGCAGTCTGCCTTTTCGGCGCCTTGAACATCGCTCGCGGTCGCGCGCGGCTCAACTGCCCCACGGGACGCCGCTCCCTCTCCTTTCGCGCAGCAAAGTCTCGTTCCGCCCGCCGGAACCCGACTCTCCCACTCGGAGTCCCGCATCTCGACCTCTCAAGACCAGCCGTCCGCATCCTCACGCCTCCCCCCTCTCCGCCTTCTTCTTCCGCTTGAACTCCTCCACCCATGCCCCCGCCTTCGCCGTCGGCACCACGAAAACCCTCACCACCTGGTCCACAACCTCCACCTTCCCGCCACTCAGCACCTTCAGCAGACTCGCCCCACGCCCCACCTTCACCAGCCCCCCCGCGGGCGTCTCCATATAGCACTCCACGCCCCTTGGCCTATACTCCCCCTCCCCATCCCACTCCGCCCTCTCGCCCAACACCACGTCCAGCCTACTCCCCAGCGTCTCCGTCTCGCCAAACTCCTTGACGAAGTCGCTCTGCAGCTTCAGCGGGTACAGCAGCACGGTCGGGAAGACGAGCGCGCTCGTCGGGTCCACGGGGTCCGGCACCAGCCTGATGCGCGCGTCCTCCATCTCCGGCGGCTGCGGCGTGCTGCGCGTCTTGATCCCCCTCGCCTGCAGCGCCGCGCGCAGCACGTAGAGTTCCTGCTTCCGGCGCAGCTCCGCCGCCTCCGCCTTCTTCCGCTTGCGGTCGACCTCCTGCGCCTTGGCCACGATCTGGTCCGCGAGGCGGAGCAGGTCCTTGTGCGCGGGATCCAGGGCCAGGCCGCGCGCGCACGCGTCGTCCGCCTCGGCGATCTTGTCGAGCGCCAGCAGCGCGACGCCGCAGCGGTAGAAGGCCTTGACGTTCTTGGGGTTCAGGCGGAGCACGTGCGCGCAGTCGAGGGTCGCGGAGCGGTAGTTCCGCAGCTGGACGTGGCAGGCCGAGCGGTTGCCCAGGCAGGCCTCGAGGAGCTTGCGCTGCTCCGCGATTTCCGTGGCGTCCTCGGACGACGGCGACTCCGTCGTGCCCGCCGCCTTCGCCGCTGCGCGATTCCGCGACTCGGGTAGCAGCACATTGATCGCCTTGGTGTAGAACTCCTTCGCATCTGCCCACCTCTTTAGCTTGAACACGTCGTTGCCCTGCTCCTTGAAGTTCCCCGCCACCTCGCTGGGCGTGCCCTCATACGCCAGGGCCTTGAAGGCTTCCAGCTCGTCGTTCTCCTCCAGGTCCGTCATGAACAGCGGCGTTTTGTTGAGGTCGGCGATGATTTCTGCGCTCGAGAGATTGCGGTATGCGTCCATGGAGGGCGGGAGCTGCGGGGCTGCAGTGGTGGTGCTCTCGGCCGCGGAGGGGGAGAGATGGGAGGATTGGAGTTCTGAGGCGATCATGTCGGGCGTTGGTGAGGAGGGCGGAGGAGCGGCGACGACTTCGGCTTCTTCTACGAAACACATGGCGATGGTATTGATCGTAGGCGTATGTTCGAAGGGAGAAGCTCGTCGTGGTTGTCGCGATGGTGATGGTGATAATGATAATGATAATGATAATGGGGGGTTGTGGAGGAAAATATACGGCGGGGCAGAGGTAAGGTACCTAGGTACATAGAGGTACCTGTGTAGCGGATGGTGGGGTAAACTGGTAAAGCTCAAGAGGCAGGGGTAGCTCTCCAGCTTACAAATTCCCCCCCTCCTCTTTATCACATCAGTGTCACTCTCCATTGCGTGTCCATTCCCATTGTGCCTTCATTACTAATTGTCTACAAAGGTATAAATTGAGAGTTTCCCGCTCATCCATTTCATCTGTTTACAAATCTCCAAATCTCAAACTTCCTCGTCCTCACCTTCATTCTCATCCTCATCCTCATCCTCACCCTCACCAACAACAACCAACACATCCTGAGTCCTCTCACATCAGCCCCCAAAATGTCAACCTCCGCCCCAGCCCAGATCGAGCTCTACACCAACCACAGCTGCCCCTGGGCCCACCGCGCGCACATCGCCCTCTCCGCCCTCTCCCTCCCCTTCACCGAACACATCATCGACCTCGACACTCCGCGCACCGCCGCCTACCTGGCCATCAACCCGCGCGGCCTGGTCCCCACCCTCGTCTACAACGGCGAGATCATCCCGGAGTCGGGGATCGTCGCGCAGTTCCTCGCAGACCAGTATCCGGGGAAGCTGCAGAAGAGCAGCAGCGAGGAGGGCGGCGCGCTGGAGCGCGCCCGCACGAACTTCTTCGTCGATGCGTTCGTGAGCAAGCTGGTGCCCAAGATTTTCGCCAGCCTCAGGGCCGAGACGGAGGAGGAGAAGGCGAAGTTTGCACAGGAACTGGTGGAGGCTGTTAAGAAGGAACTCGAGCCGCTTCTGGGCAACGCGGCGCCGTTTTTCGGCGGGAGCTCCGTTATCACTTTGGCTGAGGTACTTAACCCCTTCCTCTTTCCCCCTTGTTCATTCCTCCCCTTCACTGGCCAAGGTTAGCCAAGAGTAGATGACTGCAAAGCATGATGAGCAAGCAGTGCCAGTGCTGATTCCCGCCAGGTCCAAACCGGCAGCTTCCTCCTGCGCCTCTTCAGCGCCCCCAAATACGGCTTTGCGGCGCCAACCCTGCTCGCCGACCTGGCGGCGCAGACGCCGAATTTCTGGAAGTGGGCGAGCGAGGTGGTGAGGCAGGACGCCGTGACGGGCATCTGGGACGAGGAGAACGTGGCGCAGCGCACCAGGAAGCGGCTGGAGAAGCTGAAGGCGGCCGAGGCGAAGGTGTGAGGGGAGCGAGAGGGGTGGGAGCGCGATGATGGGTTCTTCTATGATTACGATTGCGAATACGAGATACGAATGTGATGATGACAGTAGCTACTCGATCTCCTGCTGTGCACGCGATGCGTCGAGGTCTCAATGCGATAATGCCCTGGTGAAGAAAAATATCATCACAACGTAGAACGGCAAGTCAACATACCTGTGGTATAACCCCCCTCTGGCCCTCCCCCGTTCTTCCCCAACTCCACCCCGATCGATGCGCAGAATCACAACAGCAATAGTTATTTAGTGCAGCGCAGAGAACTGTTCACGAGCTCGATTCCTGATAATTGATAAAAACACCGCCGACCTTCCCTTTTCCCTTCGCCTCCCTACTTGCTTGGCGCGACATGGATATGAATACAAAGAATTACAAAACGCAGAGCCTGCACCTGACCGGATCCGCGCACACCCCATACCCCACGCCCCACACCCCGCATCCCACACCATAGCACAGGCATCTCTGTGAGCCGCAGCGCAGAGGCGCGAAACGGACTAGTCGATCTTGATCGATCCGTAGATCTTGTGCACGAAGGCCCAGCTCGCGAAGAAGCCGATCGAGCCTGCAATGCGTGCGTCAGCATCGCAGCAGGAGTGAGGAAAGAGGAGGGGGAGAGGGGGAGGGGGGACTCACCGGTGAGGATAAACACCAAGAAGCTGATCAATGCACTATACCCCAGATACAGCACCCCGCCCACCAGCCCGCCCAGATGCAGCTTCGTGGCCCAGTACGCGACCGCATGCAGGAAGACGTAGAACGCGCTGGCGCCGGCGGCCAGGAACGCGCGCCAGTGCCAGTGGTAGTCCTCGGCGCAGAGCAGGAAGTAGACGAGGAGGATTGTGACCGCGGCGGTCGTGGCGATCATGAGGCCGTAGCAGAGGAAGAGGAAGCCGAACATGTAGTACACCTTGCTGAGCCAGATGGAGCTCATGATGAAGTAGAGCTCGACGAAGATGGCGCCGAAGGGGAGGAGGCCGACGAGCAGCATGGACGGGACAGGGCGCAGGTAGGTTGTCGACGGGGGGATCTGGCGCGGGATCTGGTTTGTGCGCACGGGCGGCGCGATGGCGGACTGCCGGAAGCCGAGCCAGGAGCCGGCGAAGGAGAGGGGGACGGAGATGACGAACCAGATCAGCACGATGACGAGCATCGTCGTGAAGGGCACGGCGCCGCTGGAGCCCTTGAGCCAGAGGAAGAAATTGAGGAGGAAGAAGGTTGTGAAGACCAGGCCGGGGACGAGAAGCGGGGTCAATGCGATGTTGAGCTTCCAGCTCTCGCCGCCGAAGGCCTTGTAGACGCGCGCCGAGACGTAGCCGCCGATGAAGCCGAAGATGGTGTACAGAATGATCATGACGGAGCCGAGAGAGCCGCGATTGGAGGGCGAGAGGAAGCCGAGCAGCGCGAAGGCGATGGTGGCACCGGTCATGACGAAAAGTTGCGCGCCGTTGCCGAGGAAAACGGATAACATCAGGGAGTATTTTGGCGTGCGGAAGACGTCGCCGTGCACAAGCTTCCAGCCGGAGTCCTCCTGCACGCCGTCCTCGAGGGCGGCGGAGGTGCCGCTGAAGTCGTCGAGGCTGATGCTGTCGAGGCGGTTGTAGCGCGCGATGTCTTTCTTGAGGGCGCGGTAGAGGATTGAGACCACGGTGACGGAGAGGAAAATGACGATGATGGTGGAGTTGATCAGGGAGAACCAGTGGATCTTCGGGTCGAAGACATGCAGGTATTTGTCCCAGCGTGTTGCCCAGGCCGTGGGGGAGGGACGCCAGTACACGGCGTAGGTCCAGGTTACGAGCGTGTCGTGGTCGAGGGAGAGGTGGAGCGGTGTGTTGTCATCACCACAGTTTGCGGTTCCGTCTTCGTCGATTCCATTGTTCTCTCTCGACGACGGTTGCACGAGAACACCAACGACTCTGTACTGGCCAGTTGTAGACTCATGGTAATCGATGACAATATCAAAGTGATTGTTGAGCTCCGGAGGATTCACGTCTGGGTTTCCGAGCTCAAAGCCTTGGCTGTAGAATTCCGTTCCAGTGATGTCATCCATCAAGAGCTGCCCTGCAGGCAGTCCATCCACCAGCCAGTTGATATTGAAATCCCTGAAGATCTTATCGTTCGTAAACACCGCTGATCCCGCGTCGAACTTCACTGGCGCACAGAGAGCTTTGCAGGACTCATTCATGCCCATCTGCAGCTCGAAGGGAGATGTCTTGATGCGGTCTCCAAATATTATACTGCCCAAACTCTCAGGCCTGTCCACTGGCTCCGGCTCTGGCCTGCAGAAGTGAAACATCGGGTGGTAGTAATCGTATGGGACAATGGACTTCAGGGTTCCATCGGTTTGTGATGCGGTTGCTGTTAAGGCGTTCACGTATAACGGTACTTTGTCGCCATATTTATAAGATGTAGGAGCGACGCCTGGAAGGTAGAATGCTGAGCAAAGTTCCGGAACTGCTAGCAATGCTGCCAGCAGCCCCGATGAGGGGGATAGATGCCGTAAATGCATTGTTGTGATGTGATGGGGACTTCGAATCTGTATCATGAAATGTCAGCCTCTTGGACATACGCAATCAAGGGTTGAAGGCAATCTGGCTCCTAGCTAGGTGATGGGGATATTATGGATATGCGACGTCCTGGATGGAAATCTGATGTCTTTGACAAGCGGAGCAGTGAATCTGCTTACACGTATATCTGAACCTCTCTCCCATTCACATGTCCAGCAGAGTTGGTGACAACGTTGAGAATAAATGGGCGCTGGAGCTGGAGCTTCAATTATACCAGTGGACCCTCCAACAGTCCGTTCCGTGTCTCCTACCAGATTTCAGGAACCGTATCAGCCGTCGGTGAAATACTTTCTCCGAGATCCGTTATCGCCGAAAAATGCTTCAAAATATTTGTGGAAAGCAACGCCTCAACACATCCATCATCCATCGCGGCATTGCAAAGATGGCCCTCGATACTTCTCTTCCTACGCTATTGACGACTCTTACACAAGCATTAACATCGGCGCTTGAATCGGCGCCTGAGTTGAGCGCAATTGCTCCTCCAAAAGATGGCATCTCCCTTCTCGATGTCAAGAACGAACTACTCCTCTCATATCTTCAGAATCTCGTCTTTCTGATTCTCCTCAAACTCCGCGACTACAACAGCAAGGAGTCTGACGATGAGGACGAGACACAAAAGTTGGACAATGCGGTAGTCCGGAAACTTGTAGAGATGCGAGTCTACCTCGAGAAAGGTGTTCGACCACTCGAGGCACGCTTGAAGTATCAAATCGATAAAGTCCTGCGAGCCGCTGATGATGCCGCAAGAGCGACGCTTCCACCATCGAGAGGACCGGTCAAGAAGTCTACTGCCATCTCGCGCGACTCTGATATGTCTGACGAGTCGGATAAGGAAGACGAGGATGAGGCCGAAGGCGTCGCGCTCAAGGCGTCAGAAATTGACGACCTGCAATATCGACCAAATCCTACTGCGCTCATCCGCCCTGCAAATGCCGCTCCGGAAATCTATAACAAAAAGGACAGAGATGGCCTCTACAAGCCTCCTCGAATCACTGCTACTGCCATGCCTACAACTGAGCGCCGTGAGAAGGCAGAGAGGAAGCCGCAGAAGTCAGCTACCCTCGACGAGTTCATCAACACCGAGCTTTCAGAAACCCCATTTGCCGAGCCCAGTATTGGCAGCACCATCATCGCTGGCGGACGACGCTCCAGATCCGATAAGGAGAGAAAGGAGGCAGCAGAGCGCAAGGAATACGAAGAGAAGAACTACATGCGTTTGCCCAAGGAGAGCAAGAAAGAGCGCGCGAAGAAGGGTGGGAGAAAGGATGCTGGATATGGCGGAGAGGAATGGAGAGGTTTGGGTGAGGGCATCGATCGTATTGAGCGTCTTACGACCAGGAAGGCTGGATCGGCAAGGAGTGTTTTGGAGAAGAGTAGGAAGAGAGCTGTGGAGGATGGACCGAGGGGCAGTGGTGGACCAGAGGTTGGAGAGGGATTCCAGAAGAGAATCAAGACTTTGGATGGAGGCAGAAGAGACAGGGGAAATAGTGGAAGGAGATAATTTGCAGCTTTGGAATATCAAAATCGGCTCCAAATACGATCAGCATTTTCCAAGTCCTGAGCGCTCTGTGGAAGACACCCAATGCTATCGTCGGTATAGAAGATCGCAGCAATCATGGAAGTCCCGCCAGAGGAGAAATCTAACCAGTTTATTGGAATCTTTATTTTTGTGTCTCGTTCCATTCTGAGTTCTCGATGCGGATTTCCGTCGCGATCAGATAAGGCTCTCATATTTCTTATCACGTCCTCCACTTCCCCACCATGACAATGTCAAGGTCCAGTGTGTCTATATCTTCATTATATTCCCATATCCATTCCTTATTCCCATGTTGTCCTCCTCTCTTTCCCTTCCTCCTCCATTTCCAATCTGTCCTCGAATCCTCTCTCCTTCCCCTCCACAATGTCCTGCCACGCCCACCACCACGTCGCCTCCTCCGCCATCCACTACAAGTGGAACAACGCACTTACCCCCACCATAACCATCGACTCCAGCTCCACCATCTCCTTCGACCTCATGGACGGCGGCTCTAACCAAATCTCCGCCTCCTCCACCGCCGCCTCCATCGCGCACTACGACGCCTCGCGCACGAACCCCGCCACGGGCCCCGTCCACATCCGCGGCGCCTCGCCCGGCGACGTGCTCAAGATGGAGTCCCTGTCGCTGCGGCCCGGCGCCTTCGGGTGGACGGCCATCTTCGCGGACTTCGGGCTGCTGTGCGACGAGTTCCCCGGGCCGGCGCTGGAGATATGGGAGCTGACGGGCGGCGCGACGGCGCGGTCCAAGGCCGGCGTCGAGGTCCCGATCAGGCCGTTCCTGGGCGTCGTGGGCGTCGCGAGGGCGGAGGCCGGTGCGTGGAGCACGATCCCGCCGTACGAGACGGGCGGGAATGTCGATACGGAGGACCTGGTGCAGGGGAGCACGCTGTACCTCCCCGTGAAGGTGCCGGGCGCGCTGTTCAGCTGCGGCGACGGACATGCGGCGCAGGGCGACGGGGAGGTGTGCGGGACGGCGATCGAGACGACTATGAGAGCGATGATCCGGCTGACTGTGGTGAAGGATATGGAGTGGGTCGTGAGTCTGCACTATGAGGTGCCGGGTGGTGTGGAGGCAGCGGGGAATAGGGCGCCGGACAGGGGCACGTATAGTGCGCAAGGGATCGATAAGGATCTGAGGGAGGCGGCGAGGAAGGCGGTCAGGGGGGTTGATTGCGTGGATTGTGGCGACCAAGGGACTGGGTAGGCAGGAAGCGTATATGCAGGCGAGTGTGGCGGCGGATCTGAAGATTACGGAGGCGGTGGATATGCCGAATTATGCGGTGGCGTGTCAGATGCCGTTGGGTGTGTTTGTGGATGCGTAGGGAGTCTGGAGAGTGGCTGGTCTGTGTAGTAGGAGAAATATCTGGATGTTTATCCATTGTAGAAATGGAGAAATGGATTATGATCCTGATGGGCGGGATGCGGCTCCGAGATTCACTTTTCTACTTCAGTGCTTGCAACAGTGACGCTTTCTGACGCAGTATTCACCTTCTATCAATATCTAGATCCCGCGCTCCCGATGCCCACATGCTCTTATTTCGATGCAATCATCTCTTAAACCGCCTCAATCTTCATCCTCATCCTCGTCATCCAACAAGTCCAACCCCATAAACACCTTCGGCTTCTCCTCCGGCCTTCCCTGCGCACCCTGCGCACCCGCACTCTCCCTCCTCGCCACCTCCTCCCTCATCCTCTCCTCCCTCCTCACCCTCTCCAACTCCACCTCCTCCTCTTTCCTCCTCTCCGCCTCCTCCTCCAACCTCTTCCTCTCACTCTCCAACTCCGCGCTCCTCTCCGGATCAAACTCCGCCGGATCCTGCCCCTGATCCAGCAACACCTGTATACTCGCCAGCGCGCCCCTCCGGATCGTCTCCTCGGTCGGCCAGGGCACGAAATCGGCACCGCCCGCGAGCGGATTCAGCCACTCGGCTATCTGCGGCGGCAGCGCCGTCTTGTCGGATTCTGCGACGGGGGTGGCGGCGCCGGCGGGTGCGATGGATGTGATGGGTGTGGTAGTCCCGTTCGTAGGTGCCGCGCTCGCCGGAGTAGGGGAGGGAAGGGTGGCCTCACGGTAGGTGGGCGGGAGGGTGAACTTTGAGATCCGCCGCGCGTAGGAGAGGAGCTCGGTGTAGGAGATTGGGTTGGTGGAGGCGGGGAAGGTGGTCGCGGGTGTGGCGATTAGCTCGGCGCGGGTGCTGGAGAGGAGGAGCAGGCTGGATTTGATTTGGGCGTCGAGGGCCGAGGAGGTGCATTGGAGAGACTGGATGCGCGCATGGTTGGCTTGGTGCGTTGCTACTGCATGATTGTTAGGATATGGGCGCGATGGGGTAAAGACGAGGGGCACATGCGTAGGAGAACGGAGAGGGGAAGGGGAACTCACAGTCGGCCAGGCCATGGCTTAGCTCTGCGTCGGCATTGACGAGGTCCTGAGCGAGGCCCGGGTTGGGATTATATGTTGATATGGAGGCAATAAGAGTAGCAAGAGCCTTTTCCACCCGTTGGAACTGGGCTTCGAGAGTCTTGTCCATGGTGAATGTGGATGTCAATTTGGTGAAGTTGAGGCTGATGTGTATGTACATGGAGGTTTGCAGATCAGAGAGCTGCTGGTCAATCTAGCCACGCTTGACGCGATTGAGTTCAACACGAGATCACGAGACCGTGAGATCACGTGGACCTTATCTGTCTTAAAGAGAATACATGGAAGGCATAGAACAGGAGGTTCTATATGAACATCATGAATACGAGTTCGTTGATGTCTAGCTTTGTGGATCATTGATGAAGTCTCGCAGTTGTACCAGAATCTCTACCCTCTGCCATGTATACATCGTCAGTATTAAGACATTTTTCTCACTGGTAAGAATCTATGGCCGAGGCCGACGCTGACTGTGGTGGGTGGCTGAGTAAGTACAAAGCATGGTACATGGAAAAAGTACAAAATACCACAAAGAGTCAAAGAGTCAAAGACAGAACAGAACAGGTTGTAATATCCATAATTAGATTTTCCTCTTTAGGAAATTTAGTAATTATTGAGAATCGCAGTCCTTCGAAAATCAATATCGATATTAGTGGTCATATTAGCGGCGGTAAGACAATTCACCTAGACGCCACAAGCGCCTTATGGCCGCCATGGCCCGTGTGTTTGCACAGCCTCAATACGGTAGCCTTCCAAGACAAGGCATTAATGTATTGATGTATTGATGTACATACATACCCACATACATACCTGCCTTGTCTCATCATAATCATGACCAACACTATATTCCCATAAATTGTCGTCTTGTCATCTTGCGTTTTTGCCTTTATATCCTCTATCCTCCTGCATACGCCATCTAAGGCTGATCCACATACCTGGAAGAGCTTCAATTGTACGCTTGCGAGCCTGAAGCGCCGACATCTGGAACACGCGCTTGTTTCGACGTCACCCCGCTATCAAAAGTGAAAGCTGGCGATACGGATGTATAGGTAGCAAGAGGTATGTATGTCCAGACATTGTCCAGACCTTCTGCGTCCGCTCATATTACGATCGCGATTGCCATTAACGATATATATAACTGTTAGTTTCGCTCCTGTCCACAAACCAAAGTGTTTCGAACCTACCTCAAGCCTCGCGTCAGCCTTGCGACTTTCGAGACCTCGATAGAATCGCATTCGAAGAGAGAGCTGTCGGAGCATCTTTGACATACAGCGCGCACTATGGGAAAATCGTGAGTAGTCAGACTTTTCAAGTGTCTTCTGGAGCGCAATGGGTTTTCGGCGCGGACTGCAAGAGGGCCAAATCTGGAAGCGCCGGCCTCCTGAGGACCGCGTCATGCATCGATCACATACAGAGGGGCGAGCATATATATATGAGCGCCAATTGGGTCAGATGGGGCGTTGGGCGGCAACATTGATGAGCAAGCTCCAAGTGTTAAACATGAGGACTCTGGAGATGTTGCTCAGAAGATACATTTCGAGGTTACGTGGTCGCCGTGTTACGGCAACCGTCGAGATTTGGCCCCTGTTACACGTCGCTGTCTGGTTCATAGTCATGTTTTGTGTCTGACATCCTCTGTTTGTGTTCTTGCACTGCAGCTGGTTTCTTGATGTGCTTGACCATCTCCAATATGTTCCATATAAAGATGCCTTCTTTTACGGATCCAAGAGGCGCCACGCGCTTGTCTGATAGTTCTAACAGCGTCTCATATACACTCAGCGTCATCCAAAGATTATCAAATTGTTCAACACTAGCTAACCTCTCTGTTAGACAGTCTAAGCTTTCTCAAGAGCAGCTCTCGGAATTGCAACGCTCAACCCATTTCGACAAGAAGGAGCTGCAGCAGTGGTACAAAGGTTAGCATTGTTCCAGAAGTCCCGCTTAACACGGTTCATGTCGAATGCATAGGTTTCCTCAAGGATTGCCCTTCTGGAATGCTTACAAAGGAGGAGTTCCAAAAGATTTACCGGCAGTTCTTTCCATTTGGGGACCCTTCCTCGTTTGCAGATTATGTCTTCAATGTTTTTGACAGCGATAAATCGGGTTCGATTGACTTCAAGGAGTTCATCTGCGCATTGAGTGTAACAAGCAGAGGCAAGATGGAAGACAAGCTCGATTGGGCTTTTCAGCTGTATGATATTGACGGTGATGGGAAGATCAGCTACGAGGAGATGCTTGCAATTGTTGAGGCGATTTACAAGATGGTGAGCAACCTACTTCACCAATTCACAAAGCCATCTCCTGCCACATCCATTGACGCACTTTTTGTAGGTTGGCTCCATGGTTAAGCTTCCAGACGATGAAGACACACCAGAGAAGCGCGTTAAGAAAATCTTCCGAATGATGGACAAAGATGAGAATGGAAGTTTGGACATGGAAGAATTTAAGGAGGGCAGCAAGCGTGACGAGACCATCGTTTCTGCTCTTTCTCTTTATGATGGACTTGTTTAAAGCAGTCTTGAAGCAACGAACGTACAAGTGTATCATGTCATTACGAAGTCTCTTACATTGCGATGCTTCTGCGCAGATTCCAGAGAAGTATCAGGATAACTCGAATATCCAATCTTCGTTTTACTAGCGCCCTATTTCCCTCATATCCCGTCTATTTTCAGTGACCTGCCACCGTGATTGTTTTCTTTGATAGCTTGTCCTTGGGTGCATTTCATGTGAAGGAAAGGGGGAAAAATATAAGACACATTAAATCAATCACCATGTAGAAAAGAACCAGAAAAGAACCAGGCACGCTGCCTTTGTTTACCAAATTCACCAAACAGGCGAACAGCAATATTTCCACCCGCATAGCCAACCTATGATTCTCACCCACAACCACATCAACAACCGAACACTTATACCTGCACTTCTCTCTTTCGCTCCCATCAACCCTTTCAACACAAGCAAACATTCAACCTTCCACAATCCACAAAATAGGTCACATCTGCAGCAGCATGTCCGAGGAGGACAAATCGGAGCCTGATGGTCCTCCGACTGTTATAGATCCACTGATCTCGTCACCTTTTCAGACTATGTCTGTTCCACCAACGGCAACAACAAGTACTCATCCTTCGAAGCAAGATGGGGAAAAGCGAGATAAGACTTTCAAAGCTCCAGCTGGCAATTTGACGATTACTACACCCCAAGTTATAGCACTGTCGTCTGTCTCTGTCAGTCCTACTCTGGAATATATAAGTCCTTTCATCGGAGAGCAGCATAGCCAACAAGGCGATCTCGGTGCTAATGCCATGGAGGCTGAGCAAACCCAGCAAAAGTGGATGAGCAATGAAGAAGCTGCTTTCAAGACAGTTCCTGAGGAGCAAAAGAAGGCTTCTACGACCTTAAATGGCATGATAGCACCAGTGTATACGAGCTTACCACCAGCACGTGTTACAGAGGAGGAGGTCATCGATAGAGGAAAGGAACTCGTCCATAACAATCAGCCTGGATCTTCCGAAACTTCTCAAGCACCTACGACTGCAGATCCCGATGGAAAGATGACCAAGACGCGCCCACTGAAGGAGAATCCGCCATATTTTGACAGTTTTGAGGAGATGCAGGATTACCTCGCGGAGACGAGACCACAAGACAGGCCAGCGCACATCATATCTTTCATCTGCTCATCTCTGAAGGATCGCCCTCCATTGAGCGAAACGCTGCGACGACTTCTCGCCGAAGCTGAGAAGCGGGGTTTGGCTGATGGAAGCAAGGACCTCAATATTCCGGCATGGTATACTCTCAAGGTCAATCTCATTGAGGAGGCCAAGAAGTTTGACTGGGCGAAGGATATCTTGGCGGAAATGACAGCGAGCGAAGATTATAGCATGAAGGCGATGGCTGATCGCTTTTCCGGCAATCCCTCATCCGATGTCAACGAACCAGATGTTTCTGATAGTCATGCAACGAGCCAAAAGTCTGCTCAGAAGGCGGCCGTTTCTAAGGAGGGAGAGGAGGCGTGGAAGATGAGGATGAAGACATTCCGGAAGCAACTGGGAGCGTTGGATGAGATAGAGAAAGGAATTTCTGGGCAGCCGGTGAAGCAACAAGCCAAAGGCCGGTCTGAAGATGGAGCTGAGAATATTGCTCCTAGTTCTCATCAGGCATCCGAGGCTCTTTATCTTACCGTACTCCCGGGTGATCGCCTTATTCTCCCGAATATGCCTCCCGATTCCAATGCTGTTCAAGGGATCCTTACAATTGTTCGATCTTGGACCGACCAGTTCATGGAGCTTTGTTTTGCTGAACAGAAGAGCTCGAGCCATAAGAGAGACGAGCGCTTCCAAAGCTTCAAGAAGGAACTTTTCGCACAAGCACAAGTTCAGCCTAAGTCCAACCAAGCGATCTTGAACGAGATGATCGGAAGGATGGAAATGGCTATTAAGAATGGAGTATCCTGGAGCTCATTGTTCGGTTACGACGAAGCTCTTCGAGTAGAAGTAGCGAACGATCGTCAGATCACAAGTTTCCATCTTACCAAGATGCCTTCAGATATTGAAATCCCAGTTAGCGCACCCGGCAGCCTCGCTGAAGCATCTTCATGCAAGCCAAAACCGCCTGATCTAGGATGTCTATTGGACCGAGTCAAAACGGCATTTTCGGCTGCCTTCGAAGCTGTTTCGGACAACTCAAAAACTCCGAAACTCGATGCATTGCTTCATTTCAGGAAATCCGTAGAGAAATTGAGCTCGGACATCCCGCTGCCTTTTACATTGCTTTTGAAGGCAAATTTCGACAAAGTAGAGGCTGCCGCAAGAAAGGCTCTTCCGAATCCAGCAGACCTGGAGTGGGGAGATGGTCCATACTCTCTTATGTTTCGCGGACTTGAGTATGAGTTTGATGCTACTCAGCCCGATGTTCCCCCACCAAGGGCCAGCGATCAGTATGACAGCCAACCTGAACCCTCAAAAGCGAAAAAGAAGCGCAGGGGGAAGAAGAAGAAAGGCCATCAAGAACTCGCTTCAGAGAATCAGGATGACGGATCTGCTACTAATTCTACTTCAATACCAACGGTCCCAGGCTCCTCAACGATGCTAATTAGATTGGGTGAAGCTTATGCTATCTTTCTCGACGCCTGTGAAAAGAATGAAGAACATCATGTGGAAGGTGGAAGATATACTCGGTCCTTTTATCACTTTCTACAATTTAAGAAAATTACCTTGGAAGAAGCTTCAAATTGCCCAGAAGCAGTACGACAGACAACGCTTGATAACTTGGAGAAGATGGAAGATTGCCTTCGGAGAAATCTTCCACAACCAGTTCTTGAGTGGGGACCTGGTATGTCTCTTTTGATACAAAGTATGTCGGGGAGTGTCCCTAGCGAATCTGATGATCAGCCTGAAAGCGAGGTTGAAATTCCTGTTGTGCAGGCTGAGGGATCAAAAAATAGGAGGAGGAGGCAAAAGAGGAAGAACAAGAATAAGGGTCAAAGTACTGTTCTCAAAAAGGATCTTCCATCCAGTTCTGGTCAAGTTGGTCCTCCCTCAAATGCCTTACCTGCTGCATTGTCTACGTTCAAGGAAGAAAAGCTTGATCCTGGAGAGCATAAGTGTGGCGACCATTGGTGTAACCACAACTACTCGTTTCAGAAGGCGTTGGCAGAAACTATTGCTGCTCTCTTGGCCGAGAATCCGTTGGATTTGGGTATCAAGAGCGAGCTTCATTTGGAGATGAATCAGATTAAAAGGCGAGTAGATATACTTGATTCCTTTGCTGGTGAAATCGAGGAGTCCGAGGCAGCTAAGTCTGCATCTTCAAATGAAATCGCAGAGAAGAACAGAATGGCCGCGCTTAAGAAGGGTGGAGTTCGCAAGAATTCTGCTTCGAAGACCAAGCCTGTCGTGGCGGCCAAGCCACCGCCTATGACATCGATCGCTTCGACCAAGATTAGGACCCAGTTATCTCCAGAGGAATTGGAGAAGCTCTACCCCGATTATCAAGAACTGGACCGTCGCTTTGAAGAAAACCCTGACGGGCCATTCTTCGCGTTTGGCAGGCTGAACACGCCAGAGTTGAAGCGTGCAGTCGCTGTCCACATTTTGTCCTCACCGAAATACTACACCACCTTCATGGACTGCAGGGAGCATCTGAACTATTTGGTTGCGTGCGGTGATGCTCGTGCTGCCTTACACTCAATTGAAGTCGAGGAGGTCTCGGAGGTTGTCGGGGAGGTTCATCAGGAAATGACTGCTTTGGCGAAAGCTAAATTGAAGGCCAAACACTCCGAGCAAGAACGCAAGAATGCGCCTCTGACAGAGAAAGATGTCCATGACCAGAAATTGGCAGAGTCCGCGAAGAGGATGAGAGAAATGGAGGAGAAGGAAAAGGCCATTCGGGAAGGGAGAGATGCAAAGTGGAAGGATGTTCAGGCTGCTGCTACCAACTCTCCGAGTGACAAAAATCTCTCACTGGACATGATGGAAACTGCTCTCAACGTCCTCGCGGATAGTAGTAAGGATGGAAATAAACTTTTGCACAATAAGTTTGGTCCGGAAAATCCGCCTACTCCGGAGGAGAGGAGAATAATAGTTCAGGGTTTGCTTGAGAGACCTGAGATGATGGCCAGCTTTGTCAAGAACATGAATGGCATCAGAGAGATCCCGGATAATGGCGATCCTAAGCTCAAATTCTTCAGAAATGAGGCACGTCTTTTGTTTGAGACGATGAAGGAATTTGAGCCTGCGCCAAAACGTGTTGATACCTCGGCCACCCCGTCTGGCGCTCCACCTACTACAGCCCAGAAAGCTCGTCTGAGTGAAGTCTATAACACTCTGAAAGAAATAGACGCTAAGTCCTTGAACTCAAAAATAGAGGGGGGTGACATGAGCGAAGAGGAATTTCTTCGGCTACTTGGTAGCTTAAGCGCATCATCTCTCAATGATCCTATGTGGGCTAAAGTCGCTCCTCTCGTTCAAAAATACGTCTTGACTTCCAACAACCGCAGACATTTGGCTCGTGGCTATGCGTCAGATCCTTCCAGGCTCTCAGGTTTCTTGGCATCTAAACTTCAAATTGAAGAGCTAGCCAAGAATTCTGGGAGCGCAGAGATTCAGTGTATGGCGGATGAAGCAGCAACCATGTGGAGAGACGTCCTTGATGAGCAAGCTAAGCTGATTGGGAAGCCCCCGAGTATTGCAAGCCAAGATAAACCTGTTCCTTCAGTTGTTGAAGCCGATGCTTTTAAACACTTGGCCGCTACTGTTCTCCAGGAGCTGGTCGCCGCTTATTCTAAGGCTTCAAGCGACGAGGAAAGACACAAGCTGGCGCTCAAGTACATTATGGCACATCCTAACTTGCCCAACACACAAGCGGAAGCCGCTGCTTTCTCTCGTGGTGCTAAACCTGAGCAGTTCATGAGATACTTGGCTTTTCTGAAACTGGTAAACAATATACCTGATTTGACTTCCGGTGGAGAGTCAGGTGGAGTTTCCATGTTACGAAAGTTCAAGAAAGAAGTGGAATTTGTGCAGGCCGCTATTCATGAATTGACGGTTGCCGAAGCTTCGCAATCTAAGCTCACTGCCAGTTCAAGCAAACCTCTCGCAACCATGGCACCAGTGTCAGAAGCGCCAGAGACGTCTCAGACAATCACGCAGTCTCCCTTTCGTGCTTGGGAGTGTCTTCATGATAATCTTTCTTCTACCGACGAAGGAAGAAAGGAGGCTAATAGGAGGAGCAACGTACCGCAGAGATATATCCCGTCGGAATTCCGTGATGTGGCTGCCTTTCTCCTGGAAAATCCTGTCATTCTGGCGAATTTCAAGAACAGGAATAGACGAGCCGAGGCCTTGCCCGAGAGCTTGGGTGATACTGAATTTCGGAAGTCGCAAATCAATGTTTGTAATCTGATCGAATCTGCTGTCGAAGCAGAACGGTTGTCCCCCAGGCAGCATGACCATGTCGGTTCTTCCAAGTCCGCTGGTGCTATTCCTGCTTCAGTAAAGGCCTACGCATCGGATACTCTTGCTATGTATGAAGCTGAATATGCCAAAGCTAGTACAGACGCAGATAGGCAGGCTGTCAATGCCAAGTTTGACCTGATGATTACTTCCACTCCAAATGGCATTCGTTCGGCGGCTACCCAGATGCTCCTTGATCCCGCCAAAGTGTCAAGTCTTGCGGCCATCAAAAAGAAACTATATAGCAACATAGAGACTGGGAGTGATTTGGAGCGGTCGAAGCCCCTATTAAGCAGAGTGCTCATGGTAGAAGTTGCCTTCAGCGAGTTGACGGCTCATTCAATGTACAATGTCGGTTATTCCAACAAGCCACCTGCTACCACTTCGAAGCCAGCGTCATCGAGCCCTCTGTCTTGTCTCGTTGCTTATGAGGCTGCCTACAACGGCGCCTCTGCAGATCACGAGCTGGACGATATCAATGAGAAGTTCAACCTCCCAGATGGTTGCTGCCCTAAGAAGATCAGGAACTTCCTTCCCAACATGCTAGCTCAGGGTGTCCTTCCGATCGCATTCTATTCCATAAAGGCAGAGACAGAGGAAAAGTTGGAAGCTGGCGAAAGGGTTGAGTATAATCAGAAACTTCTCAACAGAATTGACATGGCCGATGCTGCATATCGGAGTATGGTTCTGGCCGATGCTGCATATATGAAGAAAATCGCTTCGGACACCTCGACTCATCGGTATATACCAATTATACCTTCTATCGATCGTTATGAGGCTACTTTTTCCACAGCTGATACTGATCATGATAAACGGGCTGTTAACGCGATGTTCATGGTACCAAAGGATTTCAGCCCGGAACAAGCCAGAGATATTGCTGCGACTGATCTGATGAACCGTGACAAATTGTCTTCATTCTTCAACTCAAAGTTACTTCTTGAGCATTACGTTAAGACAGACCAAAAAGTTCCTAAAAACCAGCTGCTTTTTAACAGATCGATTCTGATCGAAGAAGCTTGGAGAGAATTGATGACTGGAACACCAGAATATCCCTGTTTTGATGACGGAAAACCCTGGATAGCCGACCAGGTGAAATCCAACATCGACAAATTCCTTGTCGAAGATTCTTATACTGAACAAGAGTTGCTCATCCAAGCCAAAGCGACGCTGAAGACTGACGGCGACCTGCTGCTGTTCGACGACCACAAGAACTACATTGCATTCTGTGCGCCACATTATCCTCCTGCGAAAAAGATGCTCGACGAGCTGGATCGGCTGGAAGCTATCATAAAAACGCTTCAAGCTGAAGAGCTTTCAAATGCTCGATCTATTGCCAAGTCGAAGCCAGGTGTTGTGAGCATCCCAACAGCAACCCCCGATTACGAATATACGCCAGAAGAGCTTGCAACGAGAAGAAAAGGTCTTGCCGACGGGTTCAGACGCACGCAGAAGTCCTCACTTCAGCCCTATGAGGCCAGGGACAAAGCCAGGTATCTTCTTTCTAAGCCTACATTGATGTCTTTATTCATGGAGCAGATGGATATTATGGAACGTGGTGCTCATACCAATGACAGCGTCAACGAGAAGTTCATGTTGAAAGAGATGCGGAAGGTCTATGCCGAGATCGAAAAGATGCAGGCTGCCAAGTCTGAGCAAGTTGGATCTTCCGGAATTGCTCCACCTCCGCCTGCTGCTGTGGCCGAGACTGCTCCATCTGTTATTTCGCTGAAGGATACAGAGTTCCCGATGGCAATTGGTAGGGCGCATGCGAAGGCAGTCCTTGTGGCAGTTGCAAAGGCTACTACATCAGTTGTTCCAAAGAGCTTTACAAGACCAAGATCAAATGCAATTAGCAAGGTGGCCGCGCCTCGAATGCCAGCCTTGAAGCCTAATCCATCAATTACTGTCACATCAGCTCCTGGACCCTCTATTCCCGTCAATCGGGTGATCGCCTTCTCCGACCCGAACCTCAAGGTATCTCCTGACCCATCTTTCCAGCCCAAAACTCCTCAGTTGCCACAAGACATCGAAGATGCCACAAAAGCCCTCACCAATGCACCTGTAATGGCACAAAAGCAGGTGCTCGCTGGTCTATATGCGAAATCTCCTAAGGACTATTCAGCGTTCAAGGCACTCAAGAGTATATTTGAAGAGTCAATCAAGGAAAGACCAGAAGACTGGAGCATTGATGATGATTTACAGGCAACTCAGGGGTTGGCGATGGTGAAAGAGATGGACGGCATGGTGAAAGAGTTGAGGATGGGTGCCGCAAGTGAGCAGAGGGAGAAGGAGAAAGAACTCATTGCATCGGCTGCGACATATGCGATGGCGCATTTTCAGCAGCATGAGAGGCATAAGGCGCAAATCGAGAGAGTGCAATCCAAGCTGCACGAGCTTATGGAGGTCGAGGTTAAGGGACCAATGTTTGTGCCGTCGAAAGTCGTTGACGAGGAGGTACCTGAAGATGATAAGAAGAAGGAGCAGACTGCTCCTGATAATTTCGACGCCAAAGTATTAAAGGCATTTAAGGCTGGGCAAAGGATTAGAAAGAATCAAGGAAAGAAGGCCAAGTCACCTGCAGTTGCTGCAACAACTCAGGCTGAGAGATCTATTGCCTTCTGTGGCGACGTGTTTGGGAAAATCAGCCAAACCCAGATGCCAGCATTTACTGATCCAGTCGAAGTAGTAAGATTTGCAATGGGCAAAGATCCTTTTGCTGTTTCTAGCCCAAATGCCACAGTGGTTCCCCTCAAAGACGAATTCAATGGATATGACACGTCTTCTGATGAAGAAGATGGAGACCTAGTTATCACTTTGGAAAATGCTTCCCCTGGATCTACGGCTGTGCTGCCTACCCAAGATCAAAGCTCTGAGGACCGAATCCCTCGCCTTTCCACTCATTCCTCCGCCGTTTCCTATGTAAAGGAGGCACTGGACAGCAAATCCGTCCCTGGAGCTTCATCAGCCAGCGCTCAAGGCATTCCAGGACTCAACCTCACCGCAACCGAAGGAAAGTCTGATAACATCAGCAGCTCCAAAGTCGCTCCTTCGTCCACCGGAACCACAACACTCCAACCCCCACCTTCCATTTCTCAAGCCCGCGTCGACGACTTCCTCAATGGCAAATACACCTTCCCGGCGGGCACCACACCCGAAGCCCGCGCTCGCGGCATCGCCATGAACGACATCCAGCGCTCCATACTGACAGGCTCGGCTCTCAGTTCCATCCCCGTGGATGTAGTCTCAAAAACCCAGAATATCTCTGGCACAACCCAGGCGCGGTATCGTTACTCCGACATCCAACTGCCACCGCCGCCGCCGATGGCGATCCTGAGGAATGGGCAGATAAGCCTGGCGCCGGGACTTACGCCTCCAGCCGGGGAAGCACTCGCAGCTATGGACAAAGCTAGGAGTGTTAACAGGGTGTTCGTGCAGGCGAATCCGCATCTGTACCCTGAGCAATTCACCAGGAGCCAGGCGGGCTATCCAGCCGTTGAGCCGAGAGACACCGAGCCCTGCCCCATGACGGGTTTTCCGCTTCCGCCGCCTGCGCCTGTTGTGCCCGTCGTCGCGATTGCGAAGGAGAAGGAGAAGAAGGAGAAGAAGGAGCGGAAGAATGTGAAGGCCGATGCGCAGCCCAAAGAGGAGGAGAAAGACGCATTGAAGGAATCGCTCCGCGTCCCCGTCACGCACGAGCCGCGTTTCTGCTCCGTCGATCTGGCAAAGGAAGTCCGTCGCCAAGTCGACGACGTCTTCGCCGCGTACAGTACGCAGGAGATGGTGGATTCGTACCGCCTTGCGATGGCGCTCCCCGCCGCTCCGGGCAAGATGGAGTTGCCGGTCATAGTGAAGGAGGCGGAGATCTTCGATGCGCTGGATAGGCTTGGGAATGTGTATGCGATGGTCCGGCAGATGGAGGGGGATCGCGTGGAGAAGCTGCTGAGAGATGCGAGACAGCTGAGGGGGGACGTGGCGAGGGCGGTGGATGATGTTAGGTTGCGGAGCGGGGAGATTGAGGGACTGCTTAGGCAGGGAGAGGAGAGGGATTTGCCGAAGGGGTTTGGTGGAATCAAGGCGGCGCTGGATAGGGGGTCGTTGGGCGAATTGGATGCGCTGCTGGAGGACTGCGAGGGTATGGCTGGGGAGAGGGTGAGGATGCCGTTGGCTGTGCAGAGGGCGGCGAAGAGGATGAGGAGGAGGGGGGAGAGGAACGCGGAGATGAGGAGGGTTATGGCGGAGAAGAAGTCTGTTCTTCCTGCGTGAATGGAGCGATGAAGGGGTTGTAAGATTGCTTGTGCGGGGCTGTACGAATATGTGCACGGCATTAATCCACGGAGAGGGAGTTTGCTACGAGCTGGATACGGAGACAGCCCAGGATATCCGGACTAGGATAGCAATGCATCGCTATGTATCATAAGCCAGAATTGATGTCTCAGATACTATGCCCAGAGATTATGTAGCTAAGTGAGGAAGAGCGCACAGCATCCGTATCTGCGCGCTGGCAGGTCCCCTCCCTCCCAACATGCGCGTAGATTAGATTTCCCTGCCTCTATCGGCTGCGCATACTCATCAACCAAGTGTGCCCCTCCCGCTCTTCCACTGACAGCCCCAGATCAACGCTCGAGAGGCGCCATCAATGCGCCTTCCGCCTTCCCTCCCGCCAACACCGAAGCGGCACGTCTTGTAGGCTCAATCTCATGATTCCGCAGCTGCGCTCCTCTGTGCCTGGAGATCCTGCCTGTGGCCAACGATCGTCGCGGCTCTGCTTCCGTGACCGCGCCGCCATCTCTCGCAGCTGAATCCGGCCGGGTATGTGCGACGCCGCGCCGTCGCCGTCGCCGTGGAGGCTCCTCTTCGCAGTAGTCGTAGCTCTTTGCGGCAGGGGGGAGACAGCTGTATAGATAGGCTCTAGCTGTACAGCACGGCGTCTTCGAAAGGGGTATTTTTCCCAACCCAACCATTTTAACGGAATAAAGGAATTTAGAATTGGAATCGGAATCGGAAATGTGAGAGTCCTGCGTGTGTTTGTTCTGGCCGAAAAAGGGGACTCCAACCGAAAATGGAGACTAAAAAGGGGGTCTAGAAGAAGGGCGAGCAGGTTGCGATACGGGCGTAGAGTTGGTCTACAGCCTCATGGTGGCGGTGATGCATGCGTCGCTGTGATTTTGGAAGAATGCTTGTTTCGTAGTCGTGATGGTAAAAATTGGGAAATTTATCTTGCTGGATGGATGGATGGATGCTATCATCGATTTGGGAAAAAGGTACGTCTGTCTCGGGCGAGTCAATCGTGTCGCGTTTGAGAGTAACGGACATACCCTGATTGTGACGATTAATCTTTGTAAATCAACTAGTCTAGACGTCGTACCCTGAAGAGCCGTGGATAGTCAAGCATACTCCCCGTATTCAGTAGTACCGCCCCTCCTCATCTACCATAAAATGAAAGGCAGAGGATAAATCCTATCTTCCACCGGTCTCTACGATATACTCTGCATCTCCCTCCTCAGCCCCTCCACATCCTCCTTCCGCGCCCTCACCCAATTAACCCCCTTCCCCACGCCTCTACCCACCCACAGACAATCCACCACCGCACACCGCACATTCGGGAACGGATGCAGCAGCATCGACGTCAACTTCCTCGCCACCTCCCTCCTTTCCTCCTCACTCCCCACCTCCAGCAGGCCGCCATACACCTTGACCGCCGCCTCGAGCTTCCTCACACTGCCCGTTCTATAATGCGCCTTCTGCGTGAGCACGAAGAGGGGTTTAAACGTGACGGACGAGCGCTGCAGGATCCCCGCGTCGAAGAGGAAGGCGACGACCTCCATCGTCTGGATCAGGAGGCGGTCGTTGGCCAGATGCTGCCTCATCAGCGCGAGCAGGGTGGCGCAGACGAACTCGGCGTTTGCGGCGGCGGCGGCGGCATCGTCTGAGGGAGAGGGGAGGCAGAAGTCGTCGAGGGCGGCGCGGCTCGCGCGGATGAGGCCCTCCGACCCGGTGTCGGCGGAGGACACGTAGCCTTCGAAGAGCTGAGCGCTCCATTGTCTGTGGTCGTGGCCGAGGAGGGAGAGGAAGAGCCAGTGGTCTGTTCCTGGCATTTGGAGATCGAGGAGCCATCGGAAATAGGATTGCGAGGTGTTGAGATAGCCGGTGTAGCGTTTGCGCTGCCTGCGAGAAGTTAGTGTGATGAACTTCTACTAGTAAAGAGCTGATAACTTACTCTGGATCACGGATAAGGCACGCCAGAGCCTGCTGTGCTTCTGTGCGCACTTTATCCAGTTTCTCCGCCACGAGACGCAGCACCTTCCCATACAGCATCCCGAACATTCTGCTGTTCCCATACCACTGCCCCGCGCTCCCAGTCTCTCTTCCAGCCTCAATCTCACCCCATGGAATCGTGCGAAACGCCGCACCCGCCGCTCTAAGGGCTTCAATCCTCACCAACGATCCAACATCCCCTCTCGCATCAGTCGTATAATCATCCATCCCATCTGCAACCATACCCACGAACTTCACAGCGTGAGAGCCGAGCATCGATCCACGGTTCAGGCATTGCAGTAAGATGACTCTGCTCTCAACTACGTCTTTTGCCGCTTGCCATTGACTTAATAACAGGCCGCAGATTTCATCTTTCTCTACAGAGTGGGAAAAGACACTGCTGAGGGCAAAGAGGTATCCAGGTTGTCGAGCACGACTGCCCGTATGTTCTACCACGGCAGTGATCCACTCTCTGATAAGATCCTCCGACTGCTCGCGGGAAGAGATGAGCACCAAACTTAACGCAGCGGTGGTCGCGGCGTCGAGGACCTCTGCATCAGTCAGGCGCAGCGACTTATATACGAGGTCTTTAGCAACTGGTAAAATTTCGCTCTCGAGGTCGCTGCGTGCGGAGGATCCTTGAAGCCGCTGCGGGACTCTGAGAATTCTGGCTGCAGCTACGACCAGCCGACACGCAGCTTCGCAGAGAGCCTCCGGACGACGAGTGGTCGTAGCTTTGGCATCCAGAAGCGTGCGTAAGACGATTTTCAGAACTAATGTTAATACAGACTCCACTGCCGTCTCCTGGGGTTGTTCTGTAACGTCGCTCACGTTCAGCAATTCCGGAAGTGCAGTCACAGCTGCCGCCATTGAGAGTATAAGCCCATGTCTTTGGCCAATTTCACGTGGTTTCAGAGTCCTCAGCTGCTCTTGAATTTGCACAATGAGGTCCGCCGACCTTTGCCATGGTTCTTGGCCGTCACGAGGTTTGAATTGCCGTGCAAGCGCTCCTACGCCACTGGCAGCTATTCGGCGTGAACAAGCATCGCCATCTCCTATTCCACGCCATCCCAACAAGGCTCGTAATAGCGCATCTTCATAGAATGAAGACAGTCGTGCGGCTGCTGGGGCAACCTCTGTTATGGCCCGCGACCGAAGCGCGACGGCGTGATAGTCCACTACTTGTACCACGGCGATGCCTTCGGCGACGATGTCAGGGTGACGGCCAATGAGCTCTTGTAGTGCGGCGGAAGCTCCTCGTCTGATATTGCCTGCTGAATCCAAGGCTGCGGAGACGACAAGCTCAGTAGCAAGCACTTGAATAATTGATGAATGCTCATCATGAAGTTTGGCAGCAAATACGGTTCCAGTTTCGACATTCTGTAACTCGGAAGTTGTGTATCGTCTAGCAAGTGCCCAAATACCGAAACAAGCCGCATCTCGGACATTCGTTCCGATCGAACTCCCGGATGTAGATCTCCTCTCGAAGGATAGCCCGATAAGGAGAGAATGCAAGATAGCTCCTAGACTGTCGGCTGGAGGAGATTTGCGATACAGCAGATGTGATAAGGTGAGCATAAGGCCGTGCCACTCCAGGGGATTCACCGCGGACAAATCACGGGTCTTTGGCCCATCTGGTCTGCGTGACCTATTTTCCCAAAGAACATTGTTGTCTAGAGACTCCAACACGGCGTCGACGACTTGTGAAGCCATTTCTGGGTCTAATTTGAGTGTAATAACAGATAATGCTTTACTCGCAGCGAGTCGAACGGGAGTATCATTGTCCGCTAGAGCTTCAAGGAGATGGCCAATTGTGGTCTCAACAATCTCATTTGTGATTATTTCATTTCCTTTCGACATATATTCCTTCCGCAAAACAAGAACTCCAATAGTACGAAGGACCTTGATCACAGTCTTGCGGGCTGTTGCAGACGTGTGCACATTCTTGAAGGCTACGTTGTCCTCTTCCGAAATATTCTGCACGGTACGAAAGATTTTAAGAAGATAGGAATCCATATCTGCAGTGCTAAGGGACGAAACAAGAATGCCAGCAAGATAAGACAGTACACCAATATAGTAATATGATGAATTCGCAGCCATCAAGGTGGATGACTTGAGCGATGAGATTGCCCATTGCACAAGAGCATGCAATAGGCCCAGTCCTTGCATGTCTCTACGCATGGAAATGCGAACGAGGAGCGCTTTTGCTGCATCTCTTTCCTTACCGGCCGATCCAAGATACTTGATCGCAAGAGGAATGACTCTCAGCGTAACGCCAGGAAGATTTGCGGGCCAATCCAAGCCATGTATTTCTGGCAGCGCGGCCTCGCCTGTGCCAGCAGAAGATATACTTGAGAGGTCGAAAGGAACTAGTAGGAGATGCGATAGCCATAGCAGACATATGTATCGCTCTTCCCAGCTCCACTTGTCTGACCCGGCTTCCACGCCATCCTCTTGTTCGGCAGGGACTTCGGCTTCCTCAACCGCAGATAACAATAGTTCCAAATGCCTGGTTTCGGCACCAAAGAACCTGACGATGACTTTCTCTCCTCGAATCTTGCAGAATGTGTATAATAACCTGCAGATTGCTCGGGACAGTGGGATTAAGAGGGCTCTGGTCGTGGCTGGCTTCTTCGACAGGGAAGGCGTCCTCAAATGTTCGAGCAGCGCATCCGCAAGTATAGGCACTAGTCGTCCCAGATGAGGATCGAGCAACTGTGGGAGTTCTTGGAAAGGCTCAAGCTGCGGGGAACAGGGTCAGCACTTGAAATGGAGGAACGGGCGTATTCAGCGGTCTTACTAGAGCAACCAACCTGTCTGTTTCCCTCGCGCGCACCTTGCGCCGAATTTTAGCTGTACCATCTGCTGAGTGTCTGTATAGAAATGGCTTCAAAGAATGCTCGAAGTCGGTCAGCAGGTCTGCGGAAGCTCTTTGGAGTTGGACATCCTGCTCTTCTTCGGCGGCGTCCATTTCTACGGGTAGCGTTAGGTTGAAAAGAAGATGTAGCTTAGAAGGCTCTCATGCTTCTCGTCACGTTTTGAGTCATCCACCGTTAAAGGGCTTGAAAGGCTATTCTTGAGGAATTATATGTAGAAATTATATGGTTTGGGAGACGCGTTTACGCGATTGCTTTCCCCACATTGCGCTAATTGCCGCTCAATGATGGCGGCTCTACCACTTCTGACTTGTCTCAAGTCAACTCAACTCAACTTTCTTTAGCATCGATCTTCTCAATCCCTAATTTGCCATCTCAAGTATTGAAAAGACAATGAGAAATCAGAAGTCTGCGTGAAAACCATTCGTATCACGCACGACTTCTTATACACGCTAATCCCCGGACCCCCAGCGAAGTCCTGTCTCACAGGCACTGGGATTCGAATTATGAGTCCCTGACTCCCTGATTCCCGAGCTTTCAGTGCCCACTAACATGGTTTGCAGGATTTGGAGTCAGAGTCTTGATGTCAACCAGTTCAAGTCCTGACCAGTTCTTATACTGAGAGCAGAGCGAAGAGCAGATCAAGCTTCTTCTGGACCGTTTCTGACCTGTTTCTCCCGTTCTCAGTGTCACGCCTCTTCTCCAACATGCATAAGTTGCCCTGGTGGCGCGCTGAGTGATATCAAAAGCAGTCCCTAGAGTGCGTCCATCATACACTATTTACGCCTTCGGAATCTATGCCCCTGAAGCCTCACAAGCTTCCCTGGATCTGTGCGTATCTTCAGGAACTGAAAATGGCCCCTCATGAGTCGTACGAGTCCGCAATCGACATTATTGATTGGCAACTATCAAGTCTAGCTAGAACGCTGCTATAATGTTCCGTCGATATCTATTCTACAGCTCTGGCGTGCTCAATGAGGATGAATCTCAAGCTGCTTTTAGTTCCATGGCTCTCGGACCTCTTCCTTCGGAGATCCTGAGGCGAGATTGAGGAGCGACGGACTTCACGAGCCAAAGTCAATCAATGCAACGGCGGTGGATGCGAAACGAGACGATGCACGATGCATGCATGTCATCGTCGTCCCCTGTCGCTAACATGTCACCTCACTCCCCCTCACTCTCATTCTCACGTTTATCGTCGTTGTCGTCGTTGAATCTATCAGGCAAGAAAGCACGTGCAATTGCTCCACCTCGTCCTCTACGCTCGGTCGGCCGGCCAGCCGAGCGGTTCTTCATTTCCCCATTCTGACGACCTTCCCTTCCAGGCAACTGTCTCTCTTAGCTCGTCCGCTCGCTCTGTCTCTGCGCCTCTCTCTCCGCACCCAACTGCCCTGAAGTGTGAGTGTGAAAAGTTACGAAAGGTCACTCTTTTGAAGCGTCTCAGGACTCAGGACTTCGTGGACGAGGAGAGAAGCAGGAGAAGACATTTGCTGTACTCCACGACATTTAAGCATCAATATAGACTTGACTTGCATGTCGATCACTGTGGACTGTGGACTGGACTGTGGCACTAAAAGGCGATAGGCGATGGATGATGGCACTACTATGCCACCAAAATCGGGAGGATATAGTACGATTCCAGGGACTACACTCCAGTAGTGGCATCGGTGACATGCTCTCGTGCTCTGGTGCTCTCCTGCTCTCCTGCTCTCGTGCCCTCGCTCGTTATCAACCAACTTATCGTTGTCGACTACCTAGGTACGAAAGCGCCAGTGTCAATGTCGTTATCGACGTCCTTCTCCTTCGTACCTACGACGTACAGTGGCGTCTGACGGTGGACGGTCTTCTGTCTGTGATGCGGTAATCGACGGATGAGGCTGGATTGAATTGTCCTTTCTTCTTCTTTTTTTCTTTTCTTCTTCTTTTTCTTCGCTTCTCGAAATTCCAGCTGTTCCATGACGACGGTAGAGGATGTGCTAACGCTGATGTGCTCTGGTCATACAAAGTACAGAGTTAGTGTACCAGAGTATGCGTAACGGCGGTATTTGGTCTCAATTTATTGCAGGTAACTACCTACTGTCCACAGTTGGCGTGGGCAATCTGGAGTCCCACGCATAGGTGCATAGGTACATAGGTACATGGGGCATAGATGAGATGAGATGAGATGAAGGAATTGGAAAAAGGCTATGTGCAGGAGCTGAGATAGCATGGGGCTCTCTTGTCTTGTGGGATTGGGATGATTGGGATTCTCACGTCGCACGATGCAGAAAGCTCGAGTCTCCATCTCGACCGATTCCAACATACTCCTACATACGTATATGTACATAAATATATGTGCATACATATACGTACATCCCCTAGCCATGGAAGGAGCCATAAGCCATACGCCATAAGCCATAAGCTGGGACTTGCGTTTCTTATCTCTCGACTCTCTGGACCCGCAGCATTCCCCAGCAATAGCAGCGGATAGCACAGATACATATCGCAATTCTTCAGTCCGGCGATCAAGCTCCAAGCAGTTTAGAGAGCCTGGTCGATTGGCAGGACATGCATGACCTCTGTCTGTATCCTCTCATCCTCTCATCATCTCATCATCTCATCATCTCGGAGCAGACAGGGCCAGACAGGTCAGACAGGGTCAGACAGGGCTCATCGATGCGGCTTTTATTGGAGTACCTTTGGAGTATCTTTGGAGTATCTTTGGATTATCAGTGGATTGCCATTGCATGTCACTGCATCATCCTGGTCTGTCCACAAGGCACAAGGCACAAGGCACAAGGCGCGCACCACAAAAATTCGACAGGAGACCGTCGACACCGTATCATATCATGGATATCGATATCATGTACTCCGCACAGAGGGAGATATGGAGGGATGTATGTATGTACTTCCTTCCGCACAACAGAGGCAGATACGAATAGGTATGCGATGTATGCGATAGGCCTATCGCATCCCAATAATTGTGCAGTACTCTCTCACCGTTCCTTCTTCGTACATACAATGTACCATACATACGTATGTACCTTCTTTGCCTTCGCACAGCCTTATTCATGGGTAGGATAGGATGATAGCTATGGGTAGGTACACACATTGCTCTGCACCACCCACTGCGCTGCCCAAGAGGCAAGAGCACAAGACTCCGTACATAGATCGACAACATGCCCAGCCTACGACCTGAACAACGGTCGGTCCACTTGCCAAATCAAGTACTCTGCTCTAGATTCACTCACTCCATACATACGTACATACATATACATACATATGATATCCCTGTGGCTACAGGACTAACATCTATCTTTCCTTTTGCTCCTGCTTCATGTCTCCATATCATCTCTGTTTATATATCACATCGTCGTCAGAATAACCTTCACGGTGACCACTGACACTCGACTTGCTCCACCGCTATTACGTTTTGCCTGGCCAGTACTGAGTACTGAGTACCGAGTCCACATCCACGCCCACGTCCACCGGCAAATGCCAAATGGCATACACCCGACCTCCACGAACAAACATCATAATCCACCAAGTCTCGCCCACGAACTAGACCTGCCCGACTGCTCGAGTCGTCGTTCCCCCTCCGCCTGTCCCTCTGCGGAGGTGGACGGGCACCATGGCCCTCTACTCTCCGCCGCCGCCGCCGCGCTCCTTCAACGATGACAAGGCGACGCTGCTCGTGTGCTGGTGGTGCAGCATCTTCGCCTGCGTCATCATCATGTTCCGAGTCATCGGCAGATACATCCGGACCGAGAAGCTGTTCGTCGAGGACAAGATCGCATTCATGTGTCTCGTCCCGATCTTGAGCAGGATGGCGCTGCTTCATGTGGTGCTGCTCTGGGGAACAAATAATACACTTACCGACGGCATGAGCGAGACGGAGATCTGGCGCAGAGGGATTGGGAGTCGCCTGGTCTTGGGGAGCAGGATGTTTTATGCGGCTACGTGAGACCTTCCATTTCTTGTCTTATCATTCTAGCTGCCGTGTCTCGCGTCTTACAATCCCTTTGTCCCTCCCCTTCCAGAAGACAAACGGACCCCGCGCTAACCACACGCCGTTTGCAGCCTCTGGATGCTTAAACTCACCATCTCCGAGTTCCTGAAGCGCCTCACGAAAAACATCTGGCGCTCCTCGCACGAGCTGCTCTTACAACTGATCTACTACTACCTCGCCGCCACCTTCATCGCTGTCCTCATCGCCGACCTCGCCGAATGCAACCCCGTAACGCACTACTGGCAGGTCGTCCCCGACCCCGGCCCCCAATGCCGGCAAGCCTTCGTGCAACTCATCACCATGGGCGTCGCCAACGTGACCACGGACCTCCTCCTCATCGTCTTCCCCATCCCCATCATCCTCTCCTCCCAAATGTCGCTCAAGCGCAAAGTCCAGCTCACCACCCTCTTCTGCCTCAGCATCGTCCCCATCGGCATCACCCTCTACCGCGTCCCCAGCATCATCGCGAACGCCGGCTCACAGCAGAACCGCTCCCTCTGGGCCAGCATCGAGATTCTCTTCGCCACCGCCGTCGCCAACGCACTCGTCCTCGGCTCCTTCGTGCGCGACCGCGGCCCCAAGAAGTCCAAGTACAAGGCCGGCTCCATCGCCGCTAGCATCGATCGCCACCGCGAGCGCGCCTTCTCGCGCCGCGGCACCGACGTCGCCTTAAAGCACTGGGGCTCCGACGAGGACCTCGTGCGCGGCCTTGGCATCGGCGTCGAACCCAGCCTTCGCAGCGAGAGCGCGCAAGACCGCACCCCGCGCCGTGCCCCCGTGGCCATGGTCAACGGCACCACGCGCGGCGGCGTCGGCCGCGGCTGGCGCTTCCCGTCAGGCCCCGACGCCGAGTCCGAGGAGGAGACCGACTCGATCCTGAAGTTCCCGTCGGCGACCGGCGTCAGCCCCCCCGAGATCAGCAGCCCGCGCAAGATGTCCTTCTTCGACGTCGGCAACCTGCTGGAGGCCGAGCCGCCGCAGCCCGTGCGGGTGCGCGATAGCCAGGCCAGTCATGTGCCGCTGATAACGGGGCAGCGCAGCATCTCGCCCGCGACGAGCGGCGCTGGCCATGGAAATGGAAATGGAGATGGAGGGAACTACCCCGTCGCCGGCTTCTCGTACAGCGTGTACGGACACCTCGGCAACGGCGCAAACACCGTGGCGCTGCCACGCACCGGGAGCTCGGCTCTCCTGCAGGACGTGGGGGGGCTGCTGACACCACCGCTGGCGGCGCCGAATACAGATAAGCCGGCGGCGCAGCCGCAGCACCATCATGGGCCGGTGGATGCGCTCCTTCACTGGGGCAGGCGCGGCGATGGCGACGGCGACGTCGAGATGCACCGGCTGGGCAGCAGTGGGGGACTCAAGACCAAGGGCGTGGGCTGGGCGCTGGGCGCGAAGGACAAGGAGGAGAGGCGCAGGGGGGGCGCGGCGAGCCCGGTGCTGCCGATTCAGCTGGCGAGGAACCAGCGAGAGGGCGGGGAGGATGGCATGGATCTTAATGATGTGGGGGGCCTGTTGAGGTGACGACGGGGTCGGGGCGTTTTGGGGCGTTGGGTTGGATCTTGTTTGACTGGGCGGGAGGGCGCGGTGGGTAGAACTTGGATATATATCCGCGAGTCCAGCGAGTCGAGCGAGTGTGCAGGCCATGTTTTTCCCGGGGTTTTTTTGCTGTTAGGTAGGAATGAGGATTCGGATACCATGTGCACGACACGACGCGAGGCGATGTTCAGGGACAGAGACTGCCGAAGACGAGGGGATGTTTCGAGGATGAAGATGGCGGAGGGGCGCGATAGATACCAAGAGGGTGCGATGTCATCGCGCAATGTGTGTTTTGAATATCGCCATATGCGAGAGGAGACACGTACATAATGAATGAACGGAGGTCTTGCGACCTTTATATCTACTAGCCATCCTATCTTAGAGACTGCATGTGCGTCTGAGCAAAGTCTGGCGCTCAGACACCACTAGCCACGATTGAGCTCTCATCCGCAAAGTAGGCGGCCGAGTGGCTGACAGCTCTGAGCACTGTACTAAGCTCAGTGCTAGAGTTGTCAAAAACAAAGCCGGATTTACAACATCTGTTACGGGAAAGCCAGACAGCAGAACAGACAACGAAAGTAAGATATAGGTGAATTCAGCATTGTATGTGAATTTACTCGTTCATTCATATTGCAGTCCAGCCTCTCAGCTGCCCGCCTCCGCTTCTGCCGTAGCTGTCTATCTATACACCAGCGCCGATGCTTTCATGCCCTTTGGTAAATAACGCCATCCCATAACTCCATTGACTCGCACAACAATGCCGGACGTCCCCTCTCAGACGCACAATCTGTAACTGGCATAGCGGCCCGCCGTCTCGCTGGTCCTGATGATCTTGACGACCTGACCGCGCCTCAGGCCCAGATAGCGCGCGACGGGGTCGCCGACCTGGATGCGCGGCAGCTGGGTGTCCTTGAGGCGGTAGCGCTGCAGCAGCTTGGCGCGCTCCTCCCTGCTCAGCAGCACGTGCTTGGGCACCAGCTCGTGGTGCGTGATGTTGACCAGCAGGTCCTGCTCGAGGAAGCACTCGATGCGCGTCTCGGAGGCGACGGCGGGCACGATCTTCATGGCCGCGGGCGTGATGTGCACGTGCGTGACGAGGATGCCGGTGTGGTAGCTGCCCGACGACAGCGTCTGCGCGAACGTGCGCATCTGCTTGATGCCGACGTTGGATTCCTTGAGGAACTCGACGTAGATGGTGCCGACGTCCGCCTTCGCGGGGTTGGGGTTCGCGGCGGTGGCGGGCGTCGAGTAGCGCGCGATCATCTCCTGGGAGGGGCGCGCGGTGAAGATCATCTTGCCGCGACTGTTCCGCGGTCAGCGTCGGCGTGGGGGCAACGGGCAGCGGGCGGGTGCTATACGTACTCTGGGGCGCCGTCGTTGGTGTATTTTCTCGTGAAGTCCTCGAGGGAGATGCGGAGTTCCTCCTCGTCCATCTCGTAGCCCTGCAGGTTCTTCGTGTCAGCATACCCGTCCCCTCGATACCATTAATCTGGCTTTGCGCTGTCGGCCACGTACTCTGTCATTGACCATCTCGTGGGCAGTTCTCCATGCGCGCCAGAGCCTCGCGACCTCGCGGTCGGCGGTGTCCCTCGCCTTTTGCTGGTCTTCGTCGGCCATAGTGAGCGTCGTGTGGTTGAAGAGTGAGCGCTATGCGTGGTGGTGCTGTTGTTGCTCTTGTAGTCGTTGTTGATGTCGTCGTCGTGAAGTGAAGAAGAGTCCGTTATGCTGCTGATCTTGACCTGAGGTAACAAAAAGAGTAAATGCAAGGATGCGCCCGAGCGATTGAAGGCTTCTAGCGATGGCGCTAGGCAAAAGATTCACAGGCTCAGAGCTTGAAGGATCCCGACCCCGACACCGACACCGACACTAAGAAATTCACTCGCTTGTGACTTTGCTTGTGCTGAGTCGCACTTCACGAAAAGTGTCCTGGACTTAAATACATACCTGTACCTTGCAAGCTATCCCCCAAAACTTTTGGACCTGACTTGCAATACTTCAGCTTCAGGTTCTCTTGACAAGAGCCCTATCGGCTTCTTATAAAAGCATATATACATACATATATCCATTTTTGGTTGCTTCATACTGTCGTTATGGCCGGAACTACCTCCCCTCCAAAGGAGGCGGCGCCAGTTGCTGCTGCACCCACCGAGAAGAAGAAGCCAGAGAGGCCAGAGAAGCCAGATGACGCCCTCTTTGAGGCAGCAAAGGAGAGGGTGAAGAAGGAGCATAAGGCTATTCAGGATAAGTTTGTATGTGTCTCCCCGTCTGTCAATGGCGTTGTCCGTTGATCGCCAATAACGGCATACATAATATCAAAGCATGCTAACTCGATATGCAGGCCGCCGTCCGAGCAAAGATCGAACTTGCCCAGCCGAAGAAGGATGGCCCTCTCAGCCCAACGCAGAAAAGGCGACAGGAGCTCCAGTCTAGACTCCAGGAGATCAGAAAGGAGCAAGCTGGTGGCAAGGCTGGACGCAACCAAGTCTTCGACCAGATCAAGAAGCTCGACGAGCAATTGAAGAATCGTATCGCCGAACAAAAGACCGCCCGGAGCCGCGTTGCATTCAAGAACGTGGAGGAGGTCGATCGTGAGATTGAGCGCCTCGAGAAGCAAGTCAATGGCGGAATGATGAAGTTGGTCGACGAGAAGAAGGCCCTCACCGAAGTCTCAAATCTCCGCAAGCAACGCAAGAACTTCGCTGGCTTCGAGGATACGCAGAAGCAAATCGACGACTTGAAGGCCAAGATCAAGACACTCCGCGACGCCCTCGACGACCCCGTGGCCAAGGCACGCAGCGAAGAGTACAACAAGGTGCAAGCTGAGCTGGACATCATCAAGGCCGAGCAAGACGAGGTATACAAGAACATCTCTGCTCTCCGCGACGAGCGCGACAAACTCCACAAAGAGGCACAGGCGAAGTACCTGGATATCCGCACAATCGAGGAGGGCCATTGGCAAGCAAAGAGGGCTTTCCAGGCATACGAGTACGAGCAAAGACAGAAGCTCCGTGAGCGCAAACAAGCCGAGCACGAGGCATATACTCTGATTAAGAAGCGTGAACGCGCTGAGAAGGTCCTCGCTGAGGCATCTGAGCCAGCTTACCTTGATGAAATCCGCCGCGCCCAATCTCTCGTCCACTATCTTGATCCGTCCGCCCCCACTGAGGCCAAGCCCCTTTTGGCACCAAGCGGACTCTCTGCTGCTGCACAAAGAGTCGTTGACGACTCTGGCATCAAGGGCACGAAGATTGTTAAGAAGGAGGAGGAGGACTACTTCTCTGGCACTGGTGGCAAGAAGGGAAAGAAGGGCCGCAAGGGCACTGCTTCTCCTGCCGCTCCAGTTGCTGGAAAGTTTACTCTCCCACCATCGGTTATGGAGGATTGCACTGCGATGGGCATCGAGCCACCAATGAGCGCTGCTGATGTCCCAGGTGTGCTTGAGAAGGTTAAGGAGAAGCTTGCTTTCTGGAAGAAGGACCAGAAGGCACAGACCGAGAAGGTATGTCTATATCCTGTTTTCCTCTCCTATTTGTATCCATATCTCCCATGTGCTACTATGTATATCTCCAAGACGGAATCGAACACTAACGAAACCAGAATATCGCCAAAGCCCAAAAGGAAATCGAGAAGCTCGACGCCGAAGACTCCCCGGCCGCCGCCCCTACCACCAACGGCTCCAAGAAAACCGAAGCCGCCGCCGAGACCGTCAAGGACGCCGTCGCCGACGTTACCGTCAAGGTCAAGGAGATCGCCGTCGGCGAGACCAAGGAGTAAATCTCCCTCCCACAGCTCCTCAAAAACATTCATCACGAATCGAAACTTGCACCAATCGCGAAAAATCAATTAGCATTATCAGCATAATAACGCCCGGATCCCCCCGTGCGCCCAGCTGGCTTGTGGAGCATTTGCGTTTATTCGTTTGCGGGAAAGCGGAGGGGGTTTTCGACGGGAATTGTCTGTCGTTTGACAGGCCTGCATTCTGCGAGCGCTTGCTTCCTCCTGCGAACGAGTCGCTTTCTACTTTTTTTATTACCTTTGCACTGTGTATATTTTAAAAAAGGAGATATATTAGGACAGACAGACGGACGGACGGTTCTTAAAATGAGAATTGCGTTACTACGGAGCATCGACGTACGTGCTGCTTCTATGGACATGCGTATGCCTGTGTTCCTTCGTGAATTCGTGAACATGACCCGGCCGTGACAATCTGAGGTACGAAAGAGAGAAAAAAGAGCCAAGAACGAAGGCGCCTGTGCTATGCCCATGCTGACTCCAACTCCTCCAAAACACCCAGCCAAGCCTCCTTCCAACATTTCGTCGAATCATGCAAAAAGAGAAAGAAGTGATTAATATCTCCCATACGCGAAGCCACTGCTAGGCGGCGGTGCCGACCTCCTAATCCCCGGGGTGCTCCTCCCTCCCCCGCCCCTCTCGGCACTCTTCGGCTTCGCCACGGGCCCCTCCCTCGCCCTCGCCCCCGTCAGCGCACTCAGCGGCGGATCCTTGACGGCGGCGTCGTCGTCGCGCGGCAGCGTGAAGGTCACGAGGCTGTAGAAGTACTCGAGGACCTCGGGGTAGCGCTGGACGCTGGCGCGCCAGTCCTCGTCGATGCCGCGCTTGAGCTCGGCGTTGGCGGCGGCGATCTCGGACGGGTGCGGGCGCGTGCCGTAGAAGTAGGCCGCGCGCTCCGTCAGGTGCGCGAGGTGCATCGCGTGCGCGTCGCGGCGCCGCGTCGTCAGCAGCGTGAAGTAGGTGAGGATGTAGTCTTGGGCGTGGCCGCGGACCCAGGCGCTATGCGGGTCGTTAGGTGAGTGGTGGGGGGGTTGGGGGGAGGGGGTTGGGGACGCACCGGATGTCGGCGAAGAAGGTGGTCATCATTCTTTGCTCGGCTTGCCGCACGGCGGTGTCTAGGCCTTTGGCTTCGCAGTCGCATCGGGCTGCTGCTGGGGAAGAGCAGATGGCGCAGTCGGGATCCATGGTCTCGGGTTTGTCTCGTTCTCGGTAGAGATCTCTGTCTCTGTCGAAACGGTTAATAAGTTGGATCGTTGAGGAGTGAAATGCAATGCTTGGCATGGTTCTTTCGTGCAAGAGGTGTTTTTGGAGTCGAGATAGTTCGTGTTTGGAGATGATGTTGGAGAGAGATGAGGCTCAAGAATTGGAGAGAAGACGGGATTGTTAAGAAGAGCCGCCAACTCACCTGCGATTGTGCATCATCCGGTCGACGTCACAGTGACTACTGCGACGCGGCTCTATTCGAAGGGGTTCGGTGGTGTGCTATCTCGTCTCCTCACAACCAGTATGTGCTCTCCACGAGGCCAGCAATTAATCCTCAGCAAGGAACGGGAGAGATCAGAAGGCAGCTATGAGGAAAGGGCAGAGAGAGGAAGAATGGAAGGAAGGGAGAAAGGAAGACTGGAGGAAAGAAAGATAAAGATAGAGACATTCATTCCTACGTGGTTCTCCGCCTGCCCCTCGCTCGCCCGTTGGCGCAAACCACGGCTGACCTACCTCGGGAGCGCGCATACGACGTATGCGTAGGCGAAGGCGAGACAGTCGTGGCTCGAGTGCACGAGTGTGGATTTTGGAAGAGGAAGGGAGGAAAATGCCATTTGCGCTGCGCTGTTTGGGTACATATGTATGTATGGGCATATAGGTATGGACATATGTATGTAGGTATGTACATATGCAATGCGCGAAAATTGATGGATCGGTGAGCCGGCAGAAGAGGAGCAGAGCGGATTGGACCAGCCTCCCCTTGGAGAGCTTGGAGACCCGACTCGTCCGATGGGGAAGGACTAGCTGCATGATACCGCTCTTTGTCAGTGTGTGTGGACTGTGGGATCGAGGCCTGAGAGATGGCGGATGCAGCATGCTGACGCCCGGGCTGTCTTATTGTAGGTATGTATGTACGGTGTAAGATGCTGGCAATTAATATATGAGGCTCTGGAGTAGGTGTTCGACATAGCTGCATAGATGCGGCTCTGTACAGGTATATCAATATAGTCAATATTCTTGTAGTTGATATTGATGGCATTTGTCGGTCGTGGTATGGTATGGATGATTAATATTGGAGATGTTCATTCGGCATGTCCTGGGCGCTTGGCAGGCCTACTACGGTGGCCGAGGTAATTTATGCCGCAGTCTCTATCGAAAAGTCCTAAAATCGACACCTTGAGAACTTCAATCTCTGTCTCGACTTCGACTCCGACTTCGACTGCGACATCGACATCGCCATGGCGCCCCGATATCCCACAGTCCCGGGGACTCTAACGCCTTTTTTATATCCTTTCCTCTACACATCAGCACCTCGCACCCTGCCTCGACTTGCTCAGAAATGCTTTTCCTGCAAGCAATCCCGCTCCCAGTCCACAGTCTCCGCGACCCTTCAAGAAGAAGACCCTGAATCACCAGAAGTCGCACCGTCTCATCTCAATAACCAGCCCACGTCGCATCTAAACCCTCCCCCAACCGACTATGCCCGAACAATCTTCTCCGACCGCGCCACAATTCACATCCACGCCGGCGCCGGTGGCCACGGCTGCATCTCCTTTCTGAAAGAAAAATACATCAGCGCCGGTCCCGCAAATGGAGGTGATGGCGGTTACGGTGGGAGCGTCTACATCCAAGCCGTGCGTGGAGAGACGTCTTTGCACAAGCTCGCGCGGCGGAACATTATAAAAGCGGGACGGGGAAAGAATGGGCAGGGGAAAACGAGGGGAGGAGAGAGGGGAAGCGATATTATTGTGCAGGTGCCCGTGGGCACTGTGATACGAGAGATCGAGAGAATTGATCCGGTGGCAATGGAGGAGCTCAAGTTTCAGCTTGAAGGCGGCTTTGAGGAGACCGTTGAGGGCTTCGGTGAAGTTGAGGAAGGAGCAGAGGAAGAGGCACCAGCTAAAGCACCACCACAAAAGCACAAGGGGCCCTTTAAATGGTCCAAAGAGAAATGGCTGCTCTATCCGGCCATCACCCCTGAAGACATTGCTACCTCCGATTTCCCCTCCTTCCCACGGGCTCGACGCTCGCACTTGGCTTCCGCGCAGGAAGCGGCCCCTATAAATCTCGACCTTTCTCGTCCCATGGAAAAGCCCATCCTCCTCGCTGCGGGCGCCGTCGGCGGCCTCGGCAATCCTCATTTCGTATCGAAGACTGCTCCGCGGCCGAAGTTCGCCACGAAGGGTGAGGAAGGGATGAGAATCACCTTGGAGCTGGAACTGAAACTGCTCGCCGACGTGGGACTAGTCGGTCTGCCGAACGCTGGAAAATCCACCTTGCTGCGCGCGATTTCGAATTCCAGGGCGAGAGTAGGCAACTGGGCTTTCACAACCCTGCAACCGAACATCGGCACCGTTGTCCTGGATAACCACACCGGACGACCTGAAACCGTGGCATCCTACGAAACTGGTGAGCTGCGCACAAACTACACAATTGCCGACATCCCTGGATTAGTCAAAGATGCGCATTTGGACAGAGGATTGGGCATCTCGTTTCTCCGCCACGTCGAAAGGGCTCGCGTCTTGGCCTTCGTGATCGACCTCAACGCTGGCGACGCGGTCGAGGCTCTTAAATCGCTCTGGCGCGAAGTCGGGATGTACGAGCGTATGAAGATACAAGAAGAGGCGGACAATAGGAGCAAGGAAGCTGTAGTCTCATGGTCTCCATTGGCTCCGTCGGGCGAGGAACATTCCATCATTGGGGGCACACGTTACCATGATACCGTACCCAAGAGCGAAACGGCACTCTCCATTGCCGCGAAGCCGTGGTTCGTCGTGGCCTCTAAGGCGGATCTTGAGGGCACGCAAGAGAATTATATGAAATTGAGGGAGTATCTGAAGGAGGTGTCAGAGGGGAAACAAGAGCATCCTTCTGCTCAGAAAGATGGCTATGTCAGAGATCTGGCGGCTCTCCCGATTAGTGCTCTTAATGGGCATGGAGTTGATGGGATTACAAAATTGGTGGTGGGCATGCTGAATGGGTAAGAAGCTATGTATGAGTGGGATGGTTTGTGGGGGTATGGAGTTGGCAATGCGGGAGATCATAGGATTGATGTACTAGTACAATATGTAATGGATATATAATATACTCTTGAGAGTACGTTAAAATCAGGGGAGCGGGTTGTCCTGCATTTGAAGAGTCAAATCCCACATAAATGGCGCAGATAACTGATGTATAAATATAATATTGAATTGCGGACACTCTGGCAACAAATAACATTATTTATGATAAGTCTTCTACAGCAATAGATCATCATCGTCAGTAACTCGTGGCTAAATCGATGTTGTGGAATTTGTGGAAGGGGCCTTAGCGGAGAGATCTTCGAGTCAGACTACTGCGGCGAAACGATCTTCCGGGATTCTGGGGTAGCGCAAGGCTTGAACTTTTGTGTGGGCGACACTACAGTAGTTTCGCAAAACCTCGATGTTTAAAGGCTCTGTTTCTCTCAGACGCCCTTACTACAGCATCTTCCAAGACACATTTCAATCTTTCACAATGGGTCGCGGAGGCAAAAGAGTAAGTCCAAGCGAAAAATTGGCCGCAGCAACAACTAATTGATAACAGGGCGGACGAGGTGGCGGAAGAGGCAAAGGTCGTGGAGGTGGGGGTGGCCGTGACAATCGAGACAACCGGGTCAGCTACGATAAAATTGAGAAGAACAACGAGAAGTTCGAGAATTATTATAATAGCATCATCGAACTCCCAGAGGAAGAGAGAGCCGAGTTCTGGGCTGCATTGAGGAGGGAATTGCCAAACAGCTTCAGGTTTGCTGGCTCCAAAGGGTAAGTCTTTCTATCTTGTTAAAATCCGAAAGAGGACTGACAATCGCTATATAGCCATGCATTGGCTGTGCAGAAGCAACTCCGTGAGCGTTATATCCCAGAGATCACCAAAATCGAGCATTACGATGGCACGAAAGTCGAGCCGCCGCAACCAGTCCCATGGTATCCTGACGACCTCGCCTGGTGGATGACTACGCCGAAGAACGTTGTTCGCCGCTTCCCACCATTCGCCGCTTTCCAGAAGTACCTTGTGTCCGAGACCAGTGTTGGAAATATCAGCAGACAGGAGGTAGTCAGCATGATTCCACCGTTGCTCATGGACATTGAGCCGGGCATGACTGTTCTCGACATGTGCGCCGCACCAGGTAGCAAGGCTGCCCAACTTTTGGAGATGGTGCACAATGGAGAGGAAGCGCGCATTCGCAATGCTCTGCGTTTGCATGCTAAGGAGGATGGAAGAGAAGTTAGCCCGGGTCTCGACATCGTTGGTGACGAGGACTTAAATGTCGATGCTAGCGATGAGGGACGATCCACTGGCCTGCTTATCGCCAACGACTCCGACTACAAGCGCAGTCATATGTTGATTCATCAGCTCAAGCGTCTTTCATCCCCAAATCTGATCGTCACCAACCATGACGCCACACTCTTCCCTTCGATCAAGCTGCCACCAACAGAGGAGAACCCAGCCCAAAACCGCTACCTCAAGTTCGATCGCATTCTCGCCGACGTCCCATGCTCTGGAGATGGAACTTGCCGCAAGAACCCGAACCTGTGGCAGGATTGGAACCCAGGAAATGCTCTGGGTCTTTATGTCACTCAAGTTCGCATCCTTGTTCGTGCTCTGCAGATGCTTAAGGCTGGTGGACGTGTCGTCTACTCCACGTGCAGCATGAATCCTGTCGAGAACGAGGCCGTCGTTGCATCCGCTATTGAGCGTTGCGGAGGGCTTGAGAAGGTTCAATTGATCGACTGCAGTGATAGATTGGTGGGATTGAAGCGTAAACCAGGTCTCAAGCAATGGACTATCATGGACAAGTCTGGTAAGGTCTGGGAGGACTGGGCTTCAGTTGATGAAGATAATAAGAAGGGCGGCAACAACCCAGCTACTACCCGTCTTGTCGAAGGAATGTTCACACCAACAGGTGAAGCCGCTAAGATTCCACTTGACCGTTGCATGAGAGTGTATGCCCACCAACAGGATACTGGTGGCTTCTTCATTACAGTTCTCGAAAAGAGGACCGAGTTCAAGGCGAAGCCAGAATTCGAGAGTAAGAAGACCGAGCCAAAGCCAGCCATTATCAGCATCGTCGACGAAATCGAAGCGCAGTCAGAACCAGCGCAAGGTGAAAATGTCGCACCAAAGGTTGAAGCTGCAGATATTCTCGGAGGATCGCCAGCAACAGACCTGCAAAATCAAGAAGTCTCCCCAGTCGTACGTGAGAACCAAGCCACCGAAAGATTCGATGCCACTCTCCCGGCCAAGCGCTCCCGCGAAGATGACGAACTTGTTGCGCCGTCCTCTCCCAAGAAGGTCAAGACTGAAATAAACGGCACCACTGTCGATATTGAGGTTGAGATGTCAGACGCGCACCGCGTGGAGCACTTTCCACCACCACCGGGTGCCGAGCTAGACTCCACAGTCCGTCCAGGAGACCTGCGCGAAGCTTCTACATCCACTCCCGCAGCCACCACTTCTCTCCCCGCTCCCATCAAGACCAAGGGCCGCAATGCTCAACAATTCGAAGAACCCTTCAAGTACATCTCTGGAGATCATCCTGAAATCCAATCCATCGAGTCATTCTACCGCCTCTCACCGCGATTCCCACGCGACCGCTTCATGGTGCGCAATGCCCTTGGCGAGCCCGCCAAGACCATCTACTACACTTCTGCACTGATCCGCGACATCCTCGTCGAGAACGAGGGTAAGGGCATCAAGTTCATCCACGGCGGCGTGCGCATGTTCATGAAGCAGGACGTGCAAGGCGAGGGCGTCTGCCGCTGGCGCATCCAGTCCGAAGGCATGCCGATCCTCGAGGGCTATGTGGGCGAGGAGCGCGTGGTGAGGCTGTACAAGAAGGCTACGCTGAGGACGCTGCTGGTGGAGATGTTCCCGAAGGTTACGGACGGGGGGTGGGAGAATCTGGGCGAGATTGGAGAGAGAGTCCGGGATATTGGGATGGGCTGCTGTGTTCTCCGCATCGAGCCGTCGGATGCGGAGGATGGATTCAAGGAGCGCATGGTCCTTCCACTGTGGCGCTCGTTGCATTCCCTCAACCTGATGCTGGCGAAGGAGGACAGAACGGCAATGTTGCTGAGGATCTTCAACGAGAATGTGCCGCTGGTGAATAATCACCATCCGGGGAACAAGGCGGAGAGAATCGATGCTGCCGTGGACGCTGTCGTTGAGGAAGTTGGCGCTGAGGCTGCTGCAGAGGCTGCACCGGCGACGAGCGAGGACGTCGAGATGACAGCTTCGGAGGTGCCTGGCAATGGCGAGGCTGCGGCCGAAGCGCCGGCTTCTACATAGAGGAGCGAATGGGGATTGTATTGTATATATAGAGGGAAAATCGTGGCGTCGTGATAACTTGGCAAATAGAGGATGTGTCCCTTCTTACTCTACCTATTCTCAAAGCCTATCCTTAGCTACCCCTTTTCAACGCCAGTCGCCTCTTTAGCTATTATAAATGCCCCTCCCCCTTTTACTTACCCTTAATGCTCATCGCTAAAGGCTTTTGGCTACTCGAGCCTACGTTACATCTAAATCTTTTCCGTTGTCATGCCATCAACCCATCGTTCATCATACTCGCTGAAGACAGGCGGCCGCGGCGTGGATGATCGTCTCGATGGCGGAGCTTTGGAATTGCTGTCTTGTGCTCTTGCGGCATGTTGGCTCTCGTGGGTGGTAAGGGGGAGTGGTCTCGAGGCATCTTAATTGTGGGGAGGGTGAGGGGGAGGAGTTGTCAGATCATGAGGAGAGAAATTTCGTCTCTGATACTATGACGAGGCGTATTTGAGCTTTTACTGTTTTACATCACGTCAGTATATCACAAAATTTAAATACAAGCTCTCACAAGCTAGAAAGAATAGGAACAGCCATCGATCGCAACAAGGGGTCCAGATTCAAGGGTCTGAATATTCAAGAGAGGGAATATCGTATATGTCGTGGTTGTGATACATTGAGCACGTATGTACCTAGGTATACCCCCGCGTGGCTTCCCCGCCTTCTCCCCCTCAACTTCTTTTATACTGACATGCACTGTTATGGTCATAAATCAACATCCTCGGTGAACGAGGTTAGGTAGTGAAATGTGCGACGATTTACCGGTAAGTCATTTCTTTATTTCTTTTCCTACAAGCCACTATATTCAGTTTCCATTATTATCGTTGTTTCTCTGCATGTCGTTTTGAGCTCCGACTCCTTGTATAGCCGTTGCCCGTCATGCCTTTCAAAAGCCAGCATCCTGAGATTGACTGTAAGTGATGTATTTCCATTAACAGGATCACCAAGACTGTCGAATACATTCACTCATTAGACTTGTTTGGAACAAATTCCCAATTAGGATCCCGCATCTTTTTGAAGCCAGGTCTCATTGAGTACCAGAGACGTCCAGCTAATCATTACCAGTACCTCGCGATCTCACCTCCTGGCAATGGATCTTCGATTCCAAACACTCTGTTATCTCCCGTTTCCCTCACAATGAAGTCCAAGGCTTCACCAACGCGGCCACGAAAGAGTCGCTCTCCTTCCACGACATCCGCTCCCACGCCACCGCCCTCTCTACCGCTCTCGTCAAGCACTACGGCCTACAATCCGGCCAGGTCGTCGCCCTCTTCTCGCCCAACAATGTCTGGTATCCCGTCGCCATGCACGCTGTTACTCGCGTTGGCGGCATCGTCTCTGGTGCAAGCCCAGCGTACAATGTCGAGGAAATGACATACGCCCTGAAGACTGCGAGTGCGAAGTTTCTGATGACGGTGCCTGGAAGCATGGAGATTGCGGCCAAGGCTGCAGAAGGGGCGGGGATTCCCCGGAATAATGTTTTCTTGCTCGAAGGCCAGCTGGAAGGGTTCACGACCTTGAAAGAGTTGATTGCGCTGGGTGAAAAAGAGAAGGAGGTACCGGCGTACACAATTCCACAAGGCAAGACGAATGGTGATGTTTGTGGGTTTTTAAGTTTCAGCAGTGGGACCACTGGACTGCCAAAGGCTGTATGTGCCTTACTCTCCCCATTTATGCATTTATAAGATGAGATTGGGCTTCAACATACTAAGACAAAGCAGGTCATGATTTCTCACCAAAACATCATCGCCCAATGCCTTCAAATTACCCAAATCACACCCACCAACCACAGAAAGGTCCTAGCTGTCCTCCCCTTCTTCCATATCACCGGTCTCGTACACATCCTGCACCTTCCCCTCTTCCTCAACGCTCACGTCTACATGCTCCCTGCCTTCACCATGGAAACCATGCTTGCGGCGGCCGTCGAGTACAAAATCGCCGAGATCCTCCTTGTTCCCCCGATCGTCATCCGCATGGTCCGCGACCCCATCGTCGACAACTATGACCTCTCATTCCTCACTCGCTTCTCCTCCGGCGCGGCGCCGCTCTCGCCGGAAATCCTGCAACAGCTGAAAGCCAAGTTCCCGCATACCGGCTTTAAGCAGGGCTATGGAATGACAGAGAGCTGCAGTTGTATTTCGGCTCATCCTTTGGACAAGTTCGACTATAAATACGCGCACACCGGCGGTACTATTGTAGCGAGCACAGAGGTGTTGATTCTGGATGAGGAGGGTAAGGAGCTTGGTCTGAACCAACCTGGAGAGATCTTTGCAAGAGGCCCGCAGATCACGATGGGGTATTTGAACAATGAGAAGGCGACGAAGGAGACGTATTTGGAGGGCGGATGGCTCAGGACAGGCGACCAAGGGATGATTGATGAAGAGGGCGTCATCACCATCACCGACCGTATTAAGGAGATGATTAAAGTCAAGGGCATTGCCGTTGCGCCCGCGGAACTGGAAGATCTGCTACTGGGACATGCGCATGTGGAAGACTGTGCGGTGCTGAGTATCCCCGACGATTATAGCGGCGAGAAGCCAAAGGCATACGTCGTGGCAAAGAATAAGCCCGCGTCTGTCGACCTGGGCAGGGAATTGCTCCAATATGTGAGGGACAAGAAGGTGAGATATAAGTGGATTAAGGAGATTGAGTTTACAGATGTGATTCCGAAGAGCCCGAGTGGGAAGATTCTGAGGAGGGTGTTGAAGGACAAGATGAAGAATAACGACATTGGACTTGCGGTGAGGGAGGAGGAGAGGGAGAAGGCTAAGCTCTAGAATTAGTATGATAAACATAGTCAGGCACAAGTATGTACGTTACAGTACGTAAATGTTAGGCCCTACACAGCGTTCAGGGGACTCGGCATCTCTATACTTGGAAGGATGGGATATCCTTGATAATCAAGACATATACCGAAGATACTCACATTGCTATGGGGAATTCAAATGCTCAAGTGAATCCTGAAAACTAGTCATGGCCATGTCCTCGCCGTTGATGGCATGAGTCGTATCATCCGTTGGAAGATCATCTCTTGACTCTGCCTTCGGGCTTTCATATAACGAAAAGGTCGTAGTACTGAGAAGAACGGGAAGAATACTCTACTTTTGTGGTTTGTTGTTATTGAATATTATTGAATGCTGATCCAATTTCGGTTTAAGACATCAAGAATCGCAAATTACTTATGATGGCTAGTATTTGATAGGGATTATTATATTATTGTGAGAGTTGGGAGGATCACCGTCGTTCAGATCTTGTACCTTGTGCCTTCCTTACACGTGACTGATTAGACGTCGAAATTCCACGCTCGCGCCAATCGGGAGAAGTTTCCACTAGCGCCAAAAAAAGTTACAGGAGAAGTTGGATGGACTAAGATATTGGCCGTCCCTTCCTGAAAACACTCTCTCCATTCTCTACAACACCAACAACACCAACAACAACAACAACGAATAACGACCTTCCTTCATCCTCCTGTTCAATTGTCGTGCCCTCTCGCCATAGACTGCGTCCCCTAAATCTTCACGTCAACTGAGAGTTCCGCCTACCTTCAGGATGTTCAACGCCTGCAGAAGAGGCCCTGCCTCGCTATGCAGAGTTGCTCGCCTTGCCTCGAGCAGCGTCGTTCCTGTCTCGCGCACCTCGATCCTTTCCTCTGCCTCAATCAACATCTCCAAGCCTGCCATTGCGGCAAGATTCTTCCATATCTCGCCGTCGATACGATATTTCGATACCGGGGTCGAGGCCGTGGTGGACCCCAAGGATGAAATTGTCCCAGTGTCGAATCCGGAGATTCAAATCATCACAAAATTCCAAGACCTTGCGGATAGGGGACATGTTCATCACAATGTTATCACCGAGATTACGAAGACGATGGGCCATCATACCATGACCGAGGTGCAGGCACTTACTATCGACGAGACCTTGAAAGGAACGGATGTGTATGTATCCCAACATCTGAGAAGAGAAGAAAATTCCCAAGACAACTGCTGACAGCTACTAGTATTGCGCAAGCAAGAACAGGTACCGGCAAGACGCTTGGATTCCTTATCCCTGTTATCCAGAACATCTTGAAGGACAGCCCCGAACTCGCACACCCCGCGCAACGCAGAGGAGACCGTGCCACGGCATCTGATATCCGCGCTATCATCATCTCGCCTACCCGTGAATTGGCTGAGCAGATCGCAGTTGAGGCCAAGAAACTCACCCGTATGACTGCACTTAAAGTTCAAGTTGCCGTTGGTGGAAGCAATAAGAAGGGAATGCTCTATCAGATGCAGCGTGAAGGATGCCACTTGCTCGTGGCTACTCCAGGACGCCTCAACGATCTCCTGACGGACCCATATAGCAAAATTTCCGCACCACGCCTCAAGGCCATCGTCCTTGACGAGGCCGATCGCCTTTTGGATCAAGGTTTCTCCAAGGATATCGAGGATATCATCTCCATACTTCCAAGCAGAGATGTTGTGGATCGCCAGACGCTCCTCTTCTCCGCCACTGTGCCGAGAGAAGTCATGCGCTTGGTCAGGGCAACTTTAAAGCCAGACTTCCAGTTCGTCCAGACCGTAAATGAGAATGAGGCGCCAACTCACGAGAAGATTCCTCAGCATATCGTGGCGTGCAAGAACTTTGAGAACATTGCGCCAGCGCTTGTTGAGCTGTGCACCAGCGAGATCACAAAGGCAAAGGCGGACCCAACCAAGCCACCGTTCAAGGCAATTGTCTATCTTTCCTCCACTGCCAACGTAGAGCTCTATTCCCGCATCCTCGAGAATCTCAGCCCCATCGGCGAGGAGGGAGGCCGCTTCTCCAAGCACCCTCTCGAGCCAGCTGAGATCCTGTCGATGCACGGCAAGCTCACCCAACAACAGCGCACTCGCGTGTCTGACCGTTTCCGCCGCTCCACATCCGCCATTCTCGTCTCTTCCGACGTAACAGCCCGCGGCATGGACTTCCCCAACGTCACCCATGTCATCCAGATCGGTCTTCCACCAAATCGCGACCAGTACATCCACCGCATCGGACGTACCGGCCGTGGCGACAAGACCGGCGACGGCTACATTCTGCTCACCGCCATGGAGATGCAAGACGCGCGCCGCATGCTCCGCGGCCTGCCAATCGTGCCCGACGCGAGCCTCGACACCGCGAAGGTCGACATGACCAAGGACGCGCAACTTCCAGCCGAGACGGCACAGGTTCTCGTCCAGGTCGGCGACGCGACGAAGAAGGTCAGCCGCTACGACAAACTGGCCGCCTTCCAGGCGATGCTCGGCTCGCTCCAGGCCATCGGAGACAAGCAGCAGATGATGGATGCTCTGTACCAGTACACCCGCTACGGATGGGGCATGGATTCGCCGCCGTCGATCGGACACGGCTTGGCGCAGAAGCTGGGACTGAGCAGAGTCAGGGGACTGGTCACGGGACACAACTCAATCGATGATGAGCCGGCGCCACCACGTGCTGGCGGCTTTGGTGGACGTGACGGTGGTGATCGTCGCAGTTCTGGAGGCTTCGGCGGTCGCGGAGGCGATCGTGGTGGACGTGGATTTGGTGGCGACCGTGGATTTGGCGGAGATCGTGGCGGATTCGGTGGACGTGGCGGAGACCGTGGTGACCGTGGATTCGGCGGAGATCGTGGCGGATTCGGTGGACGTGGTGGAGACCGTGGTGGACGCGGATTCGGCGGAGATCGTGGCGGCTTTGGTGGACGTGGTGGAGACCGTGGGGGACGCGGATCCGGCGGACGCCAGGACTTCGATGCCTCGTTCTAAGCATCTGATTCCAAACCATGGGACTTCGTATGTTCCGCTGTTCCAGACCATTCATATCCACGACGTATGAGGAAGGACGAAGAGGAGGCCGTTTCGGATTTGTTGTTGTATAGACATTTTTTTCTTTGTATCTCGTTGGAGATGGTGTAAGATTGGGCGATGTATCTGTGTTCCGAAACAAAGGTCCAGATAGTGCAGATGGGAGAGAAAGAGAAAGAGAAAGAATGTATGATATTGGCGGGGGGAGGGAGGACGGAGTGGCGCCGGCGTTCTGTGAGCTGGCCTCGATTCGACGGCCTGGGATCGTGGGAGATGAAAAAAATACCTTAAACCTTGTCGGGGCATTTGCAGAGCGCTGGGGATTTTGGCTTTTTGGATTTGCGGGTATATGTATGCTTATGTATAGATAGATAATTGGAGAAATACTCTACTTTACGCAGTGGGGTTTGGGGGGTGTCCCGAGGTGAATGAAAGGCACTATGTGTGTGTGTGTGTTCAAAGCCTGGCTCCAATTCCCTTTCCGTCTATCTACGTGGTGTGTGACGCCGTACGCCGTGTGCTTCCTTCCCAGGCACTGCTTTCCCCCTGCTGCCATCCATGTCCTGGCAATCCTCGGTATGCTATCCACCTCCGTCGTATCCATCCATCCATCCATCCATCCCACACTCATCCATCACCTCGGCCCCATAATCCCCTTAGCATCCCACACCAGCACCCTCTGATCCCAGCTGCAACTCGCGGCCCAGCCCTCGGCGCCAAAAAGACACCAGTCGACGCCCGTCACAAACTCGGTGTGCGCGGCCATCCGGCCCAGCTCCCTCCCCTCGCCGCCGCCGCCGCCCACCATGCCATTGCCGCCGCCGACGCCCAGCGCCGACCCGTCGCTCCACACGCGACACGTCATGTCGTAGCTGGCGCTGAGCAGGACGTCGCTCAGGTGGGGGCTCCAGGCGATCTTGCGGACGGCGTAGTCGTGGCCGTGCAGGAGGGCCAGGGGCGCGGCGGAGTTGCGGATGTCGAAGGTGCGGATGATGCGGTCGACGCCGGCGGTGGCGATGAGGTTGGGGCGGTACTTGTTCCAGTCGTGGGTGAGGGCCTCGCTGGGCTGGAAGGCGGGGCGGTTGGAGCCGAGCGCGGAGATCTGGCCCGGCGCCTTGGGGAGGGGCGAGTGGATCGCGATGCTGGAGACGAGGTGGTTGGAGGCGGAGGTGGGGGTGCGCAGGTCGAAGATCCGCAGGTGCGAGTCGGAGGAGACGGAGGAGAGGATCGAGGGGGAGTGCGGGGAGAAGGCGGTGGAGTAGGTGCAGGAATGTGTGGGGAGGGTGGTGAGGGATTGGGGGCGGTGGGGGGACCACTGTTAGATGTATCGTCAGCGTTGTGTCGTCGTGACTTTGTATGCAGGAGGGGGAGTGGGACGGGGGAGGGCGGCGCACGATCTTGATAGTTCCGTCCCACGAACTCGAGGCGAACGTGTCCTTGGCAACGAGGTTCCAGTACACGCTGAACACCTCGCGCTTGTGCTCCTGCCAGCTCTGCACGGGGAACTGCGGGACGGAGATGTCGAAGAGCTTGACGGAGCCGTCGCCGCAGCCGACGACGATCTGGTTCTCGTGGGCCTCGGACCAGGCGGTGTCGAAGAGGGAGTCTTGGGTATCATATCTATCGCCCCGTCAGTTGCGATCCCACAGCAAGGCCGAGACGCGCTGGGTAACATACGTTTGCTCAGCGACGATGCCGTTCGGCGTCAGGTTCAGGATGTATAGCCGGCCATTGCCCACGAGGCCGAAGTTCATGGATGCGCTGACGGCGAGCCGCGAGTCGAAGAAGGGCGAGTATTTCACGGCGTAGCCGTTGTAGCCTTGGGTGCGGAACTCCAACATCTTGACTGATGTGGGTTGGATGGTGCTGCGTTCGCAGCCTTCGGATCGGAGTCGGTCGTGACGCGGTCTCTCGACCCGTTGCTCGTTGTTTGTGCGATTGAAGTAGCTAGAAGCCAAGAACGAGAAGACGAGGTCGTGCTAAGGTACGGGAGAAAGAAGCATCGTCATGGGCTAAATTGGCGTCTCAAAGAATTTCGTACGGGGTGTGTCTGGAAATGTGAATATGGCTCCGGTTCCAAGCTTCCCCAGCTTTCTGGTTGTCACTTGTGCCGAGGGCGGCCGGGCGGTGAATTGGTGGGGGGATTCTGCCGCCTTTAAACATGTGGCTGCAGGTGCATTTTTCGCCGCAGCACAGCACTCTTCTATCTCACATCAGGCTTTGAATATTGGGTCATCGTCTCGCACATATGAGATCACAAAACTGATATTGCTCTGTGAGTGACTCTGCCTTTCTCCGGAAACTTCCCGAATCCAATCAATCATCGGCCCCTCGCCGCTCCGGACAGTTGGAATTATCGTCTGTGAAGTGTGCGCAACAGGTATCTCGGAAACAGCAAAACAAGCTGGTTACTGTAGGTTAATAGGTCTATGATATTTCCTGCAACGCCTAGTCATCATCAATCATTACATCGTATCCCGCATAATCCTCCTAAGGAACGCAGCCAGCCCCCCATCTATCCATCCATCCGTCCATCTATCATAACCCAAAACCCCAAAAGAGCCATCCGTATCTTTCCCTTCTTCCTTCCCAACTACAACGATGCCATATGCCCCGCCACAGCCTGACTAGCAACCGCCCTCCAGCCCCCCTCGACGCCCTCCCTAACCCCCCCTTGAACCCCCTCCACAACCCACTCCACCACATCCCCCCCACCACACTCCCACGCCAGCCCCGCCGCCCCCTTTCCAAGCCCAATCCACAGCCTCGTCCCCTCCTCCAGCACAGTCTGACACACCTTATGCTCCCTCTCATAGCGCCACAGTTTCGCGAACACGACGCGCAGGTACGGCAGCACCACGGCGAGCACGGTGTACGTGAGCGTGAAGACAAGGACGATGGTGCGCGCGAGCGCGCGATGGAGCAGCGACGGTCTCTGCAGCGGGACCTGCGCGGGGGGGTTTGGGGCCTGGGTCGCGGGCGGCGTGAGAGTGGACGAGAGCGAGGAGCGCAGAGATGCGACTTCGGGCTCGTCGAGGTCGGTGGGGAGGCCGCGGAGGAGGTATTTCAGAGCGTCGATGTAGAGATGTCTGACGACGGCTGCGGCGGGGTCGATCGCTGTGCTTGTGTCCTCGCTGCTCCCGTTGCCGCTGTTGAGGGAGAGCTGGCTGGACTGGCTCGCGGCCAGATGCAGCAGTTGCAGGGCTGGGGCGACGTTTTCCCAGCCCACGCCGCTCTGGGTCTCCGAGATCGTCTTCATGCGGTTCTGCTGGTTGTTCCAACTCTGCTGCTGCTGTTGCTGCTGTTGCTGCATAGCCATTGAGGTCGAGTTTGAGCTTCTGGCGCGCATCGAGACGTAACTCCGGTCATACTCTGCCTCCGTCTCCGAGCTGGCGGAGGAATCGAAGGAGTACGAGTCCCGTTTGTGCAGCGTGGCCCTCGCACATGCCGACGAGCCGGCGGGAGTACCGAAGAAGGTGGCGGGCTCGTAAGGGGGTGTGGTGGGTGCGGAGGTGGAGTTTGGGAAACGCTGCTTTTGAGCGGAGGAGAGCTGGTGCAGACTCAGGGAGCGGCGGAGGGAGGGGATGCGGGGCAGCCGGTTGGAGACGGCGGTCGGGAGGAAGGACATCAGTGATGATTGGGGGTGCAATGGTTGTGAGGGTGAGAATGAGGGTGATGGGGCGGTTGAGGGTCGGCTGGGTGGCGGGGTGGGGAGAGTCATCGTTGACTGTGTGAGGTGGATGGGCTTTGAAGGATTCATGCAAGGCATGGCGATTTCGAGATTCGAATATCGATATCTGGGATGTTGCTTTGGAGTCTTGAGCTCTGTCCTCGATTTCGAATCCTCCAGCAATCGAGGAACTGTCGCAACGGCGAATCTATCGGCGTGCTTTTCTCTATTCGCCGTCGTTGTCGTCGCTGTCGTCGCTGTCGTCGTTGTCGTCCTCTGTCTTCGTCTTTCGCCCTTCGTCCGTATCAATTCTTCCCTCTGTCTCGTCTTATACTCTCATCTCAATCCCCAATCGCAATCCCAAAACCCTTTATCACAATCGTCTCACAATTCGCCGCCGTCGCCGTCGCCGAAAGCATCCGGTATAAATAGAAATAAAGCCCCAATCCAAAGCGACAAACAAAGAGCATTCCTCCCGTCCGCCGCGAAACCGAGGATGCACTGGACCAGCGATGCATCCAGCTGATAAGGAATGTAAGGAATGTATGGAATGTACTCCAGAGTCGAAGATCGTCGAGCTGCCAGGGTGACGGAGCAACGAGAACCAATCAAAGGATCCACGGATTGGCATGTGAAAGACGATCATTGAGGCGGCGGCATGCGGAAAGTTGGTGTCATGTGATTTGACGGTGAAAAGAGATCACATGATTCATGGGTCATGGATGGATGTTGTGTTGAGATGCGAGATGCGAGACGTGAGATGTAAGATGGAAGCTGCGTTGAAAGAATTCATATTCGCCTCAACAACCCTATTTTTGACGGGATTTAAAGCCAAAGAAGCCGAATGCCAAGTACCTGTATAATCTGCCACTCGAACCACGAATCCAGTATATGCGCCAAACAATTTTATCCTTAGTGTTCCGTTCATGATGGAGCTGGCGCCTATTGCGCGGGTATATGTCAAGACCTGCAATTCTCTACGCTGGCTGCTTCGGATCTACGGTGGATTCAAAGGAGATTTGGACTGATCAGCGATTATTGGTGAGAAGAGGAAAGAGGGAGATGAGAATTTGTGTGACGAGAGAGGATTGGTGAGAGCAGAGCTTATGACGACGAGAAAAGACAATGTCTGGTAAGAGTGCCAGGATCAGATTATGTTGAAGCGTGAGGAAATCATAAATGCAGAGGTGGAAAAAATGCTCCAGGAATCCCCGACCACATATGTCTTTTCGAGGTAAAATTCTAGCTGGTTTGAAGCAGGAAGAGTGGAGCTGGGTTATATATAACCTTCGCTTCTCGAGCCCCAGATATGAAATAAGAGACTGGTGTGGTTGTACTATGCATATCATTCGTTAAATTCATCCTCGAAAGCCAACGGCAAAGGCCTATTGATTATAATCCGCCTCCACCTCCCTCTCCATAACATCAAACGCAGGCAGTGCACTAAACCACCCCGCAATCTCCGTCCCAACCGCCTTGTACGTATACGCCGCATCCTCGTCATGAATCTTCACCGTCTCATGCCCCCTCCCCGCCGCCGCCGCATCCGCCATCAGCTGCGCATGACAGCACTTCTCCAAGCTCGTGAACCAAAAGATGGCCGCCTCGATGCTCCTCCCACACGTCAAAAGGCCGTGGTTCTGCAGCAGCGCCGCCTTCTTGTCACCCAACGCACTCGCGATCGAGCGGCCCTCTTCCTCGGCCAGCACAACGCCGCGGAACGAGTTGTACACGGCGAGGTCGTTGTAGAAGGCGCACGAGTCCTGCGTGATGGTGTCGAGGGGACGCCCCAGGGCGCAGAATGTGCGCCCGTAGATGGAGTGCGAGTGCGCGACGCAGTTGATCTCGGGGCGCGCGGTGTGCACGGCGTGGTGGATCATGTAGGCGGCTTTGTTGAGGAGGCGGACGGGGCCGCCCTCGACGACTTCGCCGGCGGCATTGACAAGGATGAGGTCGGAGGATTTGAGGTGCGGCCAGGCGACGCCAAAGGGGTTGACCCAGAAGGAGGTGGGCTCGACGGGGTCCTGGTCTTGTCAGTGGATGGGGGAGGGGGAAGTGGGGTTGGTGACAGAGGGGTGACGCACGCGGAGGGTGATATGGCCCGCGACGCCTTCGTCGAAGCCCAGTTTGGCGAAGATGCGGTAGGCGAGGATGAGACGGCCTTTGAGGTATTCTCGTGCCTTGTATGGGTCGTCGAAGGTAGGTGGAGAGGGAAAGGCCTTCTTGGCAGCGTCGCCGTCCTGCTTGTCAAGGGCTACTGTTAGGATCGCTGTGGGCACTTCGTCAATGCCAGTTGCTGATGGAGGAGACATGGTGACAATGGTGATACTGGTGATACTGATAAGACAATGAAGACGAACGAAGATGAAGATGAAGAAAGACGAAGATGAAGAAAGATGAAGATGAACAAAGAGAGTCCGGTAGAAGATTACCTATATCTATATGCCCGCCCTAGGCCTCTAGCACGCTACCTAGACCATGCGTATACATGATCTCCTATTCGAGCAGGTGATGAGCATCTCGCGATAGCCGATGGCAGAAAGTGCGGGGCGGCAGAGGTAGTTGGAGTACAATGCTTCATCGCCGAGGCCAGGCTCTGATTCGTGCGGTCGATCCTGAAAGCCGTTGATACCCCGCCAACCCCTCAGAGTCGAGTCGCGACTGACAAATATCTTTCTTGTCCTTGGAGCAACATCATCAACTTCATTCCGCATACGACAGTAAGTCGTATATCGTATGTTGAAATGTCTGACTGGGATCCTAAAGTCATGATACTACAACACCACGAGAAGGACTGGAAGTCCGACGGTAGCCGTAATGATAAGTACCCATTCGACGAGTTCGTAATCACTGATTCAATGTCCGATAACACTAGATCAGTTACATACACTCATTTGTTTACGATGCAGTTCCTTGGCGAAACTATCGAGACACCAAACCCTCATACATACATACATACATACATACATAAGTCGTGATGCTTATTCCGGACTGCAATGCCACTCTCAGAGCTGTATAGAGGCAGGTTTACCACAGTAGACGGGCTTCTTTATCAATTTCGAGAATCAGATGTTCTAGAGCCAAAGTCCGAGTCTCACAGGACTGAAAGATCCTTCAATGCTATTCTCAACCACCACTGTGTGCATGATTTATCATCTTCTAGGCGGCATCTGGGTGATTGTTTCAGCCGACTCCTTGGCACGAAGTGACATAAAAAAAACCAAAGGAAGCGTTAGGATTGGGATTACATAGCAAGTCCCACGCCCTACAAGTCAAACGGCGTATAAGGTTGAGTATTCTCCAGAAAGCTACTACAGCAGCTGTTGATTCTTTGTGTTTTCTACTTCTCGTCCTTCCTAGTCCGCTGTTCTGTTGATACCCGTGCTCTTGCCTCTCTCCGTCTCTCATCATGGCAAAAGTATGGGCAGATCAGCCGTTCAAAGCGATTCCCAGCACAAAACAACCAAGCAAGAGGTCAATTTGAGCATCCATTGGGTCGCCGATGACATGACTTCAGCCCATAATGGCATGATCTGCTGCTTGAATTTAATCTATTTGCAAGCACCACATGTCTAAAACGATCAAGATATCCGCGATCTTCTTCTCTACACAACTTTCTGGTTTGTTTCAAACCTCAATCAGACTAGAATTGATCTGACCACCATGCAGGGTTGACTGGATTTATGTCCGCCAATGTAGTCCAGCACCATGAGTCCATCCCTGATATTGAGGTCCTCAGTGCATATGCGAAAGATTGCCTGGATAAAAACATCGTGACAAAATACGATGTGGCGAAATTCGGTGCACTGATCGGCAAATTTGCCCCGAAGCTGGCTCTTCATCTCGCCGATGAAATCAAGACGCTGCTAGGCCTGGACAAGTACGAGGCGAAGAAGATCCATCAGTGCTATCTGGACTTCGAGAACGCAAGGTGATGCTGTATGATGGGTGCTGACTGCTGGCTGCTTTGTAGGAGACATTCTTCCCTATCGGCTATGATTCTCGGCTCAACGAGGTGGTGTCTCTGGGCTTTAGTTGCTGATGATCTGCATTATGGAATCCCTGGAGTTTGCATGACAGTAGAGTTAAGAAATAGGAGAGATAGATTCATTGAGCTTTTTCATTTCGCCAGTATGTGGGATACTCAATTGAGAAAGGCGAAGTCATGCATACCTAATCTTTGAGATCCAGTACTGCCCACGATGATGATCACGGCGATGTCTCCCACTCGCGGAATTTGGCAGGCAAAAAATAGATTTAGAGTGTCGGCTGGCGTTGCGCCGCACTTGTAAGGTACGGATGTCAGCCACAGCCTTGTCTGCCTAGCCTGTCTACCTATACTTGGCGCGGAGGAACTTGGGACCTGACGACTTCGTGTTTTGACGTTCACGTCTTCTCTCCTCCTCTTTCAATTCTTTCCATTTCGTCCAATTCTTCGACGATTCGATTCCGGATATAGGAAGCAACTCGGAGCCACGAGACGTTGTGTGCTACGCTTGCTCTGCACATTGACGACACTGCATGCAGTGGCAGCTCCAAACCCCACTCTCGAAAGCCTCCGAGCAGAAACCGAATACATAAAGCTCGAATATCATGGCGGAAGCGGAAGAGCCCCAGTTTCAGACGCTGGCGCAGCGGATTGCTGCACTGAAGCAATCACAGGCGGCAGATCAAGGCGGGCAGCCTCGGAATGGCACGTTAGTGCTTGCTGGAAAGCGACCTCCTCCTCCACCTGTTCCCAAGTCAGCCGCGATCCAGAGACCCGTGAACGAGTTGCGGACTCAACCTGTACCAAATGGATCTGCTCTCAACAGAAATATTGGCCGTGAACCGGCTGCGGAGAAAGAGATGCTACCACCACCTATACTAGACCGAGAGATGAAGGAGCGAAATCTCCGGCTGTCAGAGCGCGTCCACAACAAACCACCTCCTCTCCCAAGTCGAAAAGCATCACAGGCTTCGCTGAATATGCCGTCTCTTCCAGCGAGACGACCGTCGGAACAATTGGTGGTGAGAAAGGCTTCGAACGACTCGTTCAGGTCGACACACTCGACGAAATCTACTTTCTCTTACGGGGGAAGTAAATCGAGCGCATCCTCGATCGATACGAATTCTACAAGGAGGTTACCGCCGCGCTTGGACGAAGCAATTTTACCTCCTCTCCCCCCTTCACGGCGGGAACAGGAAGAGAAAGACAAGCTTGCAAGAGCTGTGGTTGTGACAATCGAAGAGGATGACCATCCTCGTCCCGCATTGCCGTCTAGGCCTGCATTGCCTTCTAGGCCTGCATTGCCAACAAGGCCTGGCCAAGCACCAACGATGCCAGCCAGACCAAAAACTACGACACCAACACGAGCGTTGCGTGATCAAGAAGAAGTACCTCCGCAAATGCCTAGGCGGCCATCCGAAAATACGGCTTCACACTCGGCACCGCCGCCTATTCCATCAGCATCAAGGCCATCAATGAGCCAAATTAACGCGATCAAAGCTAGGCAAGCTATAGCTAACGATTCTTGCCTGGTCTGCCGCGACTTCTCAGGGCCTGATGGAGTAGCTGCGCAATACCCACGCCAATCTCTTCCCCGTGGTAACAGCGTGGATTATCTAGCTAATGTTCTATGCGGACCTTTCACTTCCCACACAGACAAGGCTCGAGCCATCTTTAAGTGGTGCCATCACAACATCGAATATGATGTTGACGCCTTTTTCGGAAACCGCGTTAAAGGTCAAACCCCTGATGAGACCATACGAAAGGGCCTTGGTGTTTGCGAAGGTTATGCAAAGACTTTTGCCGCTATCGCCGTCCGAGGTGGGTTGGAATGTCTCGTCGTGGGCGGTCACGGTAAAGGCTACGGCTTCAATTTTGAACCTGGGCAGCGGGTTCCACCTGAAGACGCCTCTGGACATGCTTGGAATGCCGTGCGTATCGATGATGGAGAATGGAAACTCTGTGATCCGTGCTGGGGTGCCGGGGCTCTGGGAGATGACAAGAGATATCATAAGAAGTTCAACGCGGCGCAGTTTACTGCTAGTAACGAGGACTTCGGAATGAAGCACTTTCCTTCAAATAAAGCGCAGTTCTTCCGCAAGGATAGGAGGGTTCCGATCTGGGAGGAGTATATCCTTGGTCCTCATCGTGGAGAGCCTGTGCAGTTGTTTGATACGGACAAGCACGGAATTGATCAGAAGTCGTTTCTTCCAGGACTGAAGGAGATCCAAGTCAGCTCCCCTGGCACGACGAGATTCCAATTTGCGAAAGTGTGTCCGCATTGGGATTTCGAGAGAAACGGGACGGGGAAGCCGTATTGCCTGGCTGTCAAGCTCGCTGGCGAGCATCCGTACGCCGAAGATCTGGTGGCGATGGAGAGGGATGAGATGTATTGGTGGGTGGATATACCAACTGGCCAGCTGGGGCCGAGGGGAGAAGATGTCCATGTTTATGCGGTTGAGACTATGAACGGGCAAGATGCGAGAGGGATGACCAAGAGGGAGTTTCTGGACAGGAGGAAAAAGTGTGGGATGAGTTTTGCATTTGTGGCACAGTGGAAGCTGGTATAGGAGACTGGAATCGGCATTTCTAGGTATGGCCTGTCTGGTATGTTTGGGAGGATGAATGGCTAAGGGGCTGGCTGCGTAATGAAGTCTGGGATGGTCTGGGATGAGAAGATTGGAGTCACCGACTCCGAGAGGGTGGCTTTTCTTTGTTGATACCCGAAGCAACATAACGACAGTAATGATGATTATGACAGTGTTTGTTAGTAACGAGATAGAAATCAGTTTTTGATTTGCATTTTGGCGAGATTGGCGTCTTGTACCTGCTTGTCGGGGGCACTTGGCATAGTGAATCCAACGTCACGTACCAAGCCTTCTTTGACATTTTGTGAAGACAATGCGCTGTGCTGCAAGTAATCTTGAACTGATGTCTAAACCCCTACAAACGCAGCGAACAGCACCGAAGACCGCTGAAGTCATGAAGCCATGAAGCCATCTTGCTTCAGAAGAGGTGAGCTTTAAGTAGTAGTAATGTAGCCTGCCTCAGGACGAATGCATGCGTTGGCTGAAAGTACATACTTTCTTGGCAGGCTCTATTCCGTCCACATCTACCCAGCAGCTGCTCAAGTTCAGCCTTGTCTGTCTGTCCCCTTCTGCCTGCATTATTACAAGGAAAGGCAACACCAACACTCCCCCTCTCTCTTCTCCATCACCACCAACATCCATCCTCTAAATCATCGTGACACTCCATTGCCCATCTGTGCTCTATCGTAAATTTCGTTGCCAGCCTCCGACCTCCCGTCGCCTTCCAGCATTGTGATCATCGTCGGCAGCTGTCCGTCCCGTCCGCATCGGTGTCGCTCCTGCCGCCGCAGCCCAGCCCAGCCCCAACCCAGCGCAGTCCAGCCCAGCGCAGTCCAGTCCCGCCGCCGCCCACCTCCACAATCGCGCGCGACGATGCCACCGCTGCCCACGAAATCCACGCGTCGGAAGCGAGTCACGCCCAAAGCCGTAGTTTCGGGAAGAGAGGCCTGGTCGCCATGGCTGAGGATGCATGAGCCCAAGTCGTCCACCGAGAGTTCTGCTGCTGCAGCCGCCGCCGCCATGGGCGCCGACGCTATAGCTGCGCCGGAGCTGCAGAAGCGGCACAGGGAGACGCCGCTGACCTTCTTCGACCTGCCGACTGAGACACAGGCGGGGATTATCGCACATGTGAGTTTGAGTTTGTTCTGGGGGTTGTGGGAGGGGATGGGACCCGCTGTGGGTCGGTCGCCGGCGGTGAATCTGGGGTAAATGGATAACGGATTACTGGGCAATAGCTAACAGGGTCACGGCTATAGTGCACATTGGCCGACCTGATCGCGGTAGCGCTCGTGTCGAAGCGCTTCCATGACCTTGCGGCTGCACAGCTGTATCGGAATTTCCACATCGTGTTTCCGGACGACGATGACATCTCCTTCGACTCGCCGATCGATGGGCTGGCGGGCGGTCTGGACACGTTTGTCACGAGCGAGTATGACTATGCACGGTTGTTGAGGGAGGTGGTGCTGGAGACGCTCAGTGGCGGCACGAAGGGGGAGAGGGCGTATCGGCATTATACCAGTGACTTGAGCTGCGGGAAGTTTATGAATACGCTATTTTTGTTGATGCTGAGGAGGGCGAAGGCTCTGGAGAGCTTCAAGTAAGGACACCCCTTCTATGCAGCCCGATGGGTGCAAAGCATGCAATGGCTTCAAGTACATGCAATGCGGATGGCTGATCTGATATAGGTGGGATATTCGAGTCGAATTGAGTCGTCCCGTCTACAAAGCATTGCATAACATTCCTGCGCTACAACATCTACATATACGCATGCATTCGGGATCCTCTATATACCAGACACCACCTCCGTTGCCTTCATTGGGAGATCCTGTCGAAGCATTGCAGGCTGAAAGCCCCAAGGAATATGCCTCTGTTTTGAGCGCCGTCAAGGCAAACATCAAACTACAACCACCAAAGCCGCCACGTTTTCCAAGCTCCTCGGCACCGCGCGACTTGACACTGGCCTATGAGCCACCGACGATATCCGGATTCAAGAATCTCAAGACTTTGTCAATCTTGGATATGGACACCTTGGAATATGTACCCGAAATCAAAAAGTGCATACAGAACTCATCATCCACGCTCAGCAAACTAAAGCTTTCGTTTTCGGAATCACTAGCAAGACAAGCAAGGAAGCCGCCCCCTGCTGATGACACAGGTGACGATTCCGACCAAGAAATCGATGAATTTGGAAATATAATTCCACCGCCGCCGCCGGCTGCAATTACATCATCAGATGATGGGGCTCCAGCTAAAGCCCTTCTAGCGCAAGAGGAAAAGAAGGCGCAAGAAGCGGTGCTAGGCAGGATATTTGGTTTTGAGAACTCTTCGAGTTCGGGATTAAAGGCCAAAGATGATGGACCTTCGAGTCCAGCATCTATCGACGAGGAGAAAGAGGCTGAGGATGAGCTAGAGACTCCGTCCAATGCCTTCATCAGAGACTTGATGCTGCTCTCGAAGAAGTTGATGACCGCTGTTAACGGCACTTCGCGCACGCAGCAGCAGAAAGAAATTCTGGAGACGATTGAGAAGGCGGCCAAGAAGTATGTCAATGAGAAGGACGAGGAGGCGAAAGCCAAAGCTGCGAAAGGCGCGGTGGATAATGGAAGCGAAGGCAGCTCGACCGCGAAGGCAACACCAGCCTCGTCTGTGGATAGTATAGCTGGCAAGATAGATGATGATTCGACCGCTGAAGACAAATCTAAGGAGGCTGAGTCCCAAGCGAAAACATCCGGGCTGTTCGACGAGACGGAGACGAAGGACCGCAAGTCCGTGCATACTTCCGCAGATGGACCAAACCCTGATGACATCGATGTCTACGAGCCAGAAGTGATAGTAGACGAAAAAGATCTGGAAGAAGACGCGATGCCAGACCTGCCTGTGTCCGAAAGTGTCGCTAAAGTCGCAGAGGAAAAATCGGAGAAAAGCCAAGCCGAGAAGGCAAAGTTATCCAAGGAGGATATGGAGGAATTGGCAGATTTCGCAGCACAGCTGGAGAGACAAGCAGAGAGATTACGTGCACGCTCCAAAACCGTACTACAAGAGTTTGGCGACGGTGCACATAAAGTGGAGGCGCTGCTCACCGAGCTGGAAGTAGACACGTCCTCAATTGAAACTAGGGTTTCGGATATGAAGAAGCTGATGCATGTTTCTGAAAATTTAATGAAGGACGTCATCAAGAAATTTCAAGCAGAGATCGATGCCCAGCAGAAGAAGACGGAGGCCATGAGCGAGTACGTCCGTACGACGCGTGGTCTTGCGCTCAGGAGTCTGGCAATATACCTTATCCCCATCAAGGCGTCTGTGCTGTCCAGGGCCTTCGATCTGACTGTGCTCAAGCGCATCACACTGCTCAATGTCGGTCCACAAACGGCGTTCTGGAACCATCTCGCGAAAGAGAACAAGACATCGCCGTTGCCGCTGCGCAAGATCCACACTGACAATGTGACCATGCCGTTCCTCATGTTCGTCAACCAGCTCGAGACCCTGACGGAATTGTTCATCCTGGAGCGGACGACGAAGAGCCAGGAGTACAGCTTTGCGCCGAAGACGACAGTGACGAATAATAGCATCCGCCGCCTGGTCCTCAAGAAGCATATGTCGAGCTTGAAACGGCTGGTTATCAAGAATGAGAATGATTTATCTTGGGATGCCAATGAGCGATTCTTGGAGCTGCTGTGCCGGAAGGGAAAGAATCTGGAGGAGCTGGGAATTAGCTTCAGTTCCAGCGCCGTGGTAGGTGTTATCTCTGTCCTATCTCTTTCCTGTCTCCCCTGCCATTTTCTTCGTTCATGTGGTGATGCGGCTGGATGCTAACGACTCCCACAGCACACATTCAACCAATACCTCCCCGGGCTCACGAACCTCAAAGCCATCCACATCATCAACTTCCGCAACGACGACACGTGCCACTGGGTGCTGCGCGAGATCCGCAAGTTCGTCGTGGACAACGTGTCGCACCACCCGTCGATGAAGCTCGAGTTCGTGGCGCTGGACGGGAACGTGGAGCGGCTGATCCGGCCGGCGGCGAAGGCGCGTGCGAGATCGAAGGGCAAGGGCAAGGGCAAGGCTGCGGAGTCCGGCGGCGCGTTCCCGACGCTGGAGAGCATGGTCACGGGGGTCAAGGGGGACGAGAGCAGTAGCGAGGAGGAGAGCGAGGGGGAGGGGTACATGCCGGGGCTGAAGCTGAGGACGCAGGAGAGTGGACGGTTTTATGATGTCTATGGCGTGAGGATGTGGAGGAAGGATGTGCTGCTCGGACGGTTGTGACAGCTAAATGGGGCGCGTGCGGTGGTGGGGGGGTTGCCGCCGGTGCCGGCTGGGTGGTGATGGGAGGACGGAGAGGCGGGGAGGCGGGAAGTTGGAGGAAGGATCGGGAGGGCTGTAAGGAGTGCGGGAGAACGGGGGAGGAGTGTGAGGAACCGATTAATTCCGACATTGGGGTGTTGTTGGAGACGAGTGCGGGTTGATGGGAAAGGATGCAAGTACACGGTTCTGGCGACGGCGACGGCGAGTGCGTTTAAATGGAATGGGATGGGATGGGATGGATTGGAGCGAGTGGGCGTGGGCACAGCTGAAAATAGCAGAGCACATATATGGTATACCCGGGCTTCGTCTGGCGCGTCTCCTTCTTTTCTTGGGGGGTGCGCCAGCGAGCCAGCCAGCCAGCCAGCGAGCGAGCGAGCGAGCGTTGCTTTGATGTTTGTTTCTCTGTTTTCACTTCGCTCTTTTTCTAGAAAGCATACAGAGGGTCGGCCGGGGAAGGGAGAGGAGGTGATGGGATGGGATGGGATGGGATGGGTAGATGAATGATAGTGGGATTTGCTTGATGTGGGTAACGTGGCCCGTGATGATTGCGATGCGGCTGGTGTGTGAGGTAGAATGAGTGAGGCACTTGTGCAGTGTTGGGAAAGGGGAGGGAGTGGGAAGAAAAAAGGGGCCCCCCGGGGGGGGGGGGGGGGGGGGGGGGGGGGGGGAAAGGGGGTGGG